>JAEEGJ010023966.1_pt1 | contig 12724 bp, 15 predicted proteins | sample 8958761 | NCBI WGS metagenome assembly JAEEGJ01 (sample SAMN16246546, study PRJNA631951) | gut metagenome | biome: gut microbiome; feature: rumen; material: RS-attached | host: Bos | place: Iran: Karaj | collected 2018-10
TATGATAATTCAGCCTCTACGGAATCTTAAGACCGAACCAGCCTATTAAATTAGATTAGGCATAAGCTGGCATGTATGCAACATGCACAGATTTCGTGTTTTTAGCACTTATTTAATACTTACGGTATTTAATCGACACGCCTGATATCTGTTAATAATCCGTCTAAGCTTTGTCAGCCCCAACTAAGACCATTATACCGTACTTCCCCTGTAAAATCAAGGCCAAAGACATAAAACGCTCCGCTTAAACTAAGCAATAGCGGTTTCTATCAAAAATTCTTTTGTCAACCCCACAAAAAGTGCAGTCAAAAATCGCCCGGTGGGGGTTGCAAAACCAGAGCCAAGGTGTTACGAAAGCCCCATGACGACCAAAATTTACTCTTGTATTCCCTTTGGCTTCGAGGGCAAAATCGTAGAAGTAGAAGCCGACTCCAACCGTGGCCTCCCCGCATTCAATATCGTAGGAATGGCCAACAAGACTATCAATGAAGCCAGAGAGCGCGTGCGGAGCGCCATCGCCAATTCCAAGCTCAAATTTCCAGATCAAAAAGTTACCGTCAACCTGGCGCCAGCCGACCTGGCCAAAGACGGCTCTTTCCTTGATCTACCTATCGCACTCTCAATTCTCACTTTGTCTCACCATCTTCTCCCAGAGGACACCAAAAACCGACTATTCGTCGGTGAGCTCTCTTTAGATGGCCAACTCCGCCCCATAAAAGGCATCATTAATATCGTCGAAACTGCCAAGAATCAGGAGCTAGAAGAAGTCTATATTCCTTTTGAAAACCTCGGGCAAGCTTCGCTCGTTACCGGCATCAAAATTTATGGCGTAAAAGACCTTAAAAGCCTCGTCCTGCACCTTCGCAACATCAAACGCCTAGACACCCATGTACAGCAAAACATTGCCCAAAAATCGCCAAATATGAGCTCGTCTGAGCCTTTTTTAGACCAAATCTACGGCCAAAGCCTAGCTAAACGGGCTTTAGAAATTGCCATTGCCGGACATCACAACCTGCTCATCTCTGGCCCACCAGGGGCCGGCAAAACCATGCTGGCAAGAGTCGCTAAAAATCTTCTCCCCGATCCATCCCCAGAAGAACAAATCGAAATAACCAAAATCGCCTCCATGTCCGGCCAAAACACTAGCGACATCATCGTCGAACGCCCCTTTAGGCACCCTCATCACACCGCTTCAACCTCTTCAATTATTGGAGGTGGCACCCTAGCCACCCCAGGAGAAATATCGCTCGCCACCAAAGGCGTCCTCTTCCTCGATGAAGTCCCCGAATTCAAACGAGAAGTCCTCGAATCCCTCCGTCAACCCCTAGAAGACAAAAAGATTACCGTCTCAAGGCTCAACCAAAGAATTACCTATCCTGCAGATTTTATGCTAATTGCTACCATGAATCCCTGTCCATGCGGCTACAACGGGGATCCGACCCACAAATGTACCTGCTCCCCTTTTCAGATTCAACAATACCAGAAAAAACTGTCCGGCCCGCTTTTTGACCGTATCGACATGAATCTAACCGTTGAAAAAGTTAAAAATACCGACCTAATAAAAGCCAAAATGACAGATAAAACCGAGCATATTGTTGTAAAAAATGCTATAAAACAAGCCTTGGAACTCCAAGCGGCGCGCTACCACTCCACCACCACTAGAAACGGCACTATTTCTAGCACTCAAATGGTTGAACTGCTAACGCTTACTCCCAAAGCCCGTAGTCTCTTAAATAATGCCTCTTCTTCCCTCAATCTTTCTGCCCGCTCCTATTTCAAAACCATCAAGGTTGCTCGCACCATTGCAGACCTCGAAAATGCCCCCGAAATCACTCAAAATCACATCGCCGAAGCCCTCACCTTCCGAAAACGCTAAAAATACCGCATTTTCCCCTATTTTCCGCTTGCATTTTAAGCATGCATTTGATATAATTCTTAACAGGTTAATTCAAGAGAAAGGACACACCATCAAAACCACTACATCACGCACCAAACTCAACGGAGAAATCCGTTATCCCGAAGTTCGCGTAATCGGTACAAGTGGTGAGCAGCTTGGCATCATGTCAAGCAAAGAAGCCCAAAATCTCGCGAGAGAGCAAGGAGTAGATTTGGTAGAAATTGCTGCCAACGCTAATCCACCCGTTGTTAAAATCATCGATTGGGGTAAATACCAATACCAAAAGATGAAAGAAGAAGCCAAAAATCGTAAGAAAGCTCGCGAAAAACAATCCGAGCTCAAGCAAATGAAGATTGGCCTCAAAATCAGCGACAACGACCTTAACATCAAGATCCGCAAAATTCGAGAATTCCTCGAAGACGGCGACCACGTCAAGATCTTAATCGTCTTCCGCGGTCGTGAAATGGCACACAAAGAGCTCGGTCAAGAGCTCCTCGACAAAGTTCTAAACGAACTCGCCGAAAACGCCATTGTCGAAGGCAAGCCTCAGATGAGCGGTCGCAACCTATCGGTCGGAATACGGAAGAAGTAATTTCCTACTTCCACGGTTCCCCGTTCGTTCTTTAAATAACAACTATAACTAAAGGAAAACCTATGCCAAAGTTAAAAACGCATAAAGGCACCGCTAAGCGCATCAAGATCACCGCTACTGGCAAACTTGTCCGCGAACGCGCCTATGGCAACCACATTCTTGCCAAAAAATCCAAAGCCCGCAAACGCAACATGAAAACTGCTGCAGTCATCAGCGGCAAAATCAAGAAAAACGTTAAGACTGCATTAGGAGTTTAATCATGAGAGTAAAACGCGGCGTGGCTGCACACGCAAAACACAAGAAGATTCTAAAAGCTGCTAAGGGCATGCAACATGCACGTACCCGTAGCTTCCGCCTAGGTAACCAAGGTGTAATCAAAGCTCTTCGCTATGCTTACCGCGATCGTCGCAACAAGAAGCGCGATCTTAGAGCTCTTTGGATTACCCGCATCAACAATGCATCCCGTGAACTTGGTCTTTCCTACTCACAGCTTGTCGCTGGCATGAAGGCAAAGAACATCAACCTCGATCGCAAAGTTCTTGCTGACCTTGCTGTAAACAATCCTGAGGCATTCAAAGCAATTGTTAACACCGTAAAGGAGAAATAAGATGGCTATCTGTGAAGTATCTGGAAAAGGCAAAATGTATGGCCACAATGTTTCTTTCTCCCAACGCCATACTCGTAAAGTTTTCAAACCAAACGTATCTAAGCGCACTTTGATCATCAATGGTCAAAAAGTAAAATGCAACATTTCTACTTCTGCTCTTAGGACTTTGAAGAAAAAAGGTTTGATTGAGTCTCCAAAGGCTCGTGCCGAAAAGAAAGCTTAAGTAAACAAACAAAAAGCCACCCGTTAAGGGTGGTTTTTTGATAAATGAGCCTTCTATAAGCCGGGTTCTGTATCTCGCTGAAACGAGATTGATGATCATCTATCTAGGCGTTACATTGCTATAACGCTCGAGCGGTGAGCGTACGTCCCCGAGCCGGGGCTAATAGTACTCCTTGCAACAGGTAGGGTTTGCCTCCGCGATATATCGCTACAACGCGCTGTGAGCTCTTACCTCACTCTTTTCACCCTTACCCCAAAGGGGCGGTATATGTTTCTGTGGTACTTTCCCTATCCTTACGGACGGTCGCCGTTAGCGACTACCCTGCTCTTTGTTGCCCGGACTTTCCTCTTGGGTGATCCCAAGCGATCATCTTTCGGACTCCCCGCCATTATATCATTTTTTAAGTATCTTGTCGATAGCCAAGTTGGCTTCATGATCGGCAAGATGATTCTGGGTTCTAGAGATATGAGTAAACGAAACAGCATCGAACTGACTTAGCTTCTGCTGAATATCTTGGTAAATAGGGATAATATCCTGGTTTTTTATAGTAAATATACCGTTCAATTGGTTAACTACCATTAGGCTATCCGAGAAGAATCTAACAGATTTGTACCCTAGCTCGATAGCACGATCTACGCCATTTCGCATAGCAATATACTCAGCTACTCTAGAGGTGGCAAACCCAATGAACTCACCATCTTGTTCAATTATTTTGCCCAGGTTGTCACTGATACACCAACCGATACCAGATGGGCCTGGATTCCCACGAGAAGCTCCGTCCACATTGATTGCCACCGAGTTGGCTGCACCTCTTGGAGAGACTTTGCCGGGGATAGTTTTACCATCAATAATTTCAATCACAGTCGCGCTAGCTTCGTTCAGTCTGACATTCGTCTGATCAAAATCCTTAATATACTTGTACGCAGTATATCTTTCCTTTGGCTCTGGTTTTTCGCCCTGTTTTACTTCTACTTCGTATATAATATATAGATTCGAAAGCTGGCTGGCACCTTCTGGAGCGAGGAATGTAATAACATCCCTTAGTTTAACCTTCTCGGCATCTAGGCCGGCATATTCCATAAGAGAGCGTGCCATAGCCTCTTCTGGCTGTTCGCCAAACTTAATCTTACCAGTAGGAAGTTCCCAAAAAACCGGGGCGTCAGAACGGCCACGGTTTCGTTTCAAAATTAAGACCCCACCCTCATCTCTAATTATTGCTGCAACGCGAATTCTTTGTTTCATTTCCCACCTTTTAGGTACCCTGCCGGCCTGTTTTCCCCGTAATATATACAAGGTGGGTAAAATCTTATGCGATACATCCACGGATGTAAGCCACGAAATCCCTAAAACATGATTATTCAGGAAAATCATGTTGCCGGTAGGGCTATTACCATTATATCATTTATTGTCCCACTATCATATAGAATAGTTGTAGCACGCCATTCATGCCATTACTCATGATGCTAGAGAAGACGGGGCCGAGAAGGAAGATGAGCGCGTACACCACAATAAGTCCGCGTGGGCCTTCTAGAAGCTCCATATAGCTACGAATATTGTCTGGCGCGATAGCGTATAGCACCCTGGAGCCATCTAGCGGTGGGATTGGGATGAGATTAAAGAGCATAAAACCAATATTTACGATTACGAATTCCGAGGCGATAAACATTGGGATTTCACCAGCAAAACCGTAAAGGACTCCAGAGAAATGCCCTATCAAGAACGCGACAAAGGCTATAGCTAGATTGGTGAGCGGTCCAGCAATAGCAACCAGCGCCATTCCCCATTCCTTCCACTTGAGGTTTCGATTGTCAACTGGCACAGGCTTAGCCCCGCCAAAGACTGGCGCATGCATAATATATAGCAGCACCGGCACAATTATAGACATATATGGGTCAATGTGTTTGATAGGATTTAATGTAAGTCTACCAGCGTATTTAGCGGTTTTATCGCCTAGCCAATAAGCTACCACACCGTGCATGAGCTCATGCAAAATAACAGAGATAAGAACAATTGAAAGAATGATAACGACTGATAAAATGTCGTTCATTAGTTAAGCACCACTACTTCTTTAGTAGCTGGCAAGCTCTCGAGGTTCTTTACCTTGAGCTTCTTTTCGGTACGAGCAGTAAGTTTAAGGTCTGATACCATGGCATCTACATTGCCCATAGAGACAACGAGCTTTGGTTCGATTTCGCGGATTGCACGAACAGATGAAGTACAGAGAATGTCTGCGACAATATCATCGAGACCTTCTTCGATACCACCAAGGATACCAGTATGAACGCCGCCGATTTCTACATCATAAATAGTCTTGCCACTCTCGGTAGCAATACCACGAATGGTAGCTTCGCCAATTTCGAATTCGCCAGGACCGGTGATTTTGCCAACAGCAAGGCCAGCATCAATTACAGCGTCAGCGATGTTAAACTTAAGGCTAGTGGTCTTAGTATTAATGATGATCTCGTCTTGGTTTTTGCTTTCGATGTCAAACATATTGTCTCCTTATTTTATGATTTTCTCTGGATCGTAGATTGCGGCGATTTTCATCTCGAATACATCGAGGACGAAGCGGTCACGGACGTTCTTCCTGTAGATATAATCATCTGGTGAAAGGATTACATAATTCATTGGCTTGCCCATTTTCTTCTCGATAACTTCTGCCCAACGGGTAAGCTTCTTGGTCTTGTCGTTGCCTACGATAAGCATGTCTATGCCTTCTTGGCCTGGCAAACGATTAGTAATAACGAGGCCTTTTAGATAATTCTTTACTGGACGGCAATAATCTTCCCAAGTGTTCTCTTTTACATCCTTTTCGCGAGTTGAATCAATCTTTTTAGCAAAGATTTCAATCATTGGACGGTAGAATGGATGTTTTTGATTAGCCGAGTAATAAGTTTTGTTGTCAAAATTCTCGTTTTTAATGATTCCGATGCTTTCGAGATTGAGGAGTTCCCTACGGACGGAATTAATTTGTTCGTCGATTACGCGAGTCATCTCACGCACGTAAAAAGATTTTTCAGGGTTTTCGTAAAAGAGTTGCAGAAGCTTAGCTCGAGTCTTGGAGCCGAACAATTTTTCAATTGGTGTGTTTGCAACTTTACTCATTCTGTATATATTTTATCACGAATGGATAAATATTTTCAAGCGGTAGCCAATTTATTTCCGGATTTCGTTTAAACCAGGTCATTTGGCGTTTTGCCAGATGCCAATCTTCATAAAAACATTGTTCTTTTGCTTCGTCTAATGTAAGTTCTTTGTTAATATATTTCCACGCATACTCATAAATATTGCTCTTCATGGCGCCGCTACCAAAACCATATTTTTTTACGAGCATTTTAGTTTCGTCGTAGAGCTCGTCACAAAACATTTGATCAATTCTTTTCTTCAATCTTTCGCGAAGTTCCTCCGTTCCCCACTTCACGCCGATAAGCAAATAATCGCCTTTTACCTCTGTTCTGTCTGTACAAGTTTTTTGTTCAAAGTCGCCAATCTTGGCTCCGGTTGGGCCTTTGAATTTGTAGTCATAAATAAGCGCATCAATGTATAGTCCGGTGCCGCCAGCGATGATCGGAACCTTTCCGCGAGACTTAATATCTGCGATTTTCCCTTCTGCATAGGCCTTCCAGTCTGACACAGTAAATCTATCGCCAGGCTCCACTAGGTCTAGGCCGTAGTGAGGCACCCCGTCTTGCTCTTCTGGGCTGGGCTTGGCTGTACCGATGTCCATGCCTTTGTAAATCGCACGAGAGTCGGCGGAAATAATCTCGCCACCGATAGCTTTAGCGATCTCAATAGATACCCCGGTCTTGCCTGAGCCCGTAGGACCTAGAATAACTATTGTAGGAACAAAAAGTAGCTTCTCGGAAGCGCTCAAGGGCGCTAGCCCAAGCTTTACTTCCTCGAAGCTATCTTTTTGTTCCATCTATACCTTTTTTATGTATTCTGCGAGATCAGAGAGAGCGACTTTTTCTTCTTTGTCGCGAAGACGTACAGAAACAATTCCCTCTTCGGCGTCTTTTGGACCGACGATAATTACACAAGGAATCTTCATCTCAGTAGCACGACGAATCTTCTTGCCAAGAGAGTCAGCAGAATCGTCGATATTGATGCGAAGCTTATTATTCTCGATAGGCTCGTCTAGGACAACCTCGTCTAGAACGTCTTTAATCTTAGAAACATAGTCTGACACTTGATCATTTACGGTAAGGATACGGACGTTCTCCGGGGCACACCACATTGGGAACCAGCCAGCAGTATGTTCGATATAAATGCTCATAAAGCGCTCAATAGAGCCCACGAGAGCACAGTGAATCATTACTGGGGTCTTCTTGGTGCCATCAGCATCAGTATACTCTAGGTGGAAGCGAGTAGGCATTGCATAGTCTAGCTGTACAGTAGCAAGCTGCCATTCGCGGCCCAAGGCATCTACAGCCATAAAGTCCATTTTTGGGCCGTACATAGCGGCTTCGCCAAGACCAATGAAATAATCCATCTTGTACTTCTCTGCCATGTCCTTGATGGCATTCTGAGCCTTCTCCCACATTTCTGGAGTGCCGATATAGCCGTCGCCGTCATCGCGGAATGAGAGACGAAGATGCAATTTCATATCGATTCTCTTGTAGAGATCTTTGGCGGATTCAATAAGCTCGCCAAAGATGTCACCGATTTGATCTTCAGTACAGAATACGTGTGAATCGTCTTGGGTAATAGCGCGTACGCGAGAGAGGCCACCAAGCTCACCTTTTCTTTCGTCACGATAAACCATAGTGGTTTCTAGGTATTTAATAGGGAGATCCTTATAGGAACGTGGTGAACCAGCAAAGATTTGAGAGTGATGAGGACAAGATACAGGCTTGATTGCTAGATGGTCACCGGATTCTTGAGAGATGAATTGAAGCATCTCTGGGAACTTTTCGTAGTGGCCAGAAGTTTTATAGAGATCCACGTTTGCAATGTGAGGAATACAGACTTTCTTATAGCCATTCTTAATGCGATAGCTCTGAGTAAATTCATTAATAAGATCGCGAAGAACTGTACCACGTGGGGTAAATAGTGGGAGACCAGAGCCAACTAGGTCTGAGAAGCAGAACAAATCTAGTTGCGCACCTAGTTTGCGGTGGTCACGAGCTTTTGCTTCTTCTTGTTGCTTTAGATATGCATCTAGTTCTTCTTCGGTATCAAAGGCTAGACCATAAATACGGGTAAGCATTTCGCGCTTCTCATCGCCGCGCCAGTAAGCACCGGCTACGCGAATTAGCTTAAATGCGCCAACTTCTTTTAGAGAGTCAACGTGTGGGCCTTTACAAAGATCAGTAAAGAGATCGCCCATATCATAGAAGGAGATTTCTTCCCCGTCTGGGAGCTCATTAATTAGTTCAACTTTGTACTTTTGGCCGTTGTTCTCAGCCCATTTCAAAGCTTCTTCCTTTGAAACGGTGCGTTTCTTCATTTCGAGGCCACGCGCAATAATGCCGCGCATCTTTTTCTCGATTTTTGGAAGATCAGCATCGGAAATTTTTACGTCGCCGAAGTCGATATCATAATAGAAGCCATTCTCAATAGCTGGGCCAATGCCAAATGTTGTTGTAGGATAAAGTTCCTTCACCGCGGCAGCAAGCACGTGGCTAAGAGTATGTCTCATTTTTTCGGTTTTTTCCATGCTTTATCCTTTCTGTATATTAACCTATTTATTATACCATATTATATGGATAATAACAGGATCATTACAGGCATGGTGATTACAGAAAGAATAGTGGAGACCGTGACGAGTTCAGAGGCCTCAATATTGTTGCCGCCGTATTTGGTTGCAAAGAGCCCTAGAGAGGTGGCGGTTGGGAGTGCCTGGATAAGTGTACAAACGTTAATCACTTCGGCTGGGAAATTTAGAGCCTTCAAGGCCCCGAAGGTGATGAGTGGGCCTAGGATTAGCTGTGACACAGCAGTGATAATCAGTTTCCACTTCTTGAACAAATTTTTGTAATCTGCGCGCGAGAGCATAAAACCAATACAAATAATAGAGAGCGGCGTGGTGGCATTTCCAACGAATCCAACCGAACCCGTAATAAACTCTGGCAATCTGATGCCGGTAAGGAAGATGATCATGCCTAGTATCACAGCAATAATATTTGGGTTCGTGATAATACTTTTGAACAGTTTAAAAGTAACTTTGTGCTCGAAGAGCCAGATACCATACGAAAAGAGCGCAATATTAAACGCAATAATAAAGCCACAGTAGGCGATAATTCCTGTAGGGCCAAAGGTGTTTGCCACGATTGGATAGCCCAAGAAAGTGGCATTATTAAAAATAAAAGCAAACTGCGATTCATAGCGAAGACCACCCTTGAACCACCATTTATTAAAGAGAATGCGCGATGCTAGAATTAACATTAACATCACTAAAACACCAGCAAGGAGACCAGACGAGAACAAAGATAATGATTCCTCGCTATACTCTGCCGGGAACGCCATGAAAAGCGATGCTGGCATAAAGATAGTGAGGAGGAGATTCGTGATTTCCTTGTTTGTGCCTACGCTTATAAGCTTCTTTTTACCGAGGAAAAACCCTAGCACTAAGATAAGCGCAAGACTACCAAGACGGATATAAAAGTCGCCGAGTTCAATCTGCATACGCTTATTATACCATACCGCGATACCTCTATTGCTTAATGATCGCACCACGAATGCCGAGGCTTTTTAGGGTTGCTCGATATAGCTCGTTAAAGCCATCGTGAATTTTGAGATTCCTGCTGAAGATATCAGTTAGCACCGGTTCAATATCGGCAAACTGCGAGCAGGCTAGGATCATTTCTTTTGGGAAAAAATTTTTCGAAACGATAGCTTCCAGCAAAATTTCTTCTATTTCTTCCCTTGTTAGCTCGCCATCGTCTATCTTTGACGGCCATTCATCTAGTGGCAAAGTGAGAGTATGGCGTTTCAACCTTGCTACGTAGTTCTTAAAGCTAATTGTACGAGCCACCCCGGTCGTAGTGAGAATAATTGTCTTTCTATCCATAAAGGTCGTCGGTAATTCCAGCCCAAACCCGATGAACTTTTGGTTTTTATACTTGCGACGAAAATATTTAATGCTCGTAATGGACACAAAGTAGTTTGCTATGACAATAAGGTCAACTCTACCTAAATATGGCCTGAGAGCCTCCTCGGCCGTACGACGCGCTTCTCTTTTGTTATGCATGTACTTGTTCGCGTTACGCCAGTCGATAACTCGGATTACCTCCACGGTATTTAGATTATCTTTTATCTTGTCCGCAAATAATTCCCCACCAAAACCGCTATCTAGTACTACGATTTTTAGCATTTAAAAATAACCCTTTCTCCTCCAACACCCGGATTGTATCATGAGCTGAACAAATAAATTTTGCAAATTCACGAGTTTTGCTACATTTGTAGCAAAAAACACGAAAAACGTGATAAATAGTAGCAAAAAATAAACCCCAGCGGGGTTTCTCGTTGTGGTGGGGCTCTATTAGCCAGGTTTTAACGGTATATAAAGAAGGCTTACGCCTGAAGGCGATAACTTGCACCTCATGGTATAATTACGTAATATGGTATATTTGGACTATGCGGCAACATCGCCTATGTTGCCAGAGGTGCTTAATGCTATGCACGACGCGGAAACGCGTTTCTTTGCGAATGCATCGGCTTTGCATACTCCTGGACACCTAGCGATGAATGAAATCGAAGATGTGCGAAAAACTTTAGCTAAACTAATTGGCGCAAAACCTTCTGAAATTATATTTACTTCTGGTGCTAGTGAGTCGAACAATACGATTATTCGCACGTTTGCAGGGCATCAAATTGAAACTTCGCCGCTCGAACACCACTCAATCATTGAACTTGCCAATAAGGTCTCTGGCGATAAGCTTCCGAAACTATATTCGTATATGCTCGCCAATAACGAAATCGGTGAGATTTTAGATGTTCAAAAAATTGTAAAAGAAGCGCGAAGCCTTACAACCCCGAAAGAAGATTCGCTTTTTGAGCCGATTTCTGAATGGGGTAAACCATTAGTAACCGACCGACGTGGTGCCTATGTACACTCGGATTTAACGCAGGTGCTTGGTAAGATTCCAATTAACGTTTACGAGCTCGGTCTAGATTACGCTACTTTTAGTGCGCACAAAATCGGTGGACCTATTGGCGTCGGCGCACTTTATGTTAAAGAAGGCGTTCCGCTTACTCCGCTAATAATTGGTGGAAACCAGGAGAATAAACGCCGCGGTGGCACCTATAACACTGTTGGCATTATTGGCTTCGGCGCTGCTCTCAAAAAGATTCAGCGCGAGAAGAGCTGGGAGCAATACGATACGCACGTTCGCAAGCTCCGCGATCTCTTAGCGCGGAGAATTCTTGCTGAAATACCAGGTAGTAGTCTCAATACCGATATAACCCCAGGCAAATCCCTGCCAAATATCCTTAATGCTTCTTTCCAGGCCGCCGAAGGAGAGTCGATTCAGCTGTATCTCGACGCTGAAGGTATAGTGGTTTCGACTGGTTCGGCCTGTGCGTCTGGTGATATAAAGCCGAGCCATGTCCTGATGGCGAAAACTGGCGACGCCGAAATAGCTCATTCGTCTGTTCGTTTCTCGTTTGGGTTAGATAATACTGAAGCAGACATCGAAAGAGTAATGGAAGTTTTACCAGGAATAATTAACCGCTTACAAAAAATCAGCACCGTAAGAATGAAGGAGACATAATGGAAAACCAAGAATGGGTTTATTCAGATAAAGTAAAAGATCATTTCATGAATCCGCGCAATTTTCTCTTTGGCGAAGAAAGCCAGTTTGATTATGATGCGGTTGGGACCGTCGGGAATCCAGTCTGTGGTGACCAGATGAAGATGTACATCAAAGTCGAAGATAATAAAATAACTGATGCGCGTTGGAAAACTTATGGCTGCGCATCAGCGATTGCTTCAACCTCGGCGCTTTCCGAAATGATAAAAGGCAAAACTATCGACGAAGCATTAAAAATTGATGCTAAGGCGATCGATGACTATCTTGGGAACTTACCGAAACATAAATTTCACTGTTCGATCCTTGGCCACGAAGCGCTTGCTGATGCGGTAAAAGAATACGAAAAAAACCATTCTGCAGGCGAAGGAATTTACCAGCCGAAATTATAGAGGTAAATTACAATTTTTTACGAGGCGAGCCGCCACTAGCAGAACAAAAAATTAAACCCCTGCGGGGTTTACTTTCTTGTTCTGGTGGGTGATGAGGGGCTCGAACCCCCGACCTTCTCGGTGTAAACGAGACGCTCTAGCCAACTGAGCTAATCACCCGTATTTGCTATTATACTACAAATCCTAGATTATTACAAGCGTATAACTATTTTTTTACAACTTTCTTAGTAACGTCGAACTTTTCCATGTAAAAACCGCGCATA
>JAEEGJ010023970.1_pt1 | contig 12722 bp, 8 predicted proteins | sample 8958761 | NCBI WGS metagenome assembly JAEEGJ01 (sample SAMN16246546, study PRJNA631951) | gut metagenome | biome: gut microbiome; feature: rumen; material: RS-attached | host: Bos | place: Iran: Karaj | collected 2018-10
CTCAAGTATCTGACTATCACCTTTATCCGGTTGCTGACAATGACACTCCGCAACTGTCTGCTGACCGGCTTGAGTACACGATGGGAAATATCCTCAATTACCGATTCGGCAGTCTGGAAGACGTGGCAAGATATTACGGCAACCTGGTTGTGGGAAAGAATGAGAGAGGAGATGTCGAGCTTTGCTTTACCGACAGTAAAATCGCCGAGGAGTTTGCCCTCAAGGCTCTGGAGTGCGGAAAGGTTTATGTCTGCGATGCGGACCGCTATTCCATGCAGTACCTGGCAGCAATCGTCAAAGATGCAATCCATAGAGGAACCGTGACTGAAGATATGCTGTACCAGACGGAAAACATTGTTATCAAGGCTTTGACATCGGATAAGGAAGGAAGTCTGGCCTGGGAGAAGTTCCGCAAGCTCTGCCGAATAGAAAGGAAAGAGAGCGGAGACGGTTATCCCGTTTACAGGATCGAGGCCAAGAAACGCTTCATCGATCCGTTTGTTGAAGTAAAGGGGAGGGTGACGGATGTTTGCCCTGGTTTTAGGGAAGCTGTGAGGGCTTTCAGGGACTATTCCTTCGACTATCCTGTTGCTGGTTTTTGTGATTGTTGTTAAATTTGAATCAATAATTAGATCCGGAATATGAAAAAGCTTTTTCTCGCATCGGTGACAATTCTTGTTGCATCTATGTGCTTTGCGCAGATTTCCAAGAGGATGCCGCTTCCTCAACTGAAATTCAACGATAAGGGCCAGCAGGAGATTTTCGACAATGTGTCATCTCACTACAATGCCAATGAAGAGCTGGGTTTTGAATTTGAGTGGCTCGCTCCGCATTGGGAAGGACATCAGAACGAAAGGATGGGTCTGGCTTTTCTGCAGTATCTTGTTTATGACAAGGACTCTTTTGAAGACATGCACGCCAGCAAGGATGCGGTTGCTGTTGGCAAGGCCCTGCTGGACTGGTATATGGGACAAAAGGGCAAGAAAGTTCCTGCCTCATATCCATATAACTACAAGGCATATAAGGCCTGCGTGGAAGGGTTCATGGCACCAGTAAGGGATGCTATGTGTGACGGCAGCCAGATGGAGATGAACAGTTATGCCAATATGGACGGGGATATGTGCCAGTTCCTCGGGATGCTTAAGCAGTATCTGGTTTCATCGCGTTTCAGGAGCTCAAACCTGAAAGCAGCCCTTGACGCTGAAAATGAAGCCTGGCTGAAGTTAAGGAATAACGTCAGCCATCTGTTCTATCAGTACAAGGTAGATATCAACGGCGGAGTCGGTTATTCCTTGCTTCCTCTGGAGATTGCCGGGATGCTGGACTATGCTGATAAGGTGAGGGATTCCTCGCTGAGCGTTCTGTACGCTTTTTCAGCAGAGAATCCTGGAGCTGTCTATGCTTTGGGCAAGGAAGACCTGTCTGAGGTACAGACAACTTTTAAAAAGGAGATGGCGGAAGTAAAAACGGATGCCTCATCTTTCCTTAAGGCCTGGAATAACTTCCTGGAAAAGAGAAAGGAAGTCGGCGAACTCCTGCCTGAAAGCCAGAAGGAAATGTTCAAATGGGACACTAACAGGTATTTCAGGATACTGACTAGACTTATTTCAAGCGAAGACGAGATATGATGACTTCTGGCTGGATTGTACCGCTGCTGATATTTGTGGTGGTAATTGTTCTTATGATAATCGCGATTTCCAGATGGAAAATCCATCCTTTCCTCTCGATTATGGGTTCAGCCCTTCTGCTGGCCCTTGTTATGGGCATTCCATTGAGGAGCATAGCAGAAGTGATAGGGAAGGGATTTGCCACAATCTTTGCCAGTATCGGCCTGGTTATCATAGTGGGCACGATTATCGGCCTTATCCTGGAGAAAAGCGGGGCGGCGATAAAGCTTGCCCAGACTGTGCTGAGGCTGCTTGGCAAAAAGCATCCTCAACTGGCAATAATGCTGATAGGATGGGTGTTGTCCATTCCAGTATTCTGCGACAGCGGCTTTGTGATTGTCAACCCGATCCGCAAATGGATGAGCCGTCAGAGCGGAGTGTCATCCGTCACGATGACCATTGCACTGGCAGCCGGTCTTTATGTTGCTCACGTATTCATTCCGCCTACACCGGGGCCTGTAGCCGCCGCCGGACTGGTGGGCCTCGGAGATAACCTGATACTGGTTATCCTTGTTGGTATTGCACTCAGTATCTTTCCTTTGGCTGCGGCATACATTTTTGCCAACCATGCCGGAAAGAAGATTCATTCTTCGGATGAAATGGATGAGGAGAACGTGTCCGAGATACTGGAAGGAAAGAACCTGCCTTCCGCCACTCTTTCTCTGCTGCCGATAATTATCCCTATTCTGTTTATGGGAATTGGTTCCCTAGTGACCGTGCTTAAACTGGAAGGAGTTGCCGCAGATGTGCTCTATTTCCTCGGCAAACCTGTGATTGCCCTGGTTTGCGGCGTACTGTGCTGCATTCCGCTGCTGAGGTTCATACCACACAAAGACGGCAAGACTCCGATAACTAGGCTTCACCACATAACGGAAAATTCGCTGAGGACTGCAGGTCCGATTGTGTTCATTACAGCTGCCGGAGCTATGCTGGGGCAGGTTATCTACGATGCCGGCTTTGTCGAGCTGATAAAGGCGAACGCCAGTTTCTTCACGACCCTTGGCATTCTGTTCCCGTTCCTAATTGCCGCCATACTGAAGACAGCGCAAGGTTCTTCTACCGTGGCAATGACTACAACAGCGGGATTGATGGGTCTGTTCTCCTCATCGGAATCGCTGATGAGCGCGCTGGGTATGACAACACCTCTCAGCGCTGCGTTGGTGGTTATGGCAATAGGCGCAGGCGCAATGACGGTTTCACACGCCAACGACAGCTACTTCTGGGTTGTGACGAGGCTTGGCGGACTGAACGTGAAAGACGGTTACCGTACCCAGACGAAATGCTCTTTCATTCTGGGAATCACCTCTGCCGCGGTGCTCTTCGTAGCGTCTCTGTTCCTGGTTTAGTTAGCCGGTTCAGGATTGGATTCAGGGGCGGGAACTTCTGTGGTTTCCGCCTCTTGTTTCTTAGGCTTAGGAGGATAGAATGTGGCGTGATCCTGAGTCAGGAACTTGCCGTATCTCTTGGCGATGCTATTGGAATATGCTGAGAATATGTTGTTTGCGAACAGGATGTCCGTAATCTTGTTGTCCTTTACATACTTCTCCATATTGAATGTGAAGTAGCGGTAGTCAATCACGTGGATTTCCTCAAACGAGAAGAACAGATAGCCAGGCAGGGCGTTGCCGAAACTGTCCTTGATTATGATCAGCCTGCGCTTGTTCTTGGTTGAGGTTTCAACCTTGGTGAGCTTGGTGTCTCCTCCCATGAACGTGCAGTAGGCGCTTCCGCTGCCGTCTTTGTAGTGGAAGAAGTATTTGCCCTTGAAAGGTCCGCTTTCGCCGGTCACCTTATAGTTTTCGTCAATGGTGTAGTTGATGTACGTGGTAGTGTAGGTGACGGTGGAATCCGGCTCCCAGAAAATGAAATCTTCAGGGGCTTTCTTTACGCTTATGTCTTTGGAGTAGCCGTACATGCTTCCTACATAGCGCTTTACGACCTTCCTGATGTAGGATGTCGTGTCCTTGAAAGGAACCCCAGCCACCTGGGCGAACTTCTGGGCGGCATAGAACGCTCCAAGAGGGGACCAGTGATGGTCTGTCCTGAGGTAGATGTTCTCTCCGGCGTGCCTTCCCAGGGTGGTGTAGACGTCCACTGCCTTTACAGAGTCAGACAGATGGGCGAATATGTTGTTTATGGTAGCTCTCTGGCTCTTTGTGCGGCTCTTTACGGCATCCGGGCAGTAGAACTCGATGGAGGTAGGGATTACCATCAGATAAACATTGACCTTCTTTCCAAGTTTTCTCTTGTACAGGTTGGCCGCCTCGGCGAATTTCACTCCTCCGGTAGAATCTCCGGCATAGGCCATCAGAGCCCTTACCTTATCTCCGGTTCCAACAATCACGATTCCCGCGTGGGCTATCTTGGCATTTTCCTCAGCTGTGAGCTTGTTGCGGTATTCTTCTATCTTGCGGTTCTCGGTTGTATCCTTGGTCTTGGCCGGAATGGTATCGTTCTGGAGATCATCAGGATGGATGTCCGGGGCTTCTATGTCTATAGGGGCGGCGTCCGGAGCGTGGAAGGTGATGGCGTTCTCCTTGGAGAAGTTCATCCTCATCCAGTCCTTTATATTCATCGACAGGTTGATGAAATGGTCGCGGAAAGGCTCGCTGTCGCTGAACCAGGCGGAAAGCTCCTTGGTGAATTTGCCTTCTTTGAGGCTCTGGAAAGAAAACTCCGGGAACTTGGCAAGCTCACGCTTTTCCACTTCGCTGACAGTGCTCCTAGGGAACGTGTTGAACACGATCACAAAAGCCGCAAAGAGCGTGGTAGCCAGTATTATGTAGATTTTCTTTCCCATTTTGCCTTATTGAGTGAGGAATCTTGCGTATGCCTTGTTTGTAGTGGACAGGACGGCTCTCATAATGTTGTTTGCAAACAGTATGTCCGTTATCTTGTTGTCCTTTACATATTTCTTTATGTTGCGCTTAAAGAAGCGACAGTCAATCACGTGGATTTCTTCAAAGGAGAAGAACAGGTAGCCAGGGATGGCGTTGCCGTAGCTGTCCTTGAAGATTATCAGCCTGCGGCCGTTCTTGGTGGATGTCCTTACCTGGGTGATCTTGGCGTCTCCGCCCATGAACACCACATAGCAGCCGGCTCCGGAAACGCCTTTCTGGAAGTAGTCTCCCTTCTGGGCCGCGCGCTCTGAAAGGGCCACGCCGTTTCTGGTGTTGTAGTTGATGTAGGTGGTTGTGTAGGTTACGGTGGAGTCAGGTGTCCAGTAGATAAAGTCCTCAGGGGAGTTCTTGACATCCTGGCTCTTGGTGAACATATACATCGTTCCTACATAATTGTGTATTACGTGCTTCTTGTAGTGTGAAAGGTCCTTGAAAGGAACTCCGGCCACGGCTGCGAACTTCTTGGCTGCATAGAAGGCTCCCAGCGGTGCCCAGTGATGGTCTGTGCGGGAGTAGATGGCTTCCCCGGCGTGCCTTCCGAGGATGGAGTAGATGTCCACTGCCTTTACGGACTCGTTGAGGTTGGAGAATATGCGATTGATGGTCGTGCCCTGGTTCTTTCCGGCAGAGCCCTTGTTCGGAGTGTAGAAAGCTCCGGCGTTAGGGATTACCATGCAATAAACGTTGACACTGTCTCCGAATACGCTCTTGTACTTGTTGGCGGAGTTGGCATATTCCACCTCTCCGGCGCTTCTGCCTCCGTAAGGCTCTGCAGCCCTGACCTTTCCAGGCTCACCGATTATCATGATACCGGACTTGAGAGTCTTTACCGGAGCGTTAGGGTTCACGCGGTTGACATATCTTGCCACCGTGCGGTTAGGGTAGATGTCGTTGGCGTCAGATGTCGGGACGGGATATGTCTTTACAACAGTCTGAACAGTAGTTGTATCCTTCTGCGCTTTGGCAAGAGAATCTGGATTCTGGGCTGCAGCAAACGAGCCGCACAGAAGAATGGTTGCAAATATGGCAAGTGTCTTTTTCATAATCAGAATCTGAAATAAAGGAACGGGTTATTGGTGGCTCCCACAAGCAGGGCCACGCTGAAAACAAGTATAACTACGGCAACAGCCGCCCTGAGATACCATACCCACTTGAAGCGGGCGAAAAGCTTTCTGACAGGCATCGCGAAAATGATTGCGGCGATCCACAGCCAGAAGTTGTTGGTAAGGGCGCTGACCACGGTAAAGTCGGAAGCTGCTCCGGCGTTTCCGAACAGGCTGGAGAACAGCGTCTTCATCTTGCCCAGGTCGTCGAAATAGAAGATTCCCCATCCCAGGGTGAACAGGAAAATGCTGTATAGGTGGAGGAATATCTTAGGTATCTTGTCGTAAACCTTGAGAAGGGTGTATTTTTCTATCATCACGATAAGGCCGAAGTACAGGCCCCAGATGATGAAATTCCAGCTGGCTCCGTGCCACATTCCTGTCAGGAACCACACTATAAGTATGTTAAGGGCCTGATGGCGGCGGTTTCCTCCCAGCGGGATGTAGAGATAGTCGCGGAAGAAGGATCCCAGGGAAATATGCCACCTTCTCCAGAACTCGGTGATGGATCTGCTTATATAAGGATGGTCGAAGTTCTCGTTGAAATGGAATCCGAGGCATCTTCCAAGGCCTATTGCCATATCTGAGTAGCCGGAGAAGTCATAGTAGATCTGGAAGGTGAAGGCCAGAAGGCCGATCCAGCTGCCGGCGGTGGAGAAGGTCTCTGGATTGGCGGCCAGGAAATAGTCTGCCACGGTGGATATCTGGTTGGCTATGATGACTTTCTTGCCCAGTCCTATCAAGAACCTGTAGCTGCCTTCCGCAAAGTCGTCCCAGGTGACTCTCCTGTCGCCGATTTCCTTCGCGATGGTTCCGTACCTTACGATAGGGCCGGCAATCAGCTGAGGGAACATCGAGATGTAGAACAGAAGGTCAAGGAAACGCTTCTGAGGAGGGGAGTCCTTCCTGTATACATCTATCAGGTAGCTCATCGACTGGAAAGTGTAGAAGCTGATTCCGATAGGGAGTGCAAGTGTAGGAACCGCCACGTGAAGCCCCAGGCTGCCCAGAATGTCTGCGAAGAATCCCAGATACTTGAAGGTTGCCAGAACCGCCAGGTTGAAAACGATTCCGAGTACGAGCCCGAGCTTGCGGTGTTTGACGTTCGTGTCTATGGCGATGCCGCACAGATAGTTGACAAACACGCACAGAATCATCAGGAACACGTAGACCGGCTCTCCCCAGGCATAGAATATCAGGGAGAAGATTACGGTGATAAGATTCCTGCCCTTGAACGACTTTTTCAGGCCGTCAGGCGTCATCTTGGCCCCGTTGCGGTCTATCAGACCTGCAATGAGGTAGCACAAGGCGAATGCCGCCAAGAATTCGAACAGAAACAGAAGGTCTGAAAATACCATATCCGGGCTTGATTACTGCTTGTTTTTGCGATTCAAATGTATGAAAAAAATCGCTTTGCCGGTCATTATTTCTGACAAGTGTATGAAACAGATGAATGATGTACCAACTATGCGGTTCTTTAAGCAAGCTCACCAAGTTTTTTTTTAAAAAAAAATGTGTATAACTTTGGAATATGGTTAAAAAAGTTTTTCTTTCAGCGATTATTTGTGCTGTCTTTACTGCTGTTTCTGCTGCTCAAGACACGCTGGCTGTTCCTAAGACTCTAGAAGAAAGATACGAGGCTTTTGTAAAGTATCTTTCCCCGGAGAAGGTTTACATCCACACAGACCGCGATGTTTACGGCATCGGTGACACCATCTGGTTCAAGGGGTACATAGTAAACAGTTCTCCTTTGTCTGACTATCCGGAAAGCAAGTACATTTATGTGGAAGTGGTGGGAAACACAGTAGCCAAGAACATCAAAGACAGGTTTGAGGATATTACATACGCCATGCAAAGGGTGAAGGTCAAACTGCGTAACAATGTGCTCGAAGGATATCTGGCTATTCCGGAGGATGCCAATACAGGCTATGCCACAGTCAGGGGTTACACATATTGGAACCTGAACAAAGACCCGGAATATGTCTTCCGGAAAGAGATAACCATCATTAATCCGGTCAAGGACAATTATGTGTCAGAATTGGAAAAGAAGAAAATCCGCAATGATTCAGCGTACGAGGAACTGGGAGTGGAGAATCCTTTCCATCTTATCAAGAGGGTAAAGACTCTAGACTGCGCGTTCCTTCCTGAAAGCGGAAGGCTTCTTGTTGGTGTCTCAAACAGGATAGGGGTGAAGGTTATAGGTTCGGATGGTCTGGGAAAGCAGTCAGATGTAGAGATATTTGACCACAACAATCAGCCAGTTGCTTCTTTCTCTACAGATGAGTATGGGTTCGGCAGTTTCAGACTGTCTCCCGTTTCGGGAAATGAGAATTATTACGCCAAGGTAAAAGACAATGAAGGCACTGCCGCAACGGCCAAGCTTCCGGCTGTTGAGCAGGATGGCGTTTCCATATCACTCACTTTGGGAAAAGACGTTATAGAAGCTTCTGTTTCCGTATGTGGGAAGGTTAAGGATTCAGACTTGAGGTTTCTCCTGACAGGCAGCAGCGAAATATACTGCAACATGCCTTTGAATGGAAGTGCCAGGCTGAATCTTCCGATAGAAGGTATGCCGTCCGGAATAAACAATGCCGTGGTCTGTGATGTCTCAGGCAATGTCTTGGCAAAGCGTCCTTTCTTCGTGATGCCGGATAATCTTGACAGGGAAGTTAAAATATATGTTGATGATGACAATATCGGGAAAAGGGAAAACATTGGTGTGGAAATAGATTTGGGGTGCGCTAAAGGAGGCAGTTTCTCCGCCTCTGTGACAGATGATTTCCTGACGCCGGTCAATACACTCAACAACAATATCATATCATATATGTTCCTCTCATCTGAAATAAGGGGGAATGTGGAGAATCCTCAGCGATTCTTCTGCGACACCATTCCTCTGGACAAAAGGATGGCAGACTTGGACCTGCTGCTTATGACACAGGGATGGGAGTATTATGACCTTCCGGCTGTGCTGGCAGGGAAATATCCTATGCCACAGTATGGAAGGGAATATGTCCAGTCTGTTTCGGGGCAGGTAAAAACCGGTCTTCTCAAAAGAAAGAAAGACTACACGGTGTTTTTTGTGGCCCCCACAATTAACTTTGCTGTAGCTGGCACCGTGGCAAAGGACGGGTACTTTGAGTTGAAGGACGTTGATTTTCCGGACAGTACTAGATTCATAGTGAGTGCCTCAAACAAATATTCCACTGTACGCTACCGTACGGTTCTCTTTGATGACGCCTTCGCTCGTTTTACCAAATTCGTCCATCAGGAGAAGAAAGTGAAATATACTCCTGAGGTTGCCAAGATTCTTACCGAGAATTATTATTCAACCGGCGGGGACATGTCTTATCAGCTGAATGCCATTACTGTTTACGGGCGGAAGCGGTCAATCAAAGGCTTGTCTCCTTTTTCCAATTGGGAGTTCCGTTCAGATCAGATAAGGGACGGGAAAAAACTCGAGCCTTACCAATCTTACGACCTGATCACTTATCTTGCAATGACTTGCCCTGGGTTGAGAGAGAAAGAAGTTGTAATAGACGGCATACCCCAGAAAATTCTGGTCGCCGCCGGCCGACAGGGCAAGGTTCCGGTTTATATCAATGGTATGCGTATGATGAACTGGTGGGAGCTTAATTCATTGAGTGTGGGTGATGTTGAAGCAGTTGTCTATCTGAGGGGAGGCGAATCTGAAATGTATGATTATAGTGGAGGAGGTTATGGCAACAGCAACAGGATTGGCGGTACCGTTCTGGTAAAGACAAAGCCTATCGTGAGAATGGTCTGGTATATTACTTCTGGCATGCCTCTCGGATGGCAGAAGCCCAAGAGCTTTTATTCTCCAAAATACGAAATAGAAGGAAAGGATTTAATTATCAGTGGAGCCGACAAGCGGCCTACCTTGTATTGGAATCCGTCACTTTCAGCAAGTAGCGATGGCCATATCTCTTTCCGTTTCAATTCTTCCGACCTGTTGAGGGGCTATACGGTTACCGTTGAGGGCATAACCTCGGGCGGCGAATATGTTTCAAGACGTTTCAGTATCAAATAATTTAACTTTTCCCTATTTGCGAATCTAATAGAATATGAGACATAATAGAATTTACATTATTCTCTTGTTCTTTGCGATTGCCTTTCTTGCTCCCTGCATGTCTGCGGCACAGGATTCGTTGAATATACCCAAGTCGCTGGAGGACAGATATGACGCCTTTGCCAGGATTCTTTCTCCGGAGAAGGTTTATCTCCACTCTGACAAAGACGTTTATGCGATAGGGGATACAATCTGGTTCAAGGGTTATGTAATGAACTCTTCTGTGCTTTCAGAGTATCCGGAAAGCCGTTTCATTTATGTTGAACTGATAGGAAGCACATACTCAAAGAACATAACTTCAGGCAGATACGAGGAGATGACTTATGTCATGCAGAGGGTGAAGATCCGTTACAACGGCGGTGTGCTCCAGGGCTATATCCCGGTTCCTGACAATGCCAATACAGGTTATGCCACAATAAGGGCCTTCACATACTGGAACCTGAACGAGGAGGTCGACTATCTTTTTTCCAAGACCGTTTCCATAATTAATCCTGTCAAGGACACTTATGTAGAGGAACTCAAGGAAAAGAAGCTCAGAGACGATTCCTTCTATGAAGAAATTGGGAATGTCAACCCGTTCAACGAGAAGAAACTGGTGCCGAAGTTCGACTGCCGGTTCCTTCCTGAAAGCGGCCGTCTGCTATCAGGACACAGCATAAAAGTGGGCGTAAAGATTATCAACGAGATGGGTCTGGGGCAGCAGGCGGAGGGAAAGGTCTATGACCATAACAATGTCCAGGTGGCTTCTTTCAGCACCGATGAATACGGTTTTGGCAGTTTCACGCTTACTCCTCAATCCACTTCGGATAAGTATTATGCCCAGGTGGAGGATGTAAGGGGCGCGACCGCCAAGGTGCCTCTTCCTCCCGTAGACGCCGAGGGAGCCGTAATCTCAATTGTTCCGGGCAAAGATATGATGGTTGCCAGAATGGCAGTCAGCGGCGGTCTTAGAGCCGAGAATCTGAGGTTCATACTATGTTCCAAAGACGAAATCTATTATGACGAGCCTCTGGACAAGGTGCTCAGAGTCAATCTTCCGGTTGAGGGAATGTCTGAAGGCGTGAACAATGCAGTCATCTGCGATGAAACCGGATACATATACGCCAAGCGTCCTTTCTTTGTGATGCCTTCCGGCAAACAGATTGAATACGACTTGACATATGAGACAAAAAAGGGAGTCGCCGACAAGCGGTTTCCCCGACAGAAGGTTAGCGTGGAAGTTCCGGTAGGAGAAACAGGTGAGGGCGGTACTTTTTCCGTTTCAGTTACTGATAATGTTCTTGCGCCTGTCAATACCCAGAACGACAACATATTAACCTATATGTTCCTCTCCTCTGAAATCAGGGGAAACGTGGAGAATCCTCAGAGGTTCTTCTGCGACACCATTCCTCTGGAAAAAAGGCTTGAGGACGTGGACCTGATGCTGATGACGCAGGGATGGGAATACTACGACCTGCCTTCAATCCTGTCCGGTAATTTCCCTATGCCCAAGTACGGCAGGGAGTATGTCCAGTCTGTTTCCGGCCAGGTCAAGAGAGGCCTTCTGAAGAAACCGAAGGCTTCTGTGGTGGCTTTCCTGGCTCCTTCCATCAACTTCGCCGCAATGGGGAAGATAGACAAGGAAGGCTATTTTGAACTCAAGGACCTGAACTTCCCAGACGGTACAGCTTTCATAGTCAGCGCCTCCAATGTCAACAACAACCGCTCTCTGCGGCCTGTTATTTTTGAGGATTCATTCGCTCCTATGACAAGTTTCATATATAATCGCGAGAAAGTGAAATATACTCCGGAGGTTTCCAGAATTATCCAGGACAATTATTACAATGCCGGGGGAGATCTTTCATACCAGCTGAACTCTATTACCGTTTACGGCAAGAAGAAGACACTTGCCGGCATTTCTCCTCTCACCAACTGGGAGTTCAGGGGAGACCAGATTAGGGATGGAAAGCGTCTTGAACCATACAAGAACTACGACTTGATCAATTACCTTGCCGAGACCTGCCAGGGCCTGAGACTTGATTCGCAGAATGGCGTCAGGGTGCTTCTGTGCAGAGTTCCTGCTACCGCTTCTGGAATGAGCGTGGGTAACGACTGGGTTCCTATAAAGGTTTACCTGAACGCTTTTCAAATATACGACTGGATGGAAATAGATGGGCTTATGATGGACGATATAGAGGCTGTTGTTTATCTGAGGGGAATAGACGCGGCCCCGTTCACGATGGGGGGGAGGGGTTATGGTACAAGTGCCAATGTAAGTGCAGTGCTCATCAAGACCAAGCCAATTCATCGCTCGTTGTGGCATATGAGCTACGGCAAACCTCTGGGCTGGCAGATACCGAAGTATTTCTATTCTCCGCGATACGACGTTAATACAGGTTATATCCCTCCGCAAGGAACGGACAAGCGTTCAACCCTTTACTGGAACCCGAGGCTCAAGGCAGATGCCGACGGAAAGGTAAAGTTCGAGTTCTTCCAGTCAGACCTTCCTCAAGACAATTATACCATTACGCTGGAAGGCGTAACCGCTGACGGAAAGCTTGTGTCAAAGCAGGAGACTCTGATTAACCGTTAGCGGCTTCTTCCTCTTTTTCTGCCTCTTCAAACTCCTTCAGTGTCTTTTTGATGAGCTTTTGGCGTTCTTCACAGTCTTCCATCGGGATGAAAATCCAGTTCACGTGGTATTCCAGCCCGGTCTCAGAGTAGCCTATGGCTCCTTCCAGGCTGACGTAGAAGAAACTGCGGTCTCCTTCTTTTCTCGGATGCTCGTCGTCCCACTTCTGGGCAAAGCGCAGAACATCGAACATCTGGACAGGAGTGCCGTCACTGGCCAGCCTCCAGGCGGGAACTTTCATCGAGGCAATCGCGAATGCCTGGACCATATAGGGATAGTGTCCGGTAAAATAAGCCTTCTTGGCCTCTTCTGGGGTGCATTTGTTTTTGTTATCCATAGTTATTCTCCTTTATT
>JAEEGJ010023971.1_pt1 | contig 12721 bp, 6 predicted proteins | sample 8958761 | NCBI WGS metagenome assembly JAEEGJ01 (sample SAMN16246546, study PRJNA631951) | gut metagenome | biome: gut microbiome; feature: rumen; material: RS-attached | host: Bos | place: Iran: Karaj | collected 2018-10
CAAATGTTAGAAGAATCTTGCAAAACAATACACAATGGAGAGGTAGTTGAAGGAACTGTTATTGCGGTTAAGCCTGAAGAGATAATTCTCAATATCGGTTATAAAGCTGATGGTATAGTTACTCGTAACGAATACTCCAACACACCGAATATCGACCTTACGACCGTAGTCAAAATCGGCGACAAGATGGACACAAAGGTTATAAAGGTCAATGACGGTGACGGACAGGTGCTCCTGTCATATAAGCGTCTTGCATTTGACAAGGGCAATAAGAGGATCGAAGAAGCATATGAGAACAAAGAGGTTCTTAAGGCGGAGGTCGCTCAGGTGCTTGACGGAGGATTAAGTGTTCTCGTTGAAGAATCAAGGGTATTTATTCCGGCGAGCCTGGTAAGCGACGGCTATGAAAAGGATCTTTCAAAGTATCTCGGACAGGAGATAGAGTTTGTTATCACTGAGTTCAATCCGAGAAAGCGTCGTATCATCGGTGATCGTAAGCAGCTTCTCATGGCGGAGAGAGAAAAGCTTCAGAAGGAACTGTTCGAGCATCTCAAGGTCGGCGATGTGATCAACGGTGTTGTAAAGAATGTTACGGATTTCGGTGTATTCATCGATCTTGGCGGAGCGGACGGACTTCTTCACATCTCGGAAATGAGCTGGGGACATGTTGAGAATCCCAAGAAGAACTACAAAGCAGGCGACAAACTCAAGGTTCTCATTAAAGAGATCAACGAGAACAAGATCGCTTTAAGCCTTAAGTTTTCCGATACCAATCCTTGGAACAACGCTGAAGAGAAGTATGCTGTCGGAACCGTTGTAACCGGTAAGGTTGTAAGAATGTCTGACTTCGGTGCTTTCGTAGAGCTTGAAGACGGTATCGATGCACTTCTTCATGTATCACAGATCTCAGGCGAGCATATTGAGAAACCTTCGGATGTGCTTAAGGTTGGCGATGAAGTAACCGCAAAGGTTGTTGATTTCAATCTTGACGATCACAGAGTGAGCATCTCCATCAAGGCAATGACCGCTAAGCCCAAGGCTGAAGAAGCTAAGGACGACGATGACAGTGAGATCGCAAGCGTTGATATCGATGCCGTTATAGCCGAAGAAAACGCTAAAGCAGAAGCTGAGGAGCCCGCTCCCAAGAAGAGAACCACAAAGAAGAAAGCAGCCGAGGAAGTAACCGAGGAAGCTAAAGAGGAGCCCGCCAAGGAAGAGTAAGCCTTATAACAAACGGTTATTTTTCATATGTTAAAATCAATGAGCAGTTTTATGACTGCTCATTCATTTTTAGGAGTGTAACTGAAATGGCATACGATTACGAATATTTCAAAAAAGCTATCTTTGACATGACGAAGATAGATCTCAATGCCTATAAGGAAAAGCAGATGAAGAGACGTATCGATACCCTTATCGATAAGCATGAAATCAAGGGTTATGATAATTACGTTGCTTTACTTAAAAAGGACAGAGAGAAGTTTGAAGAGTTTGTAAGTTATCTTACGATCAACGTTTCCGAGTTTTACAGAAATCCCGATCAGTGGGCTTTGATGGACAAGGAGATCATTCCCGAACTTATTTCGAAGTTCGGCAAGAACTTAAAGATATGGAGTGCCGCATGCTCTACCGGTGATGAGCCCTATTCGCTTGTTATGGCGCTTTCACGTCACATTCCTTTAAATCAGATAAAGATATTTGCAACCGATATCGACAAGCAGATACTTGAAAAGGCAAAACTTGGCCTTTACAATGCAAAGTCCATCGAGAACGTTCCCAAGGACCTTAAAGAAAAGTATTTCGAAGAGGTGGGCGGTTCTTACAGGATCAAGGATGAGATCAAGCAAAGAGTTGAGTTTAAGCAGCACAATCTTTTGAAAGATCCTTTCCCCAAAGATATGCATATGATCGTTTGCAGAAACGTTCTCATATACTTTACCGAAGAAGCGAAAGAGCAGATATTCAGACAGTTCTGCGATGCTCTTAAGAGCAAAGGTATTCTGTTCATAGGAAGCACGGAACAGATCATAAATTATAAAGAGATCGGCTTCCAGCGTAAAAATAGTTTTTACTATGATAAGCCCTAGCTTATCATAGTAAAAAAGAACGGGTCTCTGATGAAAACGATAGTTTTCATCAGCGGTACTATGACAAACCTTAGAAAGTATTTATGGTAAAGAATAGAGCTAAAATTGAATATACTTTACTCGTATGGATAGTATTGACGGCTATATGGAATTATGTGTCTTATTTCTTTGATGTAGGAAATCTGTCGACATATTCTTATATAGCCGTTTTGATTTTTTGGATGATAACCGTTCAAAAAGATATCTACAGTCCGTTCATCAGAAGAAGACTACTCGCCGGAGGAACTTATTTCATAGTTCTTTTTTGCCTAAGGTATATAAGATGGAACATCGCTCCCGACTTTTCCACGCTTGAGAGATACTGTTGGTACGGGTATTATTTTCCTACGATAATGACTCCGCTACTGTCGCTTGCAATAAGTCTTTCCATCGGTGATAAGGATATAAAGAAACTTAACAGGATCATGTTTCCCTTCAGGATAATGTGCCTTTTTCTTCTTACCTTGGTATTTACCAATGATCTTCATGAAGCGGTATTGCACATCTGGGTGGAGGGCGGAAAAGAACACAGCAGTCCCGGGTCGGCTTATTATGCCATAATGGCATGGTATTTCCTCCTTTGCCTTTCCTCTCTTATCATAATGCTTTATAAGTGTTCAATCTCTTCGGTTCGAAAGAGATTGTGGTTTCCTGTTTCTGTCGGGCTTTTCGGGATGGGACTTTGCATACTTTATTTTGTTAACGGTGCCTCGAGCCCCAAACTGTTCGGCCATAACTTATACAACATACAGGAAGCTTACATGATTGTTTTTCTGGGGCTGTGGGAATCGTGTATACTGATCGGTCTTATTCCGTCGAAATCCCTCATTAAAGAGCGTGAGTGGATAAAAGAAGGTATTCTCGAAAAGGTCGGTGACAAGATAGCACGTATAAGAGAATTACTTGAAGGCATGTGGACATGCGACGAGGATACTTTCAGGGACAGACTCATAAGGATGTGTTGTCTTGGTGCTTATATCAAAAGACGCGCCAATATGGAACTTTGTATCGATGAGAACGGATATATAGATACAAAGGAACTGACATATGCAATAAGAGAGTGTTTTGAATATCTTCCGATGTATGGTATCACAGTCGGTTATGAAGACACCGGAAACGCCAAAATTCCGGCAGCATTTGTTACAACCGCTTATGATATTTTGGAAAGAATAGTCGAAAGAACACAGAGTGCTTGTTATGCCAAAGTGTATACTTCCGATAATGACAATGAGATCGTCTTTCGCTCTTTGGTCGAAGCAGACATCAAAGAAGAATATTCGGGCGGTGATCATTTAAAAGCCATAGCTGAAGATGAACTGTCAAGAGCTGTAAAAATGCTCGGCGGATCCATCGATGTTCGTGAAAAAGATGATACTGTCTATTTTGAACTTACGCTTAAATACGATCTTAGGAAAAAACGTATCGGTCTTGAGTCCGACCTTAAGGGACTTGCCGGAATCACAAGGTTTCTTTCAATCGAAGATATGTCACTTGGTGCTAAAACAAAGATACATGACGCTCTGGGAAGAGCACTTTTGATCTCCAAAAGATATCTTATCGAACCGGGAAGCGTAGGAAGAGATGCGGTCCTTAGAGAACTGGAGTACAGTCTTTCTCTTGCCGAAAATGTCAGCGGAGAGGGTATTAAAGACGAGCATTTTATTGACAGATGCATCGAGCAGGCAGGTAATCTCGGCGTTGAAGTTGATTTTGAAGGTACGATTCCCGAAGATGAAGATATAAGAATGATCGTCGATACGGCGATCACCGTTGAGATAACAAACGCACTCAGGTATTCGGATGAAAAGACACTGTCAGTCCTAAGTACAGACGATGAAAGGGAATATAACATAGAGATCAGGACAGCGGGTAAACCGGCAGACAGTGAATTTGTTGAAAAAGGCGGCTTAAAGAATTTAAGAGAGCTTGCTGAATCGGTGGGAGGCACGATGAGTCTTGTGTTTGAGCCGACTTTTCTTCTTACCGTAACTATGTTGAAAGGGGAAGACAGATAACATGCCCATAAAGGTTGTGGTGGCGGACGATTTTTTGATGTCCAGACAGGTTTTTGAAAGCGCGGTCAAAGAAAGCAGTGAATTTGAGATTGTCGGATCATTTCGGACTGCCGAAGAAGCTGCCGAATATGTTCTGAAACACAGCGTCGATCTTGTGATCATGGATATTGTGATGAATGAGGGCACGAACGGGTTGTCGGCGGCTAAAAAGATCAAAGATGGCAAACCCGGAGTTAAGATGATAATAGTCACGTCGATGCCGGAAGTTTCTTACATAAATCGCGCCAGGCAGATCGGCGTCGAAAGCTTCTGGTATAAAGAAATACAGGAGCAGCCGATCTTAGACGTAATGAAACGTACTATGGAGGGTGAATCGGTATATCCTGACACATCCCCCGTGGTGAGCCTTGGAAATGCCGTCAGTACGGAATTTACTGATCGAGAGATCGATGTTTTGAGACTGTTGGTGGACGGAAGTTCAAATAAGGAGATAGCGGACAGTTTAAATATCACCGAGCGAACGGTAAAAATGCATATAGCGAACATGCTCCAAAAGACCGGCTTCAGATCGCGTCTTGAACTGGCGGTTAAAGCCAGAACCGGAGGCCTCGTAATTCCCGATTGACATATGTACTTTGGTACGTATGTCAATTTTTAATTTCTTGATAGCATAAAGGTTGGGGTATTTTATACTTTTGTGTTTTCAGGTTTAAAGATTGTTCGGAGGTCACCGATGGAAGCGGTAAGTAAGGAAAAGGATTCTAAGAAAAAACGACTCATTGTGATCATTATAGCAGCCTTTTTGGTCTGCGGGATCGTAACGGGTCTTTTTATATTTCAAAGCAGATATACGGCGTTAAGCATAAGGCTTCAGCGTCTTGTGGGCGTTGTCAATCTTTACGATAAAAACGGTTCGGAAAGATCCCTTGTGGAAAAGATGAAACTGAATTCCGGCAACAAGATCACAACCGCTACGGAAAGTCTTGTGACCGTTGCGCTTGATAATACCAAGCTTCTTACGATGGAAGAAACAAGCGCCGCGGAAGTAAAGAAAAGGGGAAAGAAACTCAAGTTCGAACTTACCGAAGGTAATCTTTTCTTTAATGTAACGGAGAAACTTGATAAAAAAGAGTCTTTCGAGATAAAGACTTCAACCATGGCAGTGGGTATCCGCGGTACCAGTGCGTATGTAGGCATGGATTTTTCCCATCATGAAACGGTAATGGTAACCGACGGAACGGTTCATGTTGTGGCTGAAAATCCCAGAACACATGAAAAGATCGAAGTGGATGTACCTGCGGGCATGAAGATAGTTATCTTCCTTGATGACGAAGCCGAAGGAGATGCCACAATATCCTTTACCATGGAGCCTTTTAAGGAAGAAGATCTTCCCGCAATGGCGCTTGATACCATACATAAAAACAAGAAGTTGAGAGAGCGTGTTTTAAAAGCTACAGGTTTTAGAGAAGATAAGCTGGAAAGACTTTACGAACTCAACACCACAGAAGGTGAATCCATGGTCGGAGAAGCCAAGGAAGAGTTATCGGAACTTGGTCTTGATGATGCCATTCCTTTCATGGGCGATAAAGTCAGATACATGGTTGAAGCCGCAAACGATGCGGTAGTTATAGCAGAAGAGGACCTTGATCTTGAGGTTGCCATCATTAAGGGACTCGAAGACACCTCCGACGTGGCTGTTGAGGGCGGTCTTGAAAAAGAAGAAGTAGTATCGGTTATCCATACTACTTCGGGTGTAATAGGCAATCTTATAGTACAGGCAAAAGAAAACGATCTTGATGATGAAGCGATAATAATGGTGGCCGACAATGTATCGGGTGCCGTTACGGTTGCGGTTAAAGACATGATAGTGGGCGACTTAAGCGTCGATGAGATAGAAGGCGTCGTTGATACTATCGGTACCGTATTCGGTATCGCCATCGATAACGGTGTGAACGAGGGTCCTAAAGCCATCATCGAGAACGTAGAAGATGCATATAAATTCGTTAAAGACACCGTAAACGATGAGATGAACAAGAACTCCAACGGTGAAGAGACGAGTGAGGCGCTGCTTAGAAGGGATACCGGAGATAAAGCAGTAGCTAAGGATTCTTCGGAAAATGAATCAGAAGATAAGAATAGTTCATCGGACAATTCTTCTTCAGTCGGCATTGTAACAACTCCTGCAAACAATAATCCGGCTGTTCAGGCGACCGTTGAGTCTTCGAACAATGATAATGATTCTTCGAATAATGAAAATGTAAATGATTCAAATAACGAAACAGCAGCTTCTGATGCAGGTCCTGTGATCGGCTCCGAAACGGCAGAGAGTGAGACAACGACATCAGGAAGTACAACGGAGAATACGTCATCAACCAATAATGCCACACAAAACACAACGCCTTCGGTTTATAGTGTATCTTTAAACCCTAACGGTGGACGAATAGTATCTAACAATGTTACTTCATATACGGCAGGAACAGGCGCAACACTTCCGGGAAGCAATGATGTCGTAAAAGATTCAACGGAACAATATGACTATTCTTTTGATGGTTGGTATATTGACGATAACAGTAATAATAAAGTAAGTGAAATTTCTGCCACAGATACAGGTGACAAATCTTTTGTTGCCCGCTTTGTAAGCACAATACGTGAATATGTTGTATCGTGGTTTGTTTCGGATGATGATCGTAATAACGGAACGGAATCCGATAGAGGAAAAGTACAATATGGTTCGAGTCCCTCTGCTCCGTCACTGATCAGGAATCCATCTGAATATTTCACATATACATTTAACAAGTGGAAGGCATTTTTTAAACAGGAAGACTCATATGTTGAATCCAATATTTTGTATGATTCAGACTCTCTTCCTACGATTCAGAGCGATACACAATTTGTTGCAACATGGACTGAAGTAAACAGGATTTATAGTGTAACCCTTAATACTTATGGCGGAACGATTAATTCCGGTAATGTAACCTCGTACACTTACGGAACAGGGGCAACACTTCCGACTTCTGTAACTAAAACCGATGATGCTCAATATTCTTATTCTTTTGATGGCTGGTTCACTGCATCTTCAGGGGGTACACAGGTAAGTTCAATCGGGAATACTGAGACAGGCGATAAAGAATTTCATGCTCAATACACCGGAATACCCGTAGAATACAATGTTAATATTTCCGGGTTAAATTCTGTTACGAATGGTTCAGTTTCCGTTAAAAATTCAAAGGACGAAGAACTTACAAATGCCGGTGGAACCGGAACAGCCGGATATGGAACGAACGTAACGGTTAAAGCTATACCCTCAAGCGGTTTTTCTTTAAATACATCAACTTATTCAATAACTGTTACGGGTACAAGCGGAACGACTGTTTCTGCAACTAAAGTAGGTGATACTTATACGTTTTCTATGCCCGCTGAAGCGGTAACAATAAGTTTAGATACTGTATCTTTTGGTAAACCGGTAACGGGAGTAACTCTTAATAAGACTGCCAAAACTGTCGAAAAGGATTCTTCACTGGATCTTATTGCTACAATAACGCCTGCGGATGCTTCCGATAAGAGCGTGACTTGGTCAAGCAGTGACGATAGTATCGCTACTGTAGAATCGGTGATTTCACAATCCGGTGATATTACTGCGACAGTTACGGCTGTTTCGCCAGGTACAGCGACTATAACAGTTAAAACCACGGATGAAAATAAAACTGCCACATGCAAAATCACAGTTCCCGATCCTGATATTCCGACAATTGATCTTACAAAATTGAAGGTTGACAGATTGGGATTGGCCGATGGAGCGGGAAAGCAGATTACAGCTAAAACTTTTCAGAGAAAAACGTCGGCTGATGCAAGTGTTAAAGTTGCTGAGAATGAAGTTCAGCTTGATAGTGATACAACCAAGATATATGCATGGATGGATGGCAACGGAAATGTATATTGGTACAGTATTGCTGATTATGTATATATAAGTAACTGTACAAGAATGTTTTATTCCGTTGATTACGATAGTACTCAGACCGAACCTTTACTTACGTCAATAAATCTGACGGGAATAGATACATCAAAAGCAACCGGAATGGGTGCTATGTTCTCGACTTGTGCCAAACTTACTTCTTTGAATTTAGGTAATAAGTTTAACACATCAAATGTAACAAATATGTCATCCATGTTTTGGGGCTGTAATAAGCTGACTTCGATTAATTTGAGTTCATTTGACACTTCGAATGTTACTACTATGAAATCTATGTTCAATAGATGTAATAGTGTTACATCTCTTGCAGTCGGTGATTTCGACACTTCGAAAGTTACGGACATGAGTTATATGTTCTATGGTGTAACATCACCTACAACATTACCGGTGAGTGGATTTGTAACCGATAAGGTTACCAACATGAAATGTATGTTTTATCTGTGCAGGAAGCTTACATCACTTGATCTTAGCGGTTGGAACACATCAAAAGTTACTGATATGTCTTTTATGTTTGCTGCTGATGATTCAGTTGATGTTGTAAATCCTATTTCTGCTCTTGGAAGCATTAACATGAGCGGTTGGGACACATCCTCTGTGAGAGATATGCGGTCCATGTTTAACCATTGCATTAGCCTCGAAACACTGGATTTGAGAAGTTTTGATACTTCTTCGGTTGAGAATATGAACTATATGTTCAATATGTATGGCAGTTCAAAATCAAAATTGAAGACGATATACTTGGGAGATGGATTTAACGTATCGGGCATTGTGGGTTCCGGAGGAGGCACATCAGGGGCACCACAGTTAGTTGATATGTTTCAAGGATGCACGAAACTGGAAACAATCTATTGTAATAATTCGTGGGACTTATCCAGATTTACAAACGCAGCAGTAGGGGTATTTAATAATTGCACGTCTTTGGTAGGTGGAAGGGGTACCGCATATAATAGCAATAATACCCATTCAAGATATGCAATAGTAGATGGCAGTGCTGCCAACCCCGGATATTTTACACCATATAACGGATACGGTGTTGGAATAGATTCTGTTTCAAACGGAACAATAACGCTTAACAGCACCAGCGGTTACTATAATGAAGGAGACAGTGTTGCGCTGACGGTATCTCCGGCTAACAATTATGAATTGAGATACCTGAGCATAAAAACAGTTTCAGGCACTGAATTAACGGGTGTCACATTTTCGGGGAATAATTATTTTTTTGTTATGCCTGCTGAAAAAATTGTTATAAAGGCCGGATTTGTGATAAGTACAAATGTAAGGACAATTACAAACAGCGATATGATTGCAGAGAGTAATTGGTTTGATTCTCCTTATACGAAAGTAAAAATTTCTGATTCTGTTACACTTAGCGCTGATCTAACCATACCCGCCGGGAAAACCCTGGTAATCGAACCGGGTTACACATTTACCATTCCTGTCGGAGTAAAATTAACAGTAAGCGGCGGAATTCAAAACTATGGAACGATTGATAATAATGGAACAATAGTGAATGAGAAGTATATTTATAACTACAGTCCTCATACACTAAACAACTATGGTACCATTATTAACAACGGTACTTTTGTAAACGGTGACGGTGGAGAAAATGACGGACGTCTTAACAACTTTGACGGTGCCGAAATCATTAATAACGGCGTGATCGTAAACAATGAGGGCAGTGTTATCAATAATGAAGGTGATATTGACGGTAATGATATTATAGGAGATGGCGAAATAAATGATGATTCGATCGAAAATATCGTGAGTGATGTTAGTGGAAATGATATGCCTGCATCAAACGCAAGCGGTACTTCTGCTGAGGATGAGAAAACCATACCGGATCCAATCATTCCTGAATCAACGATTTCTGACTCCGACGTACCCAAAGATCCAACTGAAGGGCCTGATGAATAATAGCAAAAAAAGAACGATACGGAAAATTATCCGTATCGTTTTCTTTATACCTACTTATTGTTTTTCTTCATATGATCCAAGACGTGTGATGCGTAAGAAGAGAAGAGCTCTCTGTCGGTCTTACGTTCGTTGGTCAGTTCAAAGAAGAGGTTCTTTGAGGAGTATTCTTTCTTAAAGAAAGGAGTAACCACAGCATCCCACTCGGGTAAGAACTGTGAACGCTTCTTGGTGTAGCACGTATCGGCAGTAGCCTGTACGCGATGGGATTTGTCGACAAATGAAGCCACCGATTTGTGAAGTGCCGTATCCTCGGCGGGAAGATAGTAATATTCTTTGTAATTTGCGTAGTAGTATTTAAGTTCTTCCTCGTAAAGCGGAACGCGTAACATTGCCTGACCTGAAGCTGCGGCAAAATAACAACCGTCTACAGTCAATGAAACGGGGATCGGAAGATCCGAAGGAGTATTTAATGTCATCAACAGTTCCGAATGTCTTTGGTTTGTAAGATCGTTGAAATAGTTGGCTGAAACTTTGGTAACGACCACTTTCTCGTTGAAAAGATCCGAGTATGCCAAAATCGGAAGGATTGTTACAAGACCTTTGATGTCTTCGAAGTTATGAAGGAGTAAAAGGTCTTTTTTCGCGGGATCCTTTTCGGAAACATAGGAATGATATATACCGATAAGATCGCCGCCGGTATAAATGTCCTCACGATCGATCTTTAAGAATTTCTCTATCGTTTTCTGTTTGCAGTTCTCAATTTTCAAAAATGACTTATAAGGTGAAATGCGTCTGAAAATATCGATTCCGTCAAATGAGTCGAATGAATGATCCAAACCGTGTTCCATACACTTGGCCGCAATGTAAGGAATATCGAAATTGTTACCGTTAAAATGAATGAGATATTTGTAATCCGAAGCAAAATCAAAGAAACGGTCGATGACTTCGGTTTCTTCGGAATACTCATCGGCAAAGAACTGAACAGACTTAAAAACGACGTCTTTAAAGTAAACACAGCCTATGAGATAAAGATTCGAAGTACGAGCCGTAAAGCCTGTGGTTTCGATGTCAATAAAAAGGCATTGCTCACAGGGAGACAGCTTTTCAAGGGGGTAATTCAGTTTAATATCGTCTATTACTTTTTCTATGATCTGCATAGGATTATTTTATCATTTGAGGTTTCATTTCACAAGAAATAAATTAAAGACACATGTGTCATAAAAACAAAGAAAACGAATGAAATTCAAGTTTTGACACAAGTATCATTATGTAGTATTATAGAGTAGTATTGGAATTTTGAAGAAGGATGGTTTACGTATGGCAAGTCTTACATTCAGGGGCGGTATTCATCCGTTTGACGGTAAAGATATGTCAAAGGATATTCCCATTAAGGATATCAATCCCGGTCCTGTTCTTGTTTATCCCCTTTCTCAGCACATCGGTGCACCCTGTACCCCTTTGGTGAATAAAGGCGATCATGTACTTTGCGGACAGAAGATAGCTGAAGCGCAAGGTTTTGTTTCTGCGCCTATTTATTCATCGGTTTCGGGAACGGTTAAAGACATTACCACTCACAGAGTTTTGACCGGTAATGACGCACAGTGCATCATCATTGAGAATGACGATCAGTATGAAGAAGTTGAATATCCCGAGATAAAACCGGTTGATGATCTTTCTAACGAAGAGATCATTAACCTGGTAAAAGAAGCGGGTGTTGTGGGAATGGGCGGCGCAGGTTTCCCCACTCACGTAAAAATGTCTGTAAAAGAACCCCACAAGATCGATTACATAATTGTAAACGGTGCAGAGTGTGAGCCTTATCTAACAAGCGATTACAGAAAGATGATCGAAGAACCCGAAAAACTCATTGAAGGTCTTAAGATCTATCTCAAATTATTCCCTTATTCTCTCGGAATAATAGCCATCGAAGACAATAAACCCGATTGTATAAAAGTATTTAAAGCGCTTACGAAAGACGAACAGCGCATAACCGTTAAAGCGTTGAGAACAAAGTATCCTCAAGGATCGGAACGTCATCTTATTTTTGCATGTACCGGACGACAGATAAATTCTACGATGCTTCCCGCAGATGTGGGCTGTATAGTTAACAACGTTGATACGATACTTTCGGTACGAAGTGCGGTATATGAAGGAAAACCTTTGATATACAGAATTGTTACCGTTACGGGCGACTGTATAAAGAATCCCAGAAACTTCAGAGTTCGTGTCGGCACACTGTATTCGACACTTCTGGAAGAGGCCGGTGGATTCAGAAAGAAACCGGAGAAGATAATATCGGGCGGACCTATGATGGGGATCTGTATGTTTGATCTTGACGTTCCCGTCACAAAGACTGCGTCCGCGTTGCTGTGCCTTTCCAGAGATGATGTTTCTGCCATGGAAACAACGAACTGCATCAACTGCGGTAAGTGTACGGCTGTATGTCCGTCGAGACTTGTACCGGGTGTTCTTTCAGAACATGCAGAGCATTTCAACGAAGAAGAATTTATGGCTTGCAACGGAATAGAGTGCGTTGAGTGCGGATGTTGCAGTTACGTATGTCCCGCAAAGCGTCCCCTTGCCCAGAATATCAAATCAATGCGCAAGATAATGCTTGCAAAAAAGAAAAAGTAGGAGGAAGAAAAATTGGACGGATTGTTAAATGTATCATCTAATCCCCATATCCGCTCAAAGCAGAC
>JAEEGJ010023973.1_pt1 | contig 12719 bp, 11 predicted proteins | sample 8958761 | NCBI WGS metagenome assembly JAEEGJ01 (sample SAMN16246546, study PRJNA631951) | gut metagenome | biome: gut microbiome; feature: rumen; material: RS-attached | host: Bos | place: Iran: Karaj | collected 2018-10
GCCCTCAACACGCCATTGTAGCATCTGGGGCGAGTTACCATGAATAGAGATACCGTTGGTGGCACCACCTGTGGCCACACCTGCAAACATCGAAGCCGTGCGGGCAGGGTCGGCCATACCGCCAGCATAGCGACTAGCCTCCTCTACACTGAACATACGGGCACCCACCTGAGCCATCTCGTTCAATGGTTGTTGCTTGTTTACACGCGGTTTGATAACCACCTCGCCCAGCTCAGAGATACTCTCGCGCATACGCAGATTGAGTACCAACTCTTTACCCGAGGTAACCAGCTGTTCCTTAAGCAGTACAGACTCGTAACCAATATAGCTGGCTCTGACGGAATGGCGCCCCACGGGCACATTCTTGATTTCGAAATTTCCGTCCACATCAGAGACGGTAGCCATAGTACTACCGTTCTCTACTGTGACCGTTACACCAATCATGGGCTCGCCCGACGCAACATCACAAACCTGACCACGAACAGTCTGGACAGCCTGATTGGTCTGTGCCCCTGCCACTGCAGGGATGAGCAGCATGGCAATAGCTGCACCTAAAAACAATCTTTTCATACAAACTTAAATATGTTCAACTTACAAACGCAAAATTATTAATTACAAATTACATACGTGCCTTCTGCTTTTCGCCAGCACCTTTTCCACGATACTTACTGTTAGCCTCGTTAAACTTCCAAGTCAGGTCGAGCATGAAGGTACGACGGGCTGGATTACGAACAGTTAACTCACGCTGGCCAAACAGGGTGGCGTTAGTCTTATCGGTATTAAAGATATCGTTGCAACGTACATCGGCAGTAAGTGTACCCAAACGGCGCAGGTTGAAATCGCGCTGAACACCGAGGTTAGAACGGAACTGCTGCTTGTGAATGCGGAAGTTATTAGCATCGCCCTTAGGCACATAACTCAATCCGGCATTAATACGCCAGCCCTTTGGCAACGTAATGGTATTATTCCAACCTACCTGACAATATGGGTGATTGAGGGTGATGGTAGAACCATCGGCACGAGGCGCCTTGTAATCCTGGAACTGAACATAGACGTACCAGGTGGGATGCCAACAGCCAATAACCGGACTGGCATAGGGATTCAGGCTCAGCTGATTGAAGTCCTCCTCAGTATTGATGGGACGAACCAGGCATACCAGTGGATCATCGGCACCTGGGAAGGGTTCTGACGACATTGTCTCCAAGTCCTTGATACGCGAGTAGTTCATACTCATTCCCATCCACTTATAGTTTACATTCAGCTCTACGCTGTGGGTGTAAGTAGGGCGGAGATATGGGTTACCACTCTGATAGGCATATCGGTTCAGATAGATGGTAGAGCTTGTTAAGCTGCTATAGGCAGGGCGCTTGATATCGCGACGATAAGAGAGTGCCAGCTGAACCTTACCGATTGGCGCTGAGAGGGTAGCGGTGGGGAACCAGTCGCCATAGTCGCGGCTCTCGTCGTCCATACGCTTACCAAAGTTATAATAGTCGTTCTTCAGGTGCTCGTAACGCAAACCAACCTGAGCATACAGCTTTCCGAACTGATGTCCGTATTCGATAAAGGCGGCTTCCGACTTCTCGTTAATCTCTGTATCGGTAGCTGTTACAGGCACAGCCTCAGAGGCGGCAAACGAGTAGGCATCGGTACGGTGGTTGTAGCTATACTCGCCACCGATAGAGAGGTTACCCTTAAACAAAGGATAGCTGAAGATAAGCTTCGAAGCCCAGAAGTTGTTACCACTCTTGGTATTGCTATTGATAGTGCGCTGCGTTTTCTCGCCAGCAGGCGATGTGGCTAACTCGATGGTATTGCCCGGGGTTTCGGTATCGTCGAAGAGTCCGTCGATATTCAGATCGATATCCAATTTTCCTAACTTTCCATTATAATAGGCATTAAAGATATGCTTCTTAAACTTATCATCCTGACATATTTTGCTCTCCGAACGCTCCATAAAGGCGCCATTCTGATACTCGTCGGTATTAAAATCGCTGGTCAGGCTACCACTGGGGTGATAGTCGTACTTGTAGAAAGCACCCAAGCTATGGTTCTCGTTGAACATATAGTTAAGCTGAATCTGAGGCGAGAGACCTTTCCATATCTGTTTGGTTTCCTGCTTGGTATAGCCGGTAACCGCATCTTTACCCTGGCCATTTGGTACCAAATAGTACATATCATCCTCCTGCAGACTCTTGCTATGACCATAGCGACCTGCCCAGAACGATGCTGTTACATCCAGTCCGCCAGTACGATAGTTCACATCCAGATTATTGGTAAACGTGTGACCATACTGATACATGCCACCCGCATTATCCCGGAAACTGATACCCTCGCCCTGCGCCTTCTTCAGCGTAATGCGAACCACAGCCTTGGTTGATGCCGCATAACGGGCTCCTGGATTCTGAACCACATCTACATGCAGCACCTGATCGGAACGCAAACGCGACAGTTCGGAGATATCCTGTACCTTACGGCCATTGATATACACCTCGGCATCGCCACGGCCCAGCACCTTTACAGCACCATCGCGCTCAGCCTCGAGCGAAGGAATCTTTGCCAAAGCATCGCTCACGGTTCCAGCCTTCTCAAGGATGGTTCCTGCCACAGTTGTACGCATGGCATCGCCCTTAACATGAGTTTTAGGCAACTGTCCTTTTACTACCACCTCCTTCAACAGTTGGTTATCCTCTTTCATCTGGATGGTAAGATCCTGACCAGCCTTCATATATAAGGTTTGATAGCCCACGCTGGTAACCTTAAACAAGCCCTCGTTCACATCGGTTACAATCTTAAACACACCCTGTTCGTTGGTCATTGCACCCTGCACAAAAGCCGAGTCGGGCAGCGACAGCAGCACTACATTTACATACGGCATGGGTTCGCCATTCTCGTCTATCACGCGTCCGCCCCAGTCCTGTGTCTTAGCGGAACTTGACAGCGTCATCATCATTGCGGCCATCAGGGCCATCAGTCTAAAACTTAACTTTTTCATACTTTCATCAATTTAATTTTTCAACTCGAGCTCTGTCGTTTTGACGTTGCAAAAGTAGATATAGTTGCAACACACTCCAAATTTTAGGGATAATCTGTGACATTTTGTGACGAATGGTGTGATAAACGGTAAATTTGTGACGAATGGCGCAGAAAATTGATAATTGATAATTGAGAATTGAGAATTATTTTGTATTTTTGCCCACTGTATGAACAAAGGTTCTGCTTATTGCTTAGGATTGGGATTAGTGGTCATGGTACTCTTCGCGCTCAATCTGCTGTTGGGATCGGTATCGATTCCTGCAGGCGATGTAGTAAGCATACTTTTGGGCGATGAAACCGCCAAAGCCTCGTGGCAGTTCATCATTCTGGAGTCGCGACTGCCCCAAGCCATCACAGCCACCCTGTGTGGTGCCGCTTTGGCTGTAAGCGGACTGATGCTGCAAACGGCCTTCCGCAACCCGCTGGCTGGTCCCAGTGTGTTTGGTGTAAACAGCGGTGCCGGACTGGGTGTGGCATTGGTGATGCTTTTCTTAGGTGGCGGACTTTCCGTAGGTTCGGTCAGCATCACAGGTTTTGCTGCCATCCTGCTGGCTGCCTTTGTGGGCGCCATGACGGTGATGGCCATCATATTTTTCTTCTCAACCTTGGTTCGCAATAGTGTGATGCTATTAATCATAGGTATCATGATTGGCTACATCAGCAACTCGGCCATATCGCTGCTTAACTTTTTTGCTACCGACGAGGGTGTAAAATCGTATATGGTATGGGGTATGGGCTCGTTTGGTGGCGTGTCGATGACCAACATGCCTGTGTTTGCGATTGTAACGCTGGCAGGCCTTTTAGGCGCTTTACTACAAATAAAACCCCTGAATGCCCTGATGCTGGGCGACAGATATGCCGAGAACCTAGGCGTAAACATTCTGCGAGTTCGCAACTGGTTGCTGATAGTAACCGGCCTACTCACCGCTATCACCACCGCCTTCTGCGGTCCTGTAGCTTTTATCGGACTGGCCGTCCCCCACATCGCCCGTTTGTTGCTTACCACCGACAACCATCGTCAACTGCTACCCGCCACCCTACTCTGCGGTTCGGTAGTAGCCCTGGTATGTAATCTTATCTGCTATCTGCCAGGCGAGAGTGGTGTCATCCCCCTAAACGCCGTAACCCCTCTCATCGGCGCTCCCGTTATCATCTACGTCATCGCCCGCAAGCGATAAAAATCTCTGTTTATTCTACAGCAAGCGGTGGCCTAAATCGTGCTGCTGGATGGATGCACTATCAGCCATCATACAAGTAACCAACTCAACCAAAAAGTCGGCACAGATACCAGGCTCCTGGGCGATTTGCTGAGCGGTCAAACGCACTACTACCCATCCATGACGATTGAGCAGATGATCACGAAACACATCACCACACGATACGTAGTGGATAGGCTCGCGAGTGGCCTTACAGTAAGGCTCATCAATCTCGACATCGATACGGAAACCAGAGGCACCTGTCACCACCAGCGCCAAATCGGGATAATAAGGTGCCTGCATGTCGGTAGTGATGATGCAAGCGTTTAACAGGCACTAGACACCTGCGGGCAACTTGGATGAGAGTCCGCGAGCCAACTTCAGTTCGAGCACTCCTGGGGTTACCAACGGATGACGACGAAAGGGATACACATTTACAAACAGCGCAGGCGTAAGTTTTGAGAGCGAACGACTGGTATTTAAGTTTGCAAACGCTCCCGTGCGATGCGTCTTATCATTAATAAAGGTGGCTAGGATAGAGCCTTGCGCCTTCAGGTGCTTGTAGTCGATAGCAGTCGCTAAACTCACCAGACTCGATATTCTGGTGGGGTAAGCAAAGTTATAGATATCGGCATTCAGCTTGTTCCACTTGAAATCATAGGCCAACGAAGCACTCCAGTTGGGCAGCAGCTCCAGCACATTAGCTGTCGAGAGATACAGCTCCTGCTGCCTGTAGCGGTTATCTACAGGCAACTGGGTACTGTCCTTGTTCACATAGTGGGTGTTGTAATAGGCATATTTGGCCAGCCAACGGGTGCTGAAGCCATCACCAATGTTCTTATTATAATCAGCTTGTACAAAGGTATTCAGGTCTTGCTATGTGTTTGCGCCTCATAAAGGACGACTTACAGCAGCGGGAAAGGCCACGGACAGGCACTTTCCGGCGGGATTCTGTTCAGGTCTCTCACCTGATTCCCTTTTCATCTCCCCCAGGGAGAACCGATTACAGCTGCAAATTTAAGCAAAATATTCGAAACGACAAACTATTATGAAAAAAGTTTTCCCAACCAATGCCTCGATTATTCACACCTTTTTATTATTTTTGCAGCGTCAAATCCTATCATGCTATTATAAAAACAAGTGATTATGCGAGATTTTGCAGCAATAGATTTTGAGACAGCCAACAACGAGCGAACAAGCGTTTGTTCTGTAGGTGTAGTGATTGTGCGAGATGGTGAGATAGTGGATACATTCTATTCGCTGATTCAGCCCGAACCCAATTATTATAACTATTGGTGTACGCAGGTTCATGGACTAACACGTCAGGATACCGAAGAGGCACCAGTTTTCCCTGAGGTATGGAAACAGATTGAGCCATTGATAGAAGGACTTCCTCTCGTGGCTCATAACAAATCCTTTGACAAAAGTTGCCTGAAAGCTGTTTTCCGTTGTTATCAGATGGATTATCCTGATTACGAGTTCTATTGCACATGTGTAGCTTCTCGCAAGGCATTTCCACAATTGCCCAACCATCAACTACATACCGTTTCAGAATACTGTGGTTATCACCTTGCCAACCACCATCACGCCCTCGCCGATGCCGAAGCCTGCGCCTGGATTGCAAGGGAGATTTTATAAAACTTCGTTCAAATATGTAACATTTTCGTTTTTTGCATACTCTATTAACAAAAAGAAGTATCTTTGCAAAAGAATTAAGTTGTATGAAAAAAGATCAGATTGTAATCTATCAGACAGAGGACGGACAGACGCAGATTGATGTCCGCTTGGAGAATGAGACGGTGTGGTTGACATAGGCTCAGATGGCTGAGATGTTTGAAACAGACATAACCTCAAATAGTTCGTCACATCAACAATATCTATAAAGCTGATGAATTAGAACGAGAGGCAACCTGTGCAAAAATTGCACAAGTTCAAACCGAAGGAAAAAGACAAGTTACCCGTACTATCCCATATTTCAATTTGGATATGATTATTTCAGTAGGGTATCGTGTCAATTCTAAGCGTGGCGTAAAATTCCGTCAATGGGGCTAGGAGAAAGCAGCCATGTTGCTATATCTGGTAACGAAGAACCACTCCTTTAGTGATGGCAACAAACGCATTGCTGCCACGCTATTCTTGTGGTTTTTGAACAACAATGGTATTCTCTATCGCGAAGATGGCTCAAAACGTCTGGCAGATAACACCCTCGTCGCCCTTACGCTGATGATTGCAGAGAGCAAAACCGAAGAAAAGGACGTGATGGTAAAAGTAGTTGTTAATTTGATTAATCAAAAAAACTAACTAGTTACGTCACTTATCAACTTTTCCACGCCACATTATTATGTTCATATAAGAAAAGAAAATAATGATATTATTATAAGGCGTACCCTCTTTTCTCATTACTTCATAACAAAGGATATAAAAACATAATTATCACTATCTATAAATTGGGATAGGGGTGCAAGCCTCTATCTCTTTTTTGACTATTGTATGTAGGTACTTTTATTAAAAATGGTAGCTTAATTTCTGTTTTTTGAATAAAAATGTTTGTATATGAGAATAATTTGCTAATTTTACACCGAGTTTCAAGTACCCTACGTGTAGGAGTGCGTTAATGGCTCGACTTAGGAAAGAGCGATTGGATGCTATTCGTGGTATTCAATAGTCCCACGTTCTTAAATATACTAACCTGCTTTCATCTTGGGACATAGATAGCGTATAAACAAATGAAATGAGTATCAGTAACAATACCATTACAAAAATTATGGAATCTAATGGGAAATTGGATTTCAAGCCATTTATTTGTGACGGATTAAGCATAGAAACATGGGCTTACAGATCAAACGACGATACTTTTTATTTTTGTGATAATGAGCTAAATATAATAGATAGATTTGAATTACAACTTAAGTGGGGAGTTATAGTAGTTCTAAGCACCCCGGAAGAATATAGGTTAATTTCCGAAAACATTGAAATTCCAGGAAAAGACGTTGAGGGGACAGAAGACTCTTCACTGAATGAAGGGTGGATAATCGAACATCATAACAAGATAGTAAAAAGAATACCCAATTTCAATGGATATAAAGTAATAGAAGGACATTATATTTTTAATGTATTTAACTCCAAATTCCATATTTCTAACAATAATGAAAACTATTGGCAATCAACAGAAAAAGCGCAATGCTTCTTAGAAGATGAAGGCTTATTAAAAGAAAGTGATACTTATTATTGTGGATCATATTTGAAATGGGATTTATTCTATTGCAACGACCGGTTTTATATCAAAGAAGATCCCCAACCTCTCTGTTTCAATCGTATTTATTTTGACAATCCTATTTTTTGGTTTGCACATAACACAGCTCGAATAATTGACATACATAAAAAGGGAGAATCACACGAGTTAAGTGTATACAAATTATTTGTTGAAAAGGGAAGGCTTAATACTTATAATGGCAATTGGGAAAAATACCTTTATGACAAATGCGAATGTATCGCCAATTATGATTTAGGAATAAAATCGTCTCCAGATATATATAATTATTACGTTGACACAGTTTTCTTTCTTGTGCGCCTTTCTATCAAGAATAATGATTTCTATTTGTTCAATATCGATTGGGAAGGTAATATGTGGCGTACCGAAAAAAGTAAAAAAGACAATTTCATATCCTATAATCATGGCATAGTAAAATTAGAAACAGAAAATAATTATTCCAACAACAGAAAATACAAATTTATTAATTATAAAGGAGAAAACTTGGCATCATTAGACGAGTTTGGAAATTATTTTATTGTTTCGAAGGAATTAGATACGACTATTATTGGGGCTGAACACTATGATAATCCTCAAAATGAAAAGCTACGTTTTTACGGAGTCGTTAATGGAATGACAGGTGAATTGATCGTACCGATTAAATATGACTATTTGCAACTATATGACGGCTTTAATTATTTTTATGCTATAGTGAAGGCAAACTATTTAGACGAAAAAAAAGAAAATAAAGAACGATATGGCTTAATGTATAATGGTAATATGATTTTGCCATGTAACAATTCAGAAATCCAAGTCTTTAACAAGAACCTATTTATTGTAAATGAAGGAGTAAAATATAAAATTATATCTAATGGAAAAATCTGCGTTGAGGATTGTTTTGATGAGGTATTACCTGACCACTACTCGGGGAAAAAATATCTCCCAACAGGTATAAATTCTGCTAAATTGACTACATATGATTATTATTGGGCGGTAATTCTTCGAGACGGACTAAAAGGGCTTTTTTTACCAGACTGGGACTTGTACGTCAAGCCTCAATTCACTACCATGATTCCTCTAATAGAAGAAAGATTTCTTTTAGCAGACAAGAAATTGTACAATATTGAAAGTAATCAATTGTCTTTTATTAAGGATTTGTCTAAATATTGCTATATCGGAGGATTGTGTCACTATCATCTTTTCTTTATTGAAAATGGCAATCGTAATTGTTTGGATAATTATGTATGCTATCATTTGCATGATGCACAATGTCATGAGGAATTGATAGAAGATATTAAAGATCACTATGATAATGACAGACTGAAACAAATTGATTTCTTTAAATATGGCCCTATCCTACGTGTTGGCGGTATTTTCTATAGTATAAGTGAGGGCACTTTTAAGGAGGATTTAGATGATTTTGTTTCCTATTCAAGTCCTGATCCTGATGATGGTTGGGATTATGAGCGTGATACATATTATGCTTTAGGTGGTTCTGATTACGACCGATTTAAAGAAGAAGGAGGCGATATTGATTCTATGATGGATGGATTAGGCTTTTAATTGAATAATAAGACTATAAGCATATGGATGAAAAGGAAAGTTTTTACGGCAGAGAATTTGGTGAAATATGTTTAAACCTTACCAATGCTTTTGATTTTAAGCATTTTTCAAAAACATCATTTTACATTAGTCTTTATTTTTTGAACCCAAAGAATATAACTATGAGCGGTTGTATTCTTCCTTGTAACAAATATGCTTCAGATGATGAGCAAAGAAAGATGATTAGCGGTAGAATCGCATATGAAACAGAAAGGGAATTTGCCCCCAAAGATATTTTAATCATATGTGATGATTATGAAATTGATATTCCAGAAGGTTTTAAACCAACAACATTTGACGAACTAAAGGAGAAAAACAATTATGTTCTTTCTTTTTTTAAGCAATCCGCATCTACCAAGTTATACATAAACAATGAAGACAATAAAATCCTTCAAATTCTGTATGTCAAAAAAAATATAAACCTTCTTAGAAATGCCAATCATAATTGCCCACCTAATGTAAATATTCTCAAAAGGGATTATGCAACTTATTTAAAGAAAGTTCAGACAGAGAGTAGTAATGATATTTTAGGAGTTTGCAGTCTTCCTCATATAAAGGAGTTTTATGCCAATATGGATTTCAGCGACCCATCATCTTCTATGTTTTCATCACATGTAAATTCTATGGCGGGTGAATTTATTACCCGTTATTTCAAAGAAGTAGAAGAAATATTAAAAGACTATTATGTATCAAGCCACAAGAATGCAATACGTTTTCTTGACCGGACATATCCAGATTTACAAAAGGAAGATATAGAAAAGATAAAAGAGCACTTTAATAATCCATCAAAAGAGGAGTTGTGCAAATTATACAAAGAATTATTAACTTATTCCTATTATGGTGAGCAGAATAATAGCATCGGTTTTGGTCAATCATGTCGAGAGTGGAACCCTTATAGTTTCGATTATTTCAGCAGCTATAATCGTGGAAGATTAAATAATATCAAAAGATATTCTTTTATAGATCACGTAGATTGTGGTTTTGAAGATTTTACTTTGCCTCATTATTTCTTAGAGGAGGCATATTGGATTAAATTAGAAAATGCTGATAATGTAGCAAGAATTATCGAAAACAAAAGAAAAGAATACGAGGAAAGGGAAATGGAAAGATTTCGTCGTGAAGAAGAGGAAAGAAAGCGTGACTTCAATTTAAAGAATCGATATAATCAAGACGAATTATTATCTAACGAGAACTCTCATTATTATCTGCATGGTCAACAATTATTGGGTATAACACGAGTAATAAATAACTTTTTCCCAAAGTTTGATGCAGATTATTGGGCTGGGATAAAAGCACCACTTATGGGTAGAACCCCGCAACAGTTACTTGAAGAATGGGATAGGAAAGGAAAAGAATCGTCTGAGGCAGGTACTATATTGCACCAAAGAATTGACGATTATTATCATCATAAGGAAGTACAAACAGAAGATAAAGACTATACCTTATTCAAACAGTTTGCTGACGCATACAAATTGAATCCATATCGAAATGAATGGGCTATATTTGATGAAGATAGTGGTATTGTTGGTGTAGTCGATATGCTGGACTATACTAATGGAGAATATATACTATACGACTGGAAAAGAAGTGAAAAGGTCGTAGAAGGAGGCCAACCTATTACAAAGAATAAGTTTGATGAGTATGGATTAAAACCAATCGAAAATGTTCCCAATACAGATTATTGGCATTATGCTCTACAACTGAGTTTCTATAGGTATATATTAGAAAAGAATTATAGAATAAGAATAAAGGAATCAAGGCTTGTTGTCCTGCATCCAACTCTAAACTTACCTGTAGTTCTTACAACCCCATATATGATAGATGAAGTTAATAAAATAATAGCAGTAATGAAAATGTAACTATGCGTAAAATCTACTTTTTTATCGCCTTATTAATAGGCTTAGTTAGTTGTTCAGAGCAGAAGAGTGAGGTAGCGCAACTTTTACAGGATAAGATTTCTGAGGTTGGTGTTAACTATGGTGAGGTTATCGTTATGGAAACCGCTACAGGCAATATCATTGAGAAAATATGTCTGGATAAAGACGGAAAACCATACGAGGATAATTTCAACGATGAAGATAGAATAGTGATATATGCACCTACCTATCTGGCATTGTTAGATAGCGGTATCAATCCTACAGACACCTTCGATGTTGGTAATGGTATCTACGTAGTTGATGGTGACACCATAAAAGACCATAATTGGGAACGCGGAGGTTATGGAAAACTCACATTAGAAGAAGCTTTTTGTAGAAACTCGAAGGTAGCATTTGCTAAAGCAATGAATGATTCTATTAATATCAACATGGAGGGTAACAATATCCAGAGCATGCTTTCTTTCTATAATAAGATAGCACAGGACACTACTATAGGTAACGTCCAACTACTTAAAAAGGCTATGCGCTTAAACGTTACAAATGAACTTGGCAAGTTAGCTAACTCTGAAAAGGTAGAGATAGCTGCACATGGTCGTACCTTCCAAACAGAAGATAATACTTATAGGATGGAGTTTTGCGGATTCTTTCCCTTCAACAGTCCCAAATTTACTGTGATAGTTGTAATGGGTAAGGATGATTATCCTGTTAGCGATGCTTCTATGTGTGGAACTCTATTTAAAGAGATAGCAGAATGTTTGATGAAGCAGTAATTGCTGGTATGGTATTTGCATTAGAAAAGATGAAAACCTAATTCACCAAGAAACAATAATTCCAATAAATCATATATGACCAAAAAGAAAGAAATGAATTACCCTACAAGAGATTTGTTTATCGAAACTCTGGTTAGGTTGGGAGGCGAATATCTAATAAGGAGTGAGGTTAACACTGAGTATGATATAAAATTCAAATACTCGGAATGCAAGTTCATGGCTAACGCAACAAACGACAGCTATGATGTTGATATATGGTTCCCCAACTGGTATAGCATAGATCTGGGTGATGACGAAACTTGTGACTATATAAAGAATCTGGTTAATGACCTCAATTACGTTTGTAAGTCTAAGTTCTTCTATACTGTACATACAGATGATAATCTACTACGGCTCCATAGTAGTATATCATTCCAACTGCTACCAAACATCCCAAATATAGAGGAATATGTATCTGGGAAACTAAACAAAATTATCTCTGACCAACAATGGTTCATTCAAAAGATGGAAAGCCTGATAGAACAGGTGTTGTTATCGGTTGAGCACGATCATGAAGATGCGAGTTGAAAACAAATGAAGATTATCTTTCTCGACTTTGATGGTGTGATGGATACGGAGTATTACGACCACATACTTAGTGAAGCAGGTAAGCCAATATCCGATGAATATGGCTTGCTCTTTGACCCAGAGTGTGTGAAGAATCTCAAATATATCATTGATAGCACTGGGGCTGATATAGTTGTTTCTTCAACATGGAAAGATTTTATGAGTTATCAAGAAATCTTAGATATGTGGAAATATAGAGGCTTGCCTGGCTTCGTCACAGATGTTACTCCAACAGTCAGCAAGCATCGTGGAGACGAAATTGATGCATGGTTAAAAGAATGCAGAGAGGATTGTCAATATGCCATTATTGATGATTTGGATGGTTCAAATTTCAATCCAAACCAGATAGAGCATCTTTTTGTTGTTAATCCATATTGCGGGC
>JAEEGJ010023974.1_pt1 | contig 12719 bp, 10 predicted proteins | sample 8958761 | NCBI WGS metagenome assembly JAEEGJ01 (sample SAMN16246546, study PRJNA631951) | gut metagenome | biome: gut microbiome; feature: rumen; material: RS-attached | host: Bos | place: Iran: Karaj | collected 2018-10
CTCTGGAATCAGGCGCGCGAACTGGGACAGGCCCGTTTCATGACAAAGGACTTCCAACTGTCAGCCAGCGCCCGAAGCTATGCCCACGACACGTTCTGGACAAAGCTCGACGGCTCATTCCCCTTCACGCTCTACCGCGACCTGCGGACGTTTGTACGCGACTACTTGGACGATGCCGAACGTGGACGCAATTCTACGTTCACCGTCAGCTATCTGGACCTTGTGGACGAGATAGCCTCGAACGACGAAGAGCTGGCACTGCTCAACCGCTGGAAGGACTGGCTCACCGACGCCCAGGCCAAGGTGATGGCTGCTCCCACCGATGAGGAGAAACAGAAGATAGCCGAGGAACTGAACGAGAAGAATGCCGACCTGATAAAGAGTGCCGAGAAGATTCTCAACACGCCGAAGGCCTCAAAGCTGGTAAGGGGACATCTGCTGAATCTCCGGCTGAAAGACGGCCGGAAGACGCTCGACTCGCTCCACACCTCTCCATTCATCAAGGACATCTACCTCTCCAAGATGGTTTACGACGAGATTGACCACAGCCGCACGGCCTTGTCGACCGACATCATCGACACGCTGAAGGCCATGACCGCCAATCCCCTTGCCATTGCGCAGATAGAGAAACTGAACGACCGATACCTCGCCATCGAGAACCGAGAGTTCGACAAGCTGGTGCTCAAATCGTCCGACAACCTGGCTGACCTCAGCGAGGGCGAGGCGCTGCTGAAGAAGATTATTGAGCCCTACAAGGGCAAGTTCGTGCTCTTGGACATCTGGGGCACGTGGTGCGGACCCTGCAAGGAGGCGCTCAGCCACTCTACCGAGGAGTACGCCCGGCTGAAGGACTTCGACATCGAGTTCCTCTACCTGGCCAACAGCAGTCCGCAGACGTCGTGGGAGAACGTCATCAAGGAGTACAACGTCAGCGGCCCGAACGTGGCTCACTACAACCTGCCTGCCGAACAGCAGAGCGCCATCGAGCGCCACCTTGACGTCCACAGCTGGCCCACCTACAAGCTCTTCGACCGCAACGGCAACCTGCTCGACCTGAAGGTCGACGCCCGCGACCTCGAAAACCTCGCCCGTCTGCTGGAGCGGATGAAATAGGAAGAAGCCGCAGAAGACCAAATGCTAAACTTGAAAAGATATGAAAAGACTAATGACCCTCCTGCTGATGGCTGCCACAGTGGCGGCTGTCAGTGCTCAGGTCTCCTTCGGCAGGGCTGAGCGGCTCAACGACGACTGGCGCTTCCTGCGCGCCGACTCCATGTGGAACGTCAGCGAGACGGCGGACATGAAGGAGCCCGGCTTCGACGACTCCCGCTGGCGCCGCGTCCAGCTGCCCCACGACTGGGGCGTAGAACTGCCCATGTCGCCCGACAAAGGCTCGTGCCAGGGCTATCTGCCCGGCGGCATCGGCTGGTATCGCCGCGTGCTCCCCATCCAGGCGGTGGAGGCCGGGCAGCGGCTCTTCATCTACTTCGAGGGCGTCTACAACTACTCCGAGGTCTACCTGAACGGCCACCTGCTCGGCCGTCGGCCCAGCGGCTTCGCCTCGTTCCTCTACGACCTGACGCCCCATCTCCGTGCCGGCGCGAAGAATGTCGTTGCCGTGCGCGTTGACCACTCCCAGGAGGCCGACTCGCGCTGGTATACCGGCTCGGGCATCTACCGCGACGTGTGGCTCATCACGGCACCCGAGGTTCACCTGGCACAGTGGGGCACGGCCTACCGGCTGGTGAGCATCAGCGGCAAGAAGGCGGTCGTTGACGTAGACGTCGAGACCACCGACGACCGCGCCGTGAAGTCGGCCCTGACGCTGCAGGCCGCCGTTGCCCTGACCGACGCACAGGGCAGGGTAGTGGCCGAGGCTAAGACCGCCATCGGGCCGCAAGAGAAGAAGACCGTACGCCTGACCGTCAGCAATCCGCAGCGCTGGACGCTCGACAAACCATATTTATACACGCTGACCACCAGGCTGAGCAACGGCGACCAGAGCACCGTCCGTGCCGGCCTGCGCACGCTGGAGTTCTCGCCCGACCGCGGGTTTGCGCTCAACGGCCAGTGGATCAAGGTGAAGGGCGTCTGCGTACACGACGATGCCGGCGTGCTCGGCACCGCCGTGCCTGCCGAGGTGTGGCGCCGCCGCGTGCGCGAACTGAAGGCCATCGGCACCAATGCCCTGCGCATGAGCCATAACCCCCACGCACCGGCACTCTACGACATCTGCGACGAGGAGGGCATGCTCGTGATGGACGAGGCCTCCGACGAGTGGGAGTTCCCCAAGCGCAAGTGGATGAGGGGCTGGAATCAGGGAGCGCCAGGATTCGAGGGCACCTTCAGCTACTTCGAGGAGTGGATAGAGCGCGACGTGGCCGACATGGTGCGCCGCGACCGCTGCCACCCCTCGGTGTTCCTCTGGTCAATAGGCAACGAGGTGGACTATCCCAACGACCCCTATTCGCACCCCGTGCTCGACGGCGACGGCAGCTTCACGCAGCCCGTCTATGGCGGCTACAAGCCCGACCAGCCCAATGCCGAGCGCATAGGCCGCATTGCCCAGCGACTGGTCAAGGTGGTGAAGGCCATCGACACCTCGCGACCCACGACGGGAGCGCTGGCCGGTGTGGTGATGTCGAACGAGACGGCCTATCCCGACGCCATCGACGTGGTGGGCTACAACTACACCGAGAGCCGCTACGACAGCGACCACAAGAAGTACCCTGGGCGCATACTCTACGGCTCGGAGAACCGCCACGACCTCGACGCCTGGAAGGCCGTGCGCGACAAGCAGCACATCTTCGGACAGTTCCTCTGGACGGGCATCGACTACCTCGGCGAGAGCGGCACGTGGCCAGCACGCGGCAGCAGTGCCGGACTGCTCGACCTGGCCGGACAGCGCAAGCCCCAGGGCTGGTATCGCGCCGCCCTGTGGAGCGAGCAGCCCGTCTGCTATGTGGGCACGGCGGCACAGTGGGGCGGCGGACAGCGTAACGGGCGCAACCGTAGTGGCGGCGCGCAGGTGTCGCCCTATGCCCCCGACACGTGGAACTACCAGGCGGGTCAGCGCGTCCGCGTGATGTGCTACACCAATGCCCCGTCGGCACGCCTGCTGCTGAACGGCCAGCCCTTGGAGGCTGAGTTCCAGCGCGACCCGAGGACCGACATACTCTATTGCGATGTCGACTACCAGCCCGGAACGCTGCGCTGCGAGGCGTCGAACGGTGCCGACTACGAGCTGAAGACCAGCGGAGAGCCCTACGCCCTCAGGCTGACCACTGACTCTGCGGCCCACGTCTTCGTCGAGGTCGTCGACGAGCAGGGCATCCCCGTCCGCGGTGCCGACCATGAGGTGTCGGTCAGCGTGCGCGGTGCCCGCCTGCTGGGCCTCGAGAACGGCAACATCCAGAACAACCACTCGCCGCGCCGCTCGCCCGACTATCGGCCGCAGAGCCGACTGCGCCTCTACGGCGGGCGGCTGGTGGCCTACGTCGAGGGTGCCGCCGGCGGTGGCCAGACGGTCAGCGTGCGGGCCTCGGCGCCCTACCTGCAGCCGGCAGAACTGACATTCCCCTTAAAATAACGTTAAGACTATGACACTCAAAGAGTTTCTATCCACCAACGACCGCTTCGCTGCCAACAGCGGCTGCGTACTCGAAGAAATCGGCGACGGCTATGCCCGCGCCACCCTGCAGGTAACTGCAGAACACCTCAATGCCGGCGGCGTCTGTCAGGGCGGCGTCTACTTCACGCTGGCCGACATCGCCATTGCGGCGGTGATGAATTCGCACGGCCAGCTGACCTTCGGCGTTGAGAACAACATCGTCTATGTGAAAAGCGTCAAGGCAGGCGACCGTCTGACAGCCGAGGCCCGCGAAGTGGTCAACCACCATAAGCTGCCCTATGTCGACGTGCGCATCACCAATGGCGCGGGCGAGCTGTGCTGCATTGTGACGGGCATTGGCTACCGGAAACAGGCTCCGATTCAGGTGGACAAGCCCGTGTAAACGCACACAATGTTAAAATTGGAATTTTTTCACTAAAAAACTTGGAAGTTAGCATATAAAGTGCTATTTTTGCCCCCGATAAGACTATTTATCTGCAGTTGCAGACCACCTTATCGAATATAGTTAGTGGATGGCAGCGTCCTGCGCCATCCACATTTTTGTTGCTCCTCAGCCAGCATGCCGGCAGTGGGAACCGCCGCCTCGTGATGATGAGGTGGCGACTGATGCGCACGAGGCGGCGCGCCGGAGAAAACTACAAACTACATTTTTGGTTTTTCAAGTCAGAAGGACAGAAGAGTCGCAGAAAAAAGGGCGGAAAAATTTGGCCGTTCGGCAGGAATGTCGTATCTTTGCAGGCGGATAGAGTGTCACAACCAAAACAACCACTTTTATGAGCACTCAGACGATGAATCAGCGAATAGCCGACTACTTCAAGACCCAGCCCGTCGTGAAGGCATGGCTTTTCGGCTCCTATTCGCGCAACGAGCAAAGGCGGTGGAGCGATGTTGATATCCTCGTGCAATACGATCGCAGCCGTCCCATCGGCCTACTGAAAATCGCTGGCATGAAAGTGGAGCTTGAAGACCTGCTGGACTGTGAAGTCGACCTCGTGGAGGAGGGCACGCTTCGTCCATGGGCTGTGGAAAGCGTAAACCGCGACAAAAAACTGATTTATGAGAGAGCATAGCAGAGACCGCGGGCGTCTGGAGGACATCCTTAAGTATGCTCAAAATGTGGAGCAGATTATCAGCGGCGTCACCTATGAGCAGTTCGTGGCCGACATTCGCATCTACTACTCCGTGATGAAGAATATCGAGGTCATCGGTGAGGCTGCCAATATGCTGACGCGCCATTTCCGCGAGGAGTATGGCGGACTGCCTTGGCGGCTCATCGTCAGTATGCGCAATGTGCTTGTTCACGGCTATGCTCAGGTTTCCGACGCCGACCTTTGGCAGACGGCCACCAGCGACATCCGGCCCCTCCTTGAGCAGGTTCAGCGTTATCTCGACGACATCGACTGGGAACTGTGGGCGCAAGGCGAAGACCCTTACACAGAGATTGACAATGCTGCCTACAAACAGGCCATTGAATCTGCACGACGGATGAAAACCAAGGGCTACGCCGTCGAGGACATTGTCGAGATTACTGGCCTCACCGCCGAAGAAATCAAGGTACTGTGATATCTACTATTTAAACCGAAGGGGACAGTTACTGCTTGATTCCTCAAAATCAGAAATCTGGCACGAAAGAACGCGGAGGAACACGGTTATGAGATTCCGTGTGGCTCCGCGTTTTTCCGTGCCTAAGTAAAGTGTGAATCTTTCCCTTGTTCAGGCCCCCTCTGGTGTCTACACGAACTTCGAGAGGTCGTCCTCGGCAATGAACTTCAGGCCGCCCCTGATGATGGTGTCGCGGGCCTGCTCGGCATTGTCGGTTCGGAAGATGAGAATACCCTTGCCACCGAGGAGGAAGGAGTACATGTAGGTGATGCTGATGCCGGCCTTCGAGAAGGTCTCGACGGCATCGGCGGCACGGCCCGGCTCGTTGTCGAGCTCGAGTGCGAAGACGTCGCTCTGGGCAACGGCCACGCCAGCCTTCTTCAGCTCGTCGAAGGCACGCTTAGGCTCGCTGCAGATGAGGCGGTAGATGCCATACTCTGCCGTGTCGGCAATGGTGGAAGCGATAATCTGGATGCCAGACTGCTTCAGGACCTCGAGCACCTTGATGAGCGTGCCCGAACGGTTCTCGATGAAGATAGATAACTGATTGATGGTCATAGTTCTTTTTCCTTTCTTTCGTTATTTCGATGTTTCGAAGTTTCGATGTTTCGTATTATTGGTAGACTTTGCGCTTGTCGACGACGCGGACGGCCTTGCCTTCGCTGACGGGCAGCGTGCCCTTCGAGACGAGGCGGATTCTCGGCTTCAGCAGGATTTCGTCGCCTATCTGGTGGCGCAGCTCTCCGGCGAGAGCCTGCAGCTTGGCGTAGTCGTCGGTACCTTCGTTGACCTCCACCTCGACGGTCATCTGGTCGTTGTTGTCCTCGGTGGTCAGCGTGATGAGGTAGTTGGTGCCCACTTCGGGGAACTTCATGAGAATCTTCTCAATCTGGATGGGGAAGATGTTGACGCCGCGCAGCACAATCATGTCGTCGGAGCGGCCACGCATGCGGTCGATACGGACGTGGTTGCGGCCGCAGGGGCACGAACGGCCCAGGACGCGCGTCAGGTCGCGCGTGCGGTAGCGCAGCAGCGGCATGGCCTCGCGCTGCAGCGTGGTGAGCACCAGTTCGCCAATCTCGCCGTCGGGCACGGGCTCCAGGGTGTCGGGGTCGACGATTTCGACGATGTAGTAGTCTTCCCAGAAGTGCAGGCCGTTCTGCTCGGGGCACTCGAAGCCTACGCCGGGGCCGCACATCTCTGACATGCCGAACGAGTTGTAGGCCTTGACGCCCATCATCTCCTCGATGCGCTTGCGCTGCTCGTCGGAGTGGGGCTCGGCACCGATGGCCAGCACCTTCAGCTTGGTGTCGCGGCGTGGGTCGACGCCCTCCTGCTGCATCACCTCATAGAGACGGGTGACGTAGCTGGGAATGGCGTGCAGGGCCGTCGTGCCGAAGTCCTTGATGAACTTGATCTGGCGCAGCGAGTTACCGGCAGCGGCGGGCACGGTGAGCATGCCCAGGCGCTCGGCGCCGTACTGGAAGCCCAGTCCGCCGGTGAACATGCCGTAGCCTGAGGAGTTCTGGAACACGTCGTCGGGGCGCAGTCCCACCATCCAGAGGTTGCGGGCCACCTGGTTGGCCCACTCGTCGAGGTCCTTCTGTGTATGCAGGATGACGGTGGGATTGCCCGTTGTTCCCGACGAAGAGTGCAGGCGCACGCAGTCGCGCAGGGGCACGCAGGCCATACCGAAGGGGTAGGTCTCGCGCAGGTCGCCCTTGGTCGTGAAGGGCAGCTTGCGCACGTCGGCCAGCGTCTGGATGTCGTCGGCGGTGATGCCAGCCTCCTTGAATTTCTTCTGATAGAACTCGTTAGTCAGACAGTGGCGCACGGTCTCCTTGAGGCGCTCCAGCTGGAAGGCCTCAATCTCCTCGCGCGTCATGGTCTCGCGTTCAGGGTTGAAATAGGGTGAATTGTTCATAGTTTGATATTACAGTTTACGTTTATCTATCACGTGGGCGCTCTTGCCTTGTGAGCGCTCGATGGTGTTGGGAGCCTTCAGCTGCACCTTGGCCGAGATGCTGAGCACGCTCTTGAGCTTCTGGGCCAGCTTCTTCTCGAGGGCGTCGACGGCGGCAGGCGTGTCGAACGTGCCGGTGAAGTACTCCTGACGGATTTCCACCTGAACCTGCAGCGTGTCGAGGTTGTTGACGCGGTCGACGATGAGCATGTAGCGCGGTGCGAACTCCGGCATGCTGAGCACGACGCTCTCCACCTGCGACGGGAATACGTTGATACCGCGGATGATGAGCATATCGTCCGAGCGGCCCTCGATGCGGCCCATGCGGACGTTGGTGCGGCCGCAGTCGCACGTGCCGGGCAGCAGCGAGCAGAGGTCGCGGGTGCGGTAGCGGATGACGGGCATGCCCTCCTTGGTCAGCGTGGTGAACACCAGCTCGCCGGTCTGTCCGGCGGGCAGCGGCTCTAAGGTGGTGGGGTTGATGATTTCGGGGTAGAAGTGGTCCTCGTTGATGTGGGAGCCGTGCTGCATCTGGCACTCGTAGCTGACGCTGGGGCCCATCACCTCGGAGAGTCCGTAGATGTTGTAGCCCTTCAGCCCGAGGCGTGCTTCAATCTCCTCGCGCATCTTCTCCGTCCAGGGCTCGGCGCCGAAGGCACCCACGCGCAGCTTGATCTGCTCCTTGGTGATGCCCATCTTCTCCATCGTCTCGGCCAGGTAGAGGGCGTAGCTCGGTGTGCAGGCAATGCCCGTGATGCCGAGGTCGCGGATAAGCTTCAGGTGCTTCTCGGTGTTACCCGTTCCGGCGGGAATGACCGAGGCTCCCATGTGCTCCACGCCGTAGTGGGCGCCCAGACCGCCGGTGAAGAGTCCGTAGCCGTAGGCCACCGAGAATATGTCGTTGCGGGTGACGCCGTAGGCCGTCAGGCAGCGGGCCATGCACTCGCTCCAGACGCCGATGTCCTTGCGGGTGTAGCCCACGATGGTGGGGTTGCCCGTGGTGCCGCTGGAGGCGTGTACGCGGATAATCTCGCTCTGCGGAGCTGCCTGCAGTCCGAAGGGGTAGTTGTCGCGCAGGTCCTTCTTCGTGGTGAAGGGCAGCTTCTTGATATCCTCGATGGTCTGGATGTCATCAGGGCGGATGTCGAGCTCTTGCAGTTTGTTACGATAAAAGGGAACATTGTGGTAGACGTAAGCTACGATTTTGTGCAAGCGTTTGCCTTGGAGCGCGCTCATTTCGTCGCGGCTCATGCACTCTTTGTTTGGATTCCAAATCATTTTTCTGTTTGTTGTTGTTGTCGGTTTTTTTTGCTTTAAATTGTTTCCCTTGCGTGCAAAAGTACTACTTTTATTTCTTTCTGCCAAATAAACAGGCGGAAAAATGCTCTGACGCCTGCAAAAATGCTAATGCCGGCCCAGCGGGGACATTGGGCGCGAAGTGGTGATGACTGTTTGCTGCACGGCGTTCTGCATCTTGCAGCTGAGGGTGGCGGTGCCCGGCTCGCACGTGCTTTTCAGCAGCACTTGGGCCAGACCGTTGAAGGTGCGGACGCGGAAGGTGCGCGACTGCCGGCCGGCGGGCTGCTCCTGCGACTGCCAGGCGGGGTCGCCGTTGCCGACGCCAAGAATGCGCACGGGGCCGTCGACGGTCAGTTCAACGTCCTCGCACGCCGTGGGGACGAAGCGGTTGCGGCGGTCGCGCAGCTCGATGCGGCAGACGCTGACGTCGCTGTTGTCGGCCAGCAGCGTGGTGCGGTCGGCGGTGACAACGAGCCGCTCGGCCTTTCCGGCGGTCTCTATGCGCTCGGTGGCAATGCGCCGGCCCTTGGCGTCGAAGCCTCGCGCCTCGATGCGTCCCGGCTGATAGACAACCTGCCAGCTGAGGTGGCCGTTGCGGGGCATCGTCTTGCGTCCGGCACTCCTGCCGTTGACCAGCAGCTCCACCTCGGCGCAGTTGGAGTATGCCCAGACGTCGATGGTCTCGCCCTCATGGCCTTCCAGGTTCCAGTGGGGCAGCAGGTGGAGCACGGGTTCGTCGGTCCACCAGGCTTTCAGGTAGTAGGCCTCGTCCTTGGGGAAGCCGCAGTAGTCGAGCAGTCCGAACTCCGAGCCTGTGGCGGGGAAACTCAGCGGGTTGGGCTCGCCTCGGTAGTCGAAGCCGGTCCAGTAGAACAGACCTCCCAGCCAGGGGCGTTCGTCGTAGAACTTCCAGCCGCGCTCAATGCAGTTGAGCATGCTGTCACGTCCCTCAGGACTGCGGTTGATGGCGGCCATGTGTCCCTGCTCGCGGCGGTCGAAGTAGACGCCGCGCGTGCCGCAGCCGCTGGTCTCCTCGGTGCCGAGGGCTATGCGCCTGGGGTAGTTGGCGCGGTGCTCATCGACGGGATTCTGCATGATGTAGTTATAGCCCGCTACGTCCATCGGCTCCAGGATAGCAGGCCCTGAACTGCTGGCGGCACAGGCCAGCCGTGTGGGGTCTAAGCGGTGGCAGAACTCGCGCATGGCGGCACCGATGCGCCGGCCGTAGTCGTTCCACTCGATGCCCCACTCCTCGTTGCCGATGCTCCAGAGAATGATGCTCGGGTGGTTGCGGTCGCGGCGTATCATCTTGGCCAGTTGTTGGCGCTGGTAGTCGTTGACACCCGTCAGGCGGTTCTCCTCGATGACGAGGATGCCCAGCCGGTCGCAGGCATCGATGGTCTCAGGCGTCATCGGGTTGTGGCTGGCGCGGTAGGCGTTGCAGCCGAAGGCTTTCAGCTGGCGCAGGCGCCACTCCTGCAGGGCGTCGGGCAGTGCCGTTCCCACGCCGGCATGGTCCTGGTGCATGTTGACGCCTTTCAGCTTCACGTGTTCGCCGTTGAGCAGGAAGCCCCGGTCGGGGTCGAAGGCGACGTGCCTGAAGCCTGTCGGCGTCTCGTAGGTGTCGATTGTCTGTCCGTTTGCGTCTATGATTTCCGTACGTACCTTATATAAATACGGGTCGTCCAGTCGCCAGAGCCGTGGTCTGGTCACTTCCATCGAGGCCGTGGTCGTCTGCTCGTCTTTGCCCGCAATCGGTCGTGCCTGCAGGCTGCCGGTTCTGCCAACCGGGTTGCCGTCGGCGTCGGTCAGCGTGTGGCGCAGCTGGTAGGTGCCGGCCTGCGAGGCATCGTTGGCAACGGTTGTCTCGATGGTGAGCAGGGCCTTGTCGAAGGGTGCCTTCATGTCGGCGTGAACAAATGTGCCGAACGTCTTGACGTGGATGGGTGCCGTGCGGTTAAGCCACACGTGCCGGTAGATACCCGCACCCTCGTAGAACCAGCCCTCCTCGAGAGTGGCGTCAACACGTACGCACACCAGGTTGGAGTCGCCGGGTGTCAGGTATTCGGTGATGTCGTAGGTTTGGGGCACGTAGCCGCTTTCCTCGCGGCCCAGGTAGAAGCCGTTCACCCAGACGCGGGCGTCGCGGAAAATACCGTCGAACTGCAGTTCGAAGTGCTGGCTGAGGTCGGCCTTGTCGACGGCGAAGTACTTGCGGTACCAGCCCACGCTGGTCTCCGGGTAGCGCCAGCCCACGGTCTTGTAGCCGTGGCTGTGGCTGGCCTTGGCGGCAAAGGGTAGCTTCGTCACCCAGTCGTGGGGTAGGGTGACGGTCTGCCAGTCCTTGGCCTGGAACTTCGGCGAGTAGGGGCCGGCATTGTGGATGGAGTTGGCCTTGGTGAGATAGTTGAAGTACTCCGTGCCGCAGCCGAAGTCCTTCTGCGGGTCGGCGGCGTGTCCGAAGGCAAATTGCCAGTCGTCGTCCATAGCCAGGTGCTGGCGCTGTTGTCCCGACGCCAGGGTGCTCGCGGCAAGCAGTAGTGATAGTAGCAGTTTTCTTGTCTTAGTCATGATGTAGAATGGGTTTAATAACCTTGGTTTTGTCTTTAGGCACTGCAAAGATACAACTTTTTTATGCCTCATGCCAAATTTGTGGAGGAAAAAGGTGAACAATTAAGAGTTTTTTCGTACCTTTGCACAAATAAAAAACAAAAAACGTCAACAATCAAACTTCAAGGCCTATGACAATCATTGGAATCGCCGGAGGAACCGGCTCGGGAAAGACCACCGTCGTGAAGCGTATCTCAAAGGCACTGCCGCCCCACTGCGCTGCCGTCATCCCTCTTGACTCTTACTATAACGACACCACGGGCATGACCCCCGAGGAGCGCAAGGCCATCAACTTCGACCACCCCGACGCCTTCGACTGGAAACTGCTCACCGAGCACATCAAGATGCTCAAGAACGGCGAGGCCGTGGAGCAGCCCACCTATTCTTATATTGAGAGCAACCGCCAGAAGGAAACGGTACACGTAGAGCCGAAGCCGGTCATCATCATCGAGGGAATCATGGCATTGCACTATAAGAAGCTGCGCGACATGATGGACTTGAAGATTTTTGTCGATACCGACGACGACGTGCGCCTCATCCGCAACATACGCCGCGACGTGGTGGAGCGTGGGCGAACGGTCGACATGGTGCTCGACCGCTATGAGAAGGTGCTCAAGCCCATGCACGAACAGTTTATCGAGCCAACCAAGAAGTTTGCCGACCTCATTATCCCCTGGGGGGGCGACAACCGCACGGGCATACATATCCTGAAGACCTACATTCAGGGCATTGTGACGGGAGTCTGAAGAACAAAGAAAGCTTATTGCTCGTCCTTCACTTCCTCGAACGAGTCAAGTTGCTGCGGCTGCTCCTGCGACTGCAGCCATTGCTTCTTGTCGCGGTAGAACTTCAGGGCATTGATCAGTTCGACGACGCCGTAGACCAGCGTGCACCAGCCCAGGACGAGCATGGCCGTCTCTAACGGAGCCAAGGGCTTTACCAGCACGTAGACGCCGGTAAGGAGGATAAGTGTCGGCATAACCCAGAACCACAGGCTGACACGGCCATAGCGGCGGGCGCCGATGAGGTTCATGTACTGGTTGATGGCACCCAGGATGAGGATGGCACCGATGATGTACATCAGGGCCGAGACAAAGGCCGTCGGCGAAAGGGCCAGGATGAGACCCAGGATGGCGCTGCCGATGCCCACGATGGGGAACGTCGGCTGTTCACCGGCCACAAGGTTACCCTCGGCGTCGTAGATTTTGTACTCGCTGACATTGCGCTTCGACCAGAAGTAGGTGACGCACGAGATAAGTCCTGACACGAGGAAGAGCACGCCGATGGCTACGGTGATTCCCTTCACGGTGTTATCAGGAAACTTGATGAGCAGCACGCCGATGACGATGGCGCACAGGGCACGAAAGACCGAACTTTGTAATATTTTCATAATACTGTCAGTGGAGCTGGAGGGAGTCGAACCCTCGTCCGCACAAGGAAACCATACGCTTTCTACACGCTTATCCTGGACTTCGTTTTCGAGCCGTGACAAGACCCAAGCCACCAATCACGGCCTTATCCTCTAAAGTTTCACCGAAGCATCGAGGCCTGCCCCGGCTATTCCCGATTTAACCTGCGCCGCTTGATCTCCGGATTCGGAACAACATCCTCGGA
>JAEEGJ010023976.1_pt1 | contig 12718 bp, 11 predicted proteins | sample 8958761 | NCBI WGS metagenome assembly JAEEGJ01 (sample SAMN16246546, study PRJNA631951) | gut metagenome | biome: gut microbiome; feature: rumen; material: RS-attached | host: Bos | place: Iran: Karaj | collected 2018-10
TGCATACCAGGATTGCCCTTATTCCCGCCAGTGTAGACACTGCAATGGTGTTCTTGTGGGCCTGGATTGTGATAAGGATGGAATCGGACGGGGCGTTAGCCATGACATCGCTCAAGAGGTCGCCAGTGTATCCGGCCTTGATTTCAAAATCCTCCATCTCTTTCTTTGTCTCTCTGGTGTAACCCAGTGCTTCTAAATCACTTACTTTCATCTTCTTCGTTCCCTAAATTTATTGTTAATTTAACTTCCGTACCTGTAACGTCGGAAGATATCTGGAAGTCATTGCTGACTCTCTTTACATTAGGAAGTCCCATTCCTGCGCCGAAGCCCTGGGACCGTATCCATTCGCTGGCGGTGGAGAATCCGTCGGTGAGGGCTTTCTCCAGGTCAGGGATACCAGGACCTCTGTCCTGGGTCTTTATCATTATTGCATCGGGCAGCAGCTGGAATATGAGGACACCGCCGTCTGAATGCACCACCAGGTTTATCTCCAGCTCGTAGGCTGCTATGGAGACACGGCGGATTATGCTCTGCTTTATTCCCCGCTCCTTGAGTATTTTCTTGATTTCGGAGGTCACCTTGCCTGCGTTCTCAAAGTCGTACTTGTGCACTATGAACTGACGGTAGATCACGGTGTCGGGCCTTATGTCGGCAGGGTCACTCAGGCGCATGTTGAGCTTGTCATACTTCTGCAGCTGCTCGCTTATGTTCTTAAGCATGGCTGCTGTAAGGTCACGGGCAGTGATCATGCCGGTAAGCTCTTTATTCTTGTTAATGACGGGGAACCGTCTGAACTTGAACTTGTTGAAGTAATTGATGGCGAAGGAAATAGGCATCTCCTCCTCAAGGAGGATCACATCCCGAGACATGTACTTGCTCACCTTGTCGTCCAGGCTGCCGTTGTCGTAGCATGCCATGATGTCGTAGACGCTGAGGATTCCAGCCAGCCTGTTGCCGTCCACCACAGGGACTCCAGTAAGGCCGTTCTCCTTCATGAGGACCTTGGCATCGCGCATAGTATCACCGGGGGAGATCCGCATAGGGTTGGGGTTCATGGCCTCCTTGACCCTGACTGTATAGATACTCTCCAGGATTACTTCGTGGGAATCGTTTATGAAAAGGAGATTATTCACATTTCCCAAGCAATTTCCCCAATTCGATGCAGGTAGTAAACATATTGTTCTTGGTGGAAATGAGGGTAAGCCCAGATTCCTCTGCCAGTGTCTTCATAGAGGTCTGGGGACGCTTGCCGTTGATAAGGATCACACCGCGGGCTTCCACGATGTCTGCAGTCCGGACCACCTGGTCAGTTGTAAGGGCTGTAACCAGAATTCTGTTATCTTCATCTCCCACCAGAACCTCACTCATCATGTCTCCGGCAGAAACATTCTCAATAACAGCTGTATCAAAATCATTGCCTTTGTTAATTATCTCGCAGCTGATATGCTCAACAATCTCTTTGAAAGTCATAATCCTTATTGCCTCTTATAGCGTTTGGACTTATTGTAATTGCTTTATACGGAAAAAACAAGTATTTAAATAAAAATATTTATTTTGCGCTCCGGGCCAGTTCGGCGATGACAACTCCGCTCAGGATGAGCACCGCACCCAGCACTGCGTAGATACTGAAGGGTTCTCCCAGGATAATGGAGGACTCTATCAGGGTGAAGAGGGGGATAAGATAGATGAAGTTGTTGGTCTTGGCTGCTCCCAGCACTGGTGTGGCTTTTCCCCATATATAATAGGCCATGACTGATGCGAAGAATGCCAGCATTATAAGGTTGAAGGCGTTCTCCGGCTTGAGGAACAGAGCAGGCTCGAAGGGTGCCTTGGTCAGGAAGTAAAGGGGGAGTATGGTCACCACTGCCCAGAAGAATGTCTTCCGTGTCATATAGACGGTTGGGTATTTGCTGTCTATTACCTTGATGATGATGGAGTAGAAGCCCCAGGAGACTACCGACACCAGGGCCAGAAGACAGCTTACAGGCTGGATATAGGGCATTGCAATGCCGTTGTAGATTACCAGGAATACTCCAGCCAGAGCGATGAGGCCGCCCAGTGTCACCTGACGTGTTATCCGCTCGCTCTTGAGGAACCGGCTTGCCAGGAAGATGGTGGCCAGTGGTGCTGTTGCCACGATGATTGCTACATTGGCAGGGGTTGAGTACTTGAGCGCATAGGATTCTCCCAGGAAGTAGAGGGAGCCTCCCGTGATTCCAGCCGCCACCTCTAAAAGCTCGGTCCTGAGCGATTCCGGTTTGTGGAAATGAGGGTAGAAGGGTATGGTCAACAGATATGCCAGAATAAAGCGGTATACAAACAGGTCTATGGGCTTGAAATCTTTCAGGAGTATTTTTGTGGAGACGAATGTGGAGCTCCAGAAGAGTATGGTGATCAGGATGAGGACATAGTAGATGAAATGGCTGTTTTTCCCGTTATTTCCCATAGTTTTTAATTAATTTGACAAAAACTCCGATAAATATATTATACATTAGTAAAAGGAATTAAGTCTATCAGAATGAACTATTTTGACCTGACAGAAACAGAAGCCTACAGCAAGCTGTGCACCTATTACAAGGGAAGACCTGAACTCAAAGCGCTCCTCACACCAGAGGCAGTGAGAAAGTATGTGGCACCTGCTGGCAAGAACCTCTCTTTCAGCTACGCAGGAAAGGGCATTGCACCAGAGCTCGTGGAGCTCTGCCAGAGCCTGGCCGATGAGCAGGAGTGCATACCAAAGTACCGCGCCCTCCTTGCCGGCGGCATTGCCAACAAGGGCGAGAATCGCGCAGTGATGCACCACCTTTGCCGTGGCACTGCCGGCCTGCCGCTTTCGGAGAAATCGGCATCCCACGCTGCTTTTTACCAGCAGGAGAAGGAGGCATTCTACGCTTTCGCGGATCAGGTCAGGTCTGGGGCTGTAAAAAGCAGCACCGGCAAGGTGTACGACACCCTGGTGCAGATCGGCATCGGCGGCTCTGGGCTGGGTCCCAAGGCTCTCTACCAGGGGCTTTTAACCTACTGCCGGGCAGAGCATGTTGCCCCGATACTTAAGGCAGAGTTCATATCCAATATAGACCCGGACGAGCCTCTTTCTGTCCTTTCCCGGATTAACCCTGAGACCACTCTGTTCATCCTTGTGACCAAGAGCGGCACTACTCTGGAGACCCTTACCAACTATGCTTTCGTAAAAGAGTACATACAGAAAAACTGCCCGGCAGTGGTGCTGGAAAAGCAGACTGTGACTGTCACTGCCTCCGGCTCGCCGCTGGACGATAAAGAGCAGTTCCTTGCAGTGTTCCACATAGACGACTTTGTGGGCGGCCGGTTCTCATCCACCAGTGCCTGCGCCGGCGTGCTGGTTTCCACGGCTTTCGGCAAGGAGATCTTCGATCAGTTCCTCTCCGGTGCCCATTACAGCGACATCCTGGCATTAAATGAGAAAGCGGAGGAGAACGCAGCCTTAATGGATGCGCTCCTTGAGGTTATAGATGTGAATGTCCGGCATATACCGGTGGAGGCTGTGATACCATACTCCGCGGCGCTGGCCTCCTTTGTTCAGCACCTGCAGCAGCTGTACATGGAAAGCAACGGAAAGCCGGCCCCTTATGCCACCTGTCCGGTCCTCTTTGTATCAGTTGGTACCGACTGCCAGCACTCCTTCTTCCAGCAGCTGCATCAGGGCAAGGTGGAGATGCCGGTGGAGTTCATTGGCTTCAAACACAGCCAGCTGGGCACCGACGTGCAGTACAAGGGCTCAAGCTCCCAGGCCAAGCTTAATGCCAACCTGGCAGCCCAGATCACTGCATTCGCAGAAGGGCGGGACAGCAGCGACATAAACAAGTTCTTCCCTGGAAACCGCGCCACTTCACTGCTTTTTGGCGACAGGCTCACACCTGAAAATATGGGCGCACTCTTTGCCCATTTCGAGAACAAGGTGATGTTCCAGGGCTTCCTGTGGAATATCAACTCCTACGACCAGGAGGGAGTGCTCCTGGGCAAAGAGCTGGCTAAGGCCGCCCTGGATATGCAGAACAGCGGCAATCCGATTCTCAAGAGCTACTATTCTTTCTTCTGATTAACACAATCGCAAAAAAAATCCTGCCGGCTTTTTAGACGGGGAAATCGGGGCCGGCAGGATACACATAAAAGGAGGTTTATGAAAAGATTTCTCATCTTTCATAAACTAAACCATCCAGACGTTTTTAAGTTACATTTTTTTCTGATATTTTTTTTGATTATTTTTCAGACTTTTCAGGGCAAAAAGAAACCTGCTGGGAAAGGAGAGAACCAGCAGGTTTGAAAATGAATTATTAAAAGAAAACTTTTTAGTTTTTTTTGCTTTTGCACTTAGTAAACAATTTTCCTTTCCCACAGTTACATAAAAAATTAATTTTTTTTCAGATTGTGCAGAGAGTCCATCGGATAGAGCTCTTTCACAGGTATCTCCACAGCCTTTCCATCCTTTCCGCAACATATAACCACAGCGTCGGAAGCAGCGAATTCTGTTATTACCTGACGGCAGGCTCCGCAGGGTGGCAGCGGATCTTCAGAGTCCGGCGAATAGATTGCCACAGCCTTTATCGCTTTCATACCCATAGCCACGGCGTGGGCAATTGCATTCCGCTCAGCACAGATTGTGAGGCCGTAGGAGCGGTTCTCCACATTCGCCCCGGTATAAATCGCGCCGTCATCAGAGAGCACAGCGGCTCCCACATGGAAATTCGAGTAGGGGGCATAGGCCTTTGGCGCAGCCTCTTTTGCCTTTGATATCAGTTTCTCATTGTCCTTCATAGTTTCTTCCTTCATTGACAGTATAGTATCAGTATTATAAAATTGATATATGGAAAAGAAATATTTTCTTATAATTCCTCTCTTTTTTCTTGTCTTCTCATTTCTTTTCCCATTCAAAGGAGGGCCAGACCGCCATTTTGTTCCGGCAGCTGAATCATCTGATACCGAAATCAATGCTTCCACCTCCTGTGCAGACCCAGTTCCTGTCGGAATGATACGTACCTGCTATGCCTCAAAAGAAGGCATATCTGCATCAGGATTTCTGGACGGAACTGTTCTTGTGGACGGAAAACCTTTGGAAAACCGTTCTGAAGGCAAATATAAGACTGTCTACGCAATCGCGGTCTCGGATGATGGTAAATATCTCTCTGTGATAGCTGGCGTATCTCCCAGGATCCTTTTTGTTTATCAGAAGAAGCAGGATATCTGGACCCTGATCCGCATGACAAACCTTGAGGATGATGTGCGCCGTGTCCCATTTCTTGCTTTCTCGGGTAATATTCTTCTCTATGAGGATGCAGTAGGAATCTCTGTGCTCAATCTGACCACATTCAGACATTCCACCGTGGAATTCAGCGGGACACTCAAGGATGTGGGTTATGGACCTGAGCAGGATTATATCTGGGTTGTATCGGCCGATGATGCAGGGAAAGAGCAGATACATATGTTCCTTTATAACGGCAGCCTGGTTGCCTCTGCCCGGTATGATGGCAAGGAAAGCCTAAGCGCCCTTAAGGCGGTGGAGCAGTGATGCGCAGGTTTGTCTTACTTTTCTGCTTTGTTCTGTCTGTCTCAGCTCTTAGTGCCTACGATTTCCCGGCGCCCGGGGGTAAGATAACAGCATCCTTCGGTTCTATGGAGAAGGGACAGTTCAGCACAGGAATCGATATCCAGACCGAGAATGTGTTTGCATCGGAGGCAGGCGAGGTGCTCTATTATGGAGATGATTTTGTGGCATTGGCCCATGACGATTCAATCCTGACACTCTATTACAATCTGGAAATTGCCGATGCTCTTAGTAAGGAGATACACGTAAAGAAGGGGCAGAGCCTGGGGCGTACCAAGGATGGAGTGCTCCGTTTTGCAGTCTACGACCTGGAGATGAAGCAGTATATAAACCCTTTACTGATGACCGAAACTGTGAAGAAGTCGGAGCTGCCCAAAGTTAAGGGGCTTTCCTACGATGCAGAGCAGGGCATCTTGAGCGTCTATATGGCGGATAAAGGGCTTACAGGACTCTACCGGGTGCAGGTTTCTGTTGACGGCCATGTGCTGAGCACTCTGGGGTTCAGGACTATAAAGCGGAGTGGCGATACCTTGGTGCTGGATTCGCAGGGCTTTGAGTATGGCACGCTGTACGGCAGGCAGGGGGCTTTCTCCTTCCCTGGGATTGAGCTGAAGCCTGGCGAGAACAAAGTTGATATAATTGTTACAGATTTTTATGGAAAAAAAGTTGTATTCCATGGTAGGATAACAGTATGAGAGAGAAGAAAAACAGTCATTGCTATTTTAATGTAGGGTATCCAAGTAGCGGTATATTTTCAAAGTTTAATTTGAAAAAGTTCAATAATACTACACTTTTAAAAGATGAAGAAGTAAAAATCCTTGAAAAAAATAGTTGTTGGGCTGAGGATTGGGAACAGATTCATGTGAAGCGTCCTTTCGATCCAAGCCTGGTACATGACACAGGATTTTACGGAAATGTCTATATCGGCCGTCTGGAGAAAGGGTTCATCCAGTTCCACGGAGTCTCTCATCCTATCGGAATCTACGGCTGCCAGATAACCTCATCCTGCATCGACGACTACTCATCTCTCACCCGGAGCACAATCTCCGAGGCCCTTATAGGGCGCAATGTCATAATCCATGACTGCGCAGAGCTCTCTACCGACCCGGACGCCTTCCGGCAGCCTGTCGTGATAGGGGCCGGCAACGAGAAAGCAGGGCGGGAGGCTGTTCTTTTCAGCGGCATTACACTGCAGGAGATCTGGATGCAGACCCAGCTGAAAGATCATGAACTCCTGCAGCAGTTCCTGGCCCAGTTCACCGAGCAGAAGCTGGCCGCCGCCACACCATATACGGTTATAGAAGAGAACTGCGTCATAGAAAATACAAAAGCAGTGCGCAGTATAAAGCTGGGGCGGCGGGGCGTTATAGCAGGCGCCACCAGGGTGGAGGAATGCGTCATCGCATCCTCCGCCGCTGGCCGCACCGCAATCTGCGACAACGCCATAGTAAAGCGCTCCTACATCGGGAGCGGCGTCAATATCGAGTCGGGCGCCTTTGTGGAACAGTGCTTCCTGGATGCCCACGTCACCGTAAAGCAGTATGCAAGGGTAATCCAGAGCGCAGTGGGCGGCCATTCCACCATAGCCTGCGGCGAGGTGCAGAACTGCTTTATAGCGCCGCTCCACGAGCAGCACCACAACAGCTCGTTCCTGATTGCGGCCGGCGTAGGCGGGCAGAGCAACATAGCCTCGGGTGCCAACCTGGGCTCCAACCACAACAGCCGCGCAAACGACGGCGAGATGGTGGCAGGACGGGGCTTCTGGGCTGGCTTAAGCACATCAGTCAAGTACAATTCATACTTTGCGCCGTTCACCTTGCTGGCAAAGAGCAGCTTTGCCTACGAGCTTGATATAAAGCTGCCGTTTGCGCTGGTCTCCGACAATGTGAAGGAGAATGCGCTGGATGTTATGCCCGCCTACTGGTGGCGCCACAATATGTACGCCCTGTTCCGCAACAACTGGAAGTTCCAGAAGCGGCTTGGAAAGGGCAGCGAGGGGATAGAGTGCCAGTTCATGGCTCCCGACACTGCCGAGGAGATTCAGAAAGCTCTGGAACTTTTTAAAGCATATAAAAAGAAGATTCCGACCCATGATCTTGAGAATTCATCCCGCAAGGTGCAGATTCTTGGCATAGACGAGGGAGTCAAGGCATATAAGGAGATGCTCCTGTGGTACGGTGTTTCCACTGTCTTGGCATGGCTTGGCAGGCCTGGCATCAATGCAGGTAAATACAAGGATATTCCTGTGGATGCCTCCAAAAAAGTGTGGGGCTGGACCAATGTGTGCGGCCACCTGGTGTGCGACGTGGATATAAAGCAGCTGGTGCAGGACATAGAGAAGGGCGACTTTATCTCCTGGGACGATGTGGAGGAGCGTTTTATGCGCTTTGACATGGAGTATCCGAAGACAAGGTTTGCCCATGCCCTCCATATTTTGGCTCTTATTTATGGAAAGAAAACATTCGACCAGGATATGCTTGCGAAGATAAAGAAAGATTATGAGAAGCTCTCTGATAAGATAAAGAAGCAGATTATTGCCACCCGGACCAAGGATTTTGAGAACAAATTCCGTAAAAACGGGGTCAAAGAGGACGAAAATCTGGTGGAAATACTCTCCATTATTTGATTTATCTTTGAACATCATAAACAAAATGTATCACAAATAGAAATCATTACTATTTTTTTGACTTTCCCCCATTTTTTCTTGTAACTTGGAGTTAGGAAACAAGGAGGAAACTATGAATTTTAATTCTGGTGACTGGGAAAATACAATTGATGTAAGGGACTTCATACAAAAAAATTATACACCTTATGATGGAGACGGATCATTCCTGACAGGTCCTACAGAACGGACCAAAAAACTGTGGGAGGAACTCAGCGTTCTGCTGGAGAAAGAGCGCAATTCCCCGGGTCGCGTGCTGGATGCTGATACCAAGGTCATCTCCGGTATCACATCTCATCCGGCAGGATATATCAACAAGGATCTGGAGGTCATTGTAGGACTTCAGACCGAAAAGCCGCTTAAGCGCGCTATCATGCCTTTCGGAGGCGTGCGGATGGTGGAGCAGGCCCTTGAGGAGCACGGCTATCACCTGGATCCAGAGGTCAAGAAAATCTTCAAATATAGAAGAACTCACAACGAGAGCGTATTCTCTGTATATACCGATGATATCAGGGCTGCACGCTCATCCAAGCTGCTGACAGGACTTCCAGATGCCTACGGACGTGGAAGAATTATCGGCGACTACCGACGCGTGGCACTCTATGGTATCGACTTCCTGCTGGCGAAAAAACTGAGGGCAAAGATCAAGTTTGACCGTATGACCATGAGCGACTTCATCGTGCGCAAGAGAGAAGAGATAAGCGTTCAGATGGAGGCTCTGGAGCAGCTCCGGGAGCTTGGAAAGATCTATGGTTTCGATATCTCAAAGCCTGCAAAGGATACAAAAGAGGCTATCCAGTGGCTCTATTTCGGATACCTGGCTGCGGTAAAGGAACAGAATGGCGCTGCAATGAGTCTTGGTAGAACATCTACATTCCTCGACATCTATGCTGAGCGGGACCTGAAAGAGGGCAGATACACCGAGCAGGAGATCCAGGAGATGGTGGACCAGTTCATCATCAAGCTGCGTATTGTCCGCTTCCTCAGAACTCTGGACTACGACAACATCTTTGCAGGCGACCCGGTATGGGTTACCGAGTCTATCGGCGGTATGGGCTTGGACGGGCGGCACATGGTGACCAAGATGAGTTACCGCTTCCTCCACACCCTGGAGAACCTGGGACCGGCCCCTGAGCCTAACCTGACCATCCTGTGGAGCACAAGGCTGCCTGAGAACTTCAAGCACTTTGCAACCAACATCTCTATCAAGACCAGCTCTATCCAGTACGAGAACGACGACCTGATGCGGGTTGACCTGGGCGATGACTACGGAATCGCATGCTGTGTATCCCCTATGAGAATAGGAAAGCAGATGCAGTTCTTCGGTGCACGGGCTAACTTGGCAAAGTGTCTGCTGTACGCAATCAACGGCGGAGTGGACGAGATCACCGGAAAGCAGGTGGCACCTCCATACAAGCCGATCACCAGTGAATATCTGGACTATGACGAGGTTATGAACCGGTTCGAGTATATGTCAAACTACCTGGCTACTGTTTATACAAAGGCTCTCTACATGATCCACTATATGCATGACAAGTACAACTACGAGACTATCGAGATGGCCCTTATGGACGAGCGGATGAAACGTACCACAGCCTGCGGTATCGCGGGATTGAGTGTAGTTGCCGACTCCCTCTCCGCAATCAAGTATGCCAAGGTAAAGGCTATCAGGAACGAGCAGGGGCTTGCTGTGGACTTCCAGGTGGAGGGCGATTATCCTAAATATGGAAATAACGATGACCGCGTGGACCAGATTGCTGTCAAGGTCACCAAGATGTTCATGAACGACATCAGAAAGAACAAGATGTACCGCGACAGTACACCGACCCAGTCTGTCCTTACAATCACATCCAATGTTGAGTACGGAAAGAATACAGGAAACACACCGGACGGAAGAAAAAAGGGCGTTCCTCTGGCACCAGGGGCAAACCCGATGCACGGCCGGGACACAAACGGCGCACTGGCATCTCTCCTCAGCGTTGCAAAAATTCCTTGGGGAGATGCACAGGACGGTATCTCATACACATTCTCCATGGCACCGTCAGCCCTGGGCAAGAGCGATGCAGAGCGCAGCGACAACCTTATCACGCTGCTGGACGGCTATATGACAGCCACAGGACAGCACCTGAACGTGAATGTGCTTAACAGGGAGACCCTGATTGACGCAATGGATCACCCGGAGAAGTATCCTCAGCTTACAATCCGTGTTTCCGGCTATGCTGTCAACTTCATCAAGCTTAGCCGCGAGCAGCAGCTGGATGTAATCTCCAGGACCTTCCACGAGAAGATGTGAGATCAGGCGAGATGGGTGTGACCGGGAGAATCCATTCCTTTGAGTCCTTCGGGGCAGTGGATGGTCCTGGAGTGCGCTATGTGGTGTTCCTCCAGGGCTGCCCCCTCCGCTGCATGTTCTGCCACAATCCCGACACCTGGGAGGCAGCGGCGGGGGAGGAGTACACAGCTTCGGATGTGGTCGGGAAGATTCTTCCGTTCCGTAATTTTTATGACCATGGCGGCGGTGTGACCCTTTCGGGGGGCGAGCCCCTTATGCAGCTCTCCTTTGTTAAAGAACTTTTGACACTTTTAAAGGCAGAGGGGCTTCACACAGCCATTGATACATCGGCGGCAATACCGCTGGAGCAGGCGAAGGAGGCCATAGACCTGGCCGACATGTTGCTCCTTGATTTCAAGGCCTTTGACAGTGCTCTCTGCCAGAAGATAACAGGAAAGCCCCATGTTCTGGAGCAGGAGAAAGAATATCTGGAATACTGCCAGAGCACCGGCAAGAAGGTGTGGATACGCCATGTGATTGTACCTGGCCTTACCCTGAATGAAGCCCATTTAAAGGCGCTGGGCGAGTATCTGCACGGCTTCTCCTGTGTGGAGAAGATTGAGCCCCTGGCTTTCCATAAGATGGGGGAGTTCAAGTGGCAGAAGGAACTCTACAAGCTTTCCGCCACCGAGCCACCTACAATCGAAGAGATGAAAAAGGTATCTGAGCTTTTAAGCTATTGATATAACCAGCAGGCGCAGCTGTGATTCCCGTTCTCTCCGGATTTCAGCTGCGGCATTGCTGTCCTGCACACATCCTTATGTACAGGGCATCTGCTGTAGAATGGGCATCCAGCTTCCATGTGGATAAGGTCAGGGACCTCGCCCTCGATTTTCTGTTCAAATATCCGTTTATTCTTTCCTATCTCAGGCACTACGCTCAGAAGCAGCTTTGTATAAGGGTGCTGGGGGTTGTTGTACAGTTCCTGAGGAGGCGCACTTTCCACGATATAACCTGCGTACATTACAGAGACTATGTCGCTCATATAGAGCACCACAGCGATGTTATGGGCAATGAAGATGTAGGATATCTCAAGCTTCTCCTGAAGCTCCAGCAGCAGGTTCAATATCTGGGACTGTATGGAGACATCAAGGGAGGATACAGGCTCGTCACATATCACTATGCCAGGCCTTGAGGATATGGCCCTTCCTATGCAGATACGCTGACGCTGGCCGCCTGAGAACTCGTGGGGATACTTGGTCCCCCAATCCTTGGGTAGTCCAACCAACTCCAGAAGGCGCTCCGCCTCAGCTGGCACCTGGCGTTTGGTAATCATTTTGGCTGCTATCATGGGCTCGGTGATTATATCCTTTACCTGCATCTTCGGGTTCAGGGACAGGTATGGATCCTGGAATATGTACTGCATCCTGATGCCCGGCGGATCCAGTGTTATGGAGCCGGAGTCAGGGCTCTTGATGCCCAGGATTGCCTTGGCCAGCGTCGATTTGCCGCACCCAGATTCGCCAACAATGCCCAGCGTCTGCTTGCTGCCCAGAGTAAAGGAGACACCGTTCAGGGCGTGGATCTTCTCCTCCGATGTGCTGAACCGGCCGGCCTTGAGAGGGTAGTGTTTTACCAGGTCTTTAACTGTAAGCATGGATGCACCTCACTTTCCGGCCATTTATTTCGGTAATCGAAGGCTTTGCGGCCAAGCATTCCGCTGTGCACCGGCTGCACCGTTTTGCGTAGGGACAGCCCTGGATGCTCTCGCCCGGGTCCGGCACCTTGCCCGGGATGGCGAAAAGCTTGTCCTTGCCCTTGAACATGCCCGGTTTCGGGATGGAGCGGAGCAGGTCGGCAGTATATGGGTGGAGCGGTCTTGATATCACATCCCGGGCTGGGCCTTCTTCCATCAGGTTTCCGGCATAGAGGATGAGAATGCGGTCGCAGAAGTCCTCCACCAGGGCCAGGTCGTGGGTTATAAATATAATCGACATGCCGGTCTCCTTCTGCTTTTCCTTCAGAAGGCCCAGTATCTGCGCCTGGGTTGTCACATCCAGGGCTGTGGTGGGCTCGTCGGCGATAAGGATGTCGGGATGGCAGGCCAGGGCCTGTGCAATCATCATGCGCTGCAGCATGCCCCCCGACATCTGGAAGGGGTAGTCCTGCGCCCTCATTTTCGAATTTGGTATATGCACTTGGT
>JAEEGJ010023980.1_pt1 | contig 12716 bp, 7 predicted proteins | sample 8958761 | NCBI WGS metagenome assembly JAEEGJ01 (sample SAMN16246546, study PRJNA631951) | gut metagenome | biome: gut microbiome; feature: rumen; material: RS-attached | host: Bos | place: Iran: Karaj | collected 2018-10
GGATAGTCCCTTTAGCAGGTGCTGCGATTCCGGCAAAATCAAAACGATACGGAGAACGACATGAAAAAAGTGGTAGCCATCATCCGTCCTTCACGATTCGAAGCCGTAAAGCAAAGGCTTGCCGACATCGGCATCCATGGCATGAATTATTTTGAGATACGCGGATTCGGCAGGCAGCGCGGGCATACCGAAGTGTACAGAGGCTCAGCCCTCCAGGTGGATTGCGTTGCCAAGATAAAGTTGGAAGCCGTGGTGCATGACGAAGCCCTGGACAAAGTACTGGAAGCCATTTGTTCCGCAGCGCGCACCGGCAACATCGGCGATGGCAAGATCTTCGTTTACAATGTCTCCAAAGTAGTTAAAGTCCGCACCGGCGAAGAAGACTTCGCCGCCCTCCAGGACGTTGAATAAGGTTTTATCGGAAGCAACCGACGGCTTTCGTTAAAATAGTTATCTCTCTATGTGTAGCAAGACAGGCACGGAATCGCATATCCGTGTCTGTTTTGTTGTAATATCCCCTTTTTTGTGTAATCCTCTGCGATTTGTATCAATACGTAAAAAGAAATCCTTTTGCCCGCCTACTGAGTCCGGTAGCCTTGACTTATGTAAACCAGACCGTATCAATACGAAATTTGCACTCACTTTGCGAGGATTCGAGACGAAAACCCCAATTTAAAAAAGTGGAAAATACTCTCAAATTGGGAGTGAAATTCATATTGATACGCAGAATCGGAATAAAAGCCACTTCGGGTTAGAATATACAAAAAAATATCAAAGAATACCTATTGACAAACAAGTACCACCTGTATACAATGATACAATATAAAGCGACAAAGGCGTCGCGGTGAAAACCGTGCCTTTGTCGCTTTTTTTGTGCTTGGCAGCACAAAAAAAGGCAGAAAGGAAACATTATGTGCTCAATATTTGGCTATCAGGGAAAAAAATACACCGGGGACGATTTAAAGCCCTTTCTGGAGAGAACCGCTTCCAGAGGGCCGGACATGGAACGAATCGAAGAATTTGACGGAGGAATGTTAGGCTTTTTAAGGCTTTCCATCATGGGTCTTACGGAAAGCGGAATGCAACCTTTTAACCTTAAGGGCAACAAGCTTGTCTGCAACGGCGAAATCTACGGCTTCAGACCCATTAAGGCGGAACTTGAAAAAGAATACACCTTCGCAAGCGATTCGGACTGCGAGATCCTGCTTCCCATGTATGAAAAGTACGGCCCGGACATGTTTTCCAAGCTTGATGCCGAATACGCACTGGTAATATACGACGAAAAGAGACATTCACTTGTGGCCGCAAGAGACCCCATCGGAATCAGACCTCTTTATTACGGCCACCCGGCGGAAGGCGAGATTGTTTTTGCCAGCGAACCCAAGAACCTTGTGGGCCTTGTGCCTGAGATTTTTCCCTTCCCGCCCGGACACTACTACATAGACGGCAACTTCATCTGCTACAGCGATGTAAGCCGGGTAAAAGAATACAGCGACGACAAGCTTGAAGAAGCTTGCGCAAAGATCAAAGAAAAACTCATAAAAGGCATTGAAAAGCGCCTCGACGCAGACGCACCCATAGGCTTCCTCTTAAGCGGCGGACTTGACAGTTCCCTTGTTTGCGCGGTATCCCAGAAGCTTCTTAAGAAGCCCATCAAAACCTTTGCAATCGGCATGAGCACCGACGCCATCGACTTAAAATATGCAAAAGAAGTAGCGGACTACATCGGAAGCGACCACACAGAGGTAATCATTACCGACAAAGATGTAATCAAAGCGCTTCCTGAAGTGGTGCATCTTCTGGGAACCTTCGACATCACCACAATCCGCGCCAGCATCGGCATGTACCTTGTTTGCAAGGCCATTCACGAAAACACGAATGTGCGCGTGCTTTTAACGGGTGAGATTTCGGACGAGCTCTTCGGATACAAATACACGGACTTCGCACCGGACGCGGAAAGCTTCCAGCGTGAGGCCGCAAAAAGAATAAATGAACTTCACATGTACGACGTTTTAAGAGCCGACAGATGTATCTCGGTTAACTCAATGGAAGCCCGTGTACCCTTCGGCGACCTTGACTTTGTGAAGTACGTCATGAGCATCAATCCCAAGCTTAAGATGAACGTCTACAACAAAGGAAAATACCTGCTAAGACATGCATTTGAAGGTGATTACCTGCCTTATGACATCCTTATGCGAGAGAAAGCTGCTTTCTCGGATGCCGTAGGACATTCAATGGTGGATTACTTAAAAGAATACGCCGAATCCAAATACACCGACGAGGAGTATGAAGAGAAGCGGAAAAAATACAGCCACGCAACTCCATTCACCAAAGAATCCCTTTTATACAGGGAACTTTTCGAAGAGTTTTATCCCGGTCAGGGACATATGATTAAGGATTTCTGGATGCCCAACAAATCCTGGGAGGGCTGCAACGTATCGGATCCTTCCGCAAGAGTCCTTAAGAACTACGGAGCAAGCGGCATTTAAGAGCAAAAGAAAGAGAAGAGAAGTTAGATTTACAGAGGATAGAGAGGTAAAAACATGGTTAAATACGTATTTGTAACAGGCGGAGTCGTATCGGGACTCGGAAAAGGAATTACGGCAGCGTCCCTTGGGCGTTTGTTAAAGGCCAGAGGCTACAGGGTCACAATGCAGAAGTTTGACCCCTACATCAACGTGGACCCGGGTACCATGAACCCTATCCAGCACGGCGAAGTTTTTGTAACGGATGACGGCTGCGAGACGGACCTGGACCTTGGCCACTACGAGCGCTTTATCAATGAAAGCCTCACCAGAAATTCAAACGTAACCACCGGCAAGATTTATCAGACCGTTCTTAACAAAGAACGCCACGGAGATTACGGCGGAGGCACGGTTCAGGTAATTCCTCATATCACCAACGAAATAAAGTCCCGCTTTCACACCGAAGAAGACGACGGAGAAGTCACGGTATCCATCGTTGAGGTGGGCGGCACCGTAGGCGACATTGAAAGCCAGCCTTTCCTTGAAGCCATCAGACAGTTCAGAATCGAGCAGGGAATCGGCAACACCGCCATGGTGCACGTGACCCTGATTCCCTATATTAAAGCCTCCGGCGAACTTAAGACCAAGCCCACCCAGATGAGCGTCAAAAACCTTCAGAGCATGGGACTTTGGCCGGATATCCTGGTTTGCCGCTCAGACTATCCCCTTGACGATCATTTAAAAGAAAAAGTAGCTCTCTTTTGCAACGTCAAAAAGGAGAATGTCCTTGAAAACCTGGACGCGCCTTCTTTGTACGACGTGCCCCTGATGCTGGAAAAAGAAGGTTTCGCGGACGCCGTATGTAAGCTGCTTAATCTTCCCATAAAGACTCCCGACCTTACCAAATGGCAGGAAATCACCGTAAAAGAAAAGAACCCAGGGCAAACCGTTAAGATTTCCCTCGTGGGCAAATATGTGGCACTTCACGATGCATACTTAAGTGTTGCGGAAGCTCTTAAACACGGCGGTATCGCCGAACAGACCAAGGTCGAAATCAACTGGGTTGACTCCGAGGACATAGAAAAAGAAGGAGCGGAGAAATACCTCAAAGACTCCGACGGAATCCTGGTACCCGGCGGCTTCGGCGTAAGAGGTACGGAAGGAAAGATTCAGGCGGTTACTTACGCAAGAGAGCACAAGATTCCTTTCCTCGGCCTGTGTCTCGGAATGCAGGTGGCAATCATCGAGTTTGCAAGAAACGTCTGCAAACTCTCAGGCGCCAACAGCAGCGAACTCAATCCGGACACCATGTATCCCGTAATTGACTTAATGCCCGAGCAAAACGGTGTGGTGAACCTCGGCGGAACCTTGAGACTGGGCGCTTACCCCTGTAAGCTTGACAAATCCACCAAAGCATACGAGCTCTACGGGGAAGAAAACATCAGCGAGCGTCACCGTCACAGATACGAGGTCAACAACGAATACGTTGATGTTCTTACCGAAAACGGCCTGACACTTTCGGGCAAATCCCCGGACGGAAGAATAGTTGAGATGATAGAGCTTAAGGACCATCCATTCTTCCTTGCCACCCAGGCCCATCCCGAATTCAAGTCCCGCCCCGATGCGGCCCATCCTTTATTCAAAGGTCTTGTAGAGGCGGCGGTTAAGTATATGCAGCAAAAGAAATAAACCTAAGGAGTATTTGCAACATGAGAACGGACACAGAACTTCCACAGCAGAATATGTACGATCCTTCTTTTGAACACGACAACTGCGGTATCGGAGCCATCATCAATATCCACGGCAAAAAAAGCCACGCAGTGGTGGACGATGCCTTAAAAATCGTTGAGAACTTAGAGCACAGAGCCGGCAAGGACGCAAAAGGCGAGACCGGTGACGGCGTAGGAATTCTTACCCAGGTTCCCCACAAATTCTTTGCAAAGGCCTGCAAGCAGATCGGTATCGAGCTTCCGGGTGAGCGCGAATATGGTGTGGGCGTGTTCTTTTTCCCCAAGGAAGAGCTTAAGCTAAGCCAGGCCAAGAAGATGTTTGAGGTCATAGTGAAAAAAGAAGGCCTTAAGTTCCTCGGCTGGAGAAAAGTGCCCACGGTTGCAAATGTTCTCGGCTCCAAGGCTTTAGAGAGCTGCCCCGACATTTATCAGGGCTTCATCGCCCGTCCCGCAGGCTTAAAGAGCGACCTTGAGTTTGACAGAAAGTTATATATCATCAGGCGCGTGTTTGAGCAGAGCAACGACAATACTTATGTGCCGTCACTCTCTTCCCGCACCATCGTTTACAAAGGAATGTTCCTGGTAGGACAGTTAAGAAGCTTCTACACCGACCTTCAGGACAAAGCATACGAGTCCGCCATTGCCATGGTGCATTCAAGATTCTCCACCAACACCAACCCCAGCTGGCACAGGGCTCACCCCAACAGAATGCTGGTGCACAACGGCGAAATCAACACAATCCGCGGCAACGTGGACAAGATGCTGGCCCGTGAAGAAACCATGTACACAAATGCCTTCACACCCGAGGACATGACGAGAGTTCTTCCCGTAATTCCTTCGGAAGGCTCCGACTCGGCAATGCTTGATAATGCCCTTGAATTCATGGTTATGAGCGGTATGGACCTGCCTCTTGCGGCTATGATTTTAATACCCGAGCCCTGGGATCACAACGATACGATTTCCGACAAGGTCCGTGATTTCTACGGATACTATGCCACCATGATGGAGCCCTGGGACGGTCCCGCATCCATTCTTTTTTCCGACGGCGACGTTATGGGCGCAATCCTTGACAGAAACGGTTTAAGACCTTCCAGATACTACGTTACGGATGACGGACGCCTCATTCTTTCGTCGGAAGTGGGCGTGCTTGATATAGACGAAGCCCATATTATAAAGAAAGAACGCCTCCACCCCGGCAAAATGCTTCTCGTGGATTTAAAGCAGCAAAAGATTTACGAAGACAGCGAGATAAAAGAAAAATACGCTTCCAAGGAGCCCTACGGCGAATGGATTGACTGCAACACAATCAAGCTTCGCGACCTTCGCATCCCCAACGAGAGACCTGTTTCTTATTCGGAAGAAGAGTTAAGCAGACTTCAGAAGGCCTTCGGTTACACCTACGAAGAGTATGCGGAAGAAATCCTCAGCATGGCTCTTAACAAGAGCGAACACATCGGCGCCATGGGCGTGGACACCCCTCTTGCAGTACTTTCCAAGCAGTACAGACCTTTGTTTGACTACTTCAAGCAAAGCTTTGCTCAGGTTACCAATCCTCCCATTGATGCGGCGCGTGAAAAGATTGTAACCTCCACAGCGGTTTACGTGGGCAAAAACGGCAACCTTTTGTCCGAGACTCCCGAGAACTGCCGTGTTTTAAAGATTGAAAACCCTATCCTTACTGACCTTGACATGCTTAAAATCCGCTCCATGGAAAAAGAAGGCTTCAAAGTATCAAAGGTTCCGATTATTTATTATAAGAAGATGCCCCTCGAAAGAGTTCTCGACCACCTCTTTGTGGAAGTGGACAGAGCTTACAAGAGTGGCGCAGACATACTGATTCTTTCGGACAGAGGCGTGGACGAGAACCACGTGGCAATACCTTCGCTCCTTGCGGTTGCTGCGGTACACAGACATCTGGTTCAGACCAAGAAATGTACGGCCATGTCCTTAATCCTTGAGTCCGGCGAACCCAGAGAAGTTCATCATTTTGCAACACTTCTCGGCTACGGTGTAAGTGCGGTTAACCCTTATCTTGCGCACGCTTCCATCGAGAAGCTTATTAAAGACGGCCTTCTTAACAAAGACTACTATGCGGCCGTGGACGACTACGACAAAGCGGTTCTTGCGGGCATCACCAAGATTGCTTCCAAGATGGGTATTTCCACCATTCAGTCCTACCAGGGCAGCAAGATTTTTGAAGCAGTCGGCATCGGCAAAGAACTTATAGACAAATATTTCACCGGCACCATCAGTCGTATCGGCGGCATTGACCTTGCGGACATTGCGGAGACGGCAGATGCACTTCATTCAAAAGCATTTGATTCTTTGGGCCTGGCCAGCGATTTAACCATTTCCTCCGTAGGCCGCCACAAGATGCGTGCTCAGGGCGAAACCCACAGATACAATCCCCGTACCATTCACATGCTTCAGTGTGCCACCAGAGAAGGCAATTACGACAAATTCAAGCAGTACACCGAAATGGTAAATGCTGAGGAGACCGGCTATTTAAGAAGCCTTCTTGATTTCAACTATGCCGAGAACCCTATTCCCCTTGAGGAAGTGGAAAGCGAAGATGAAATCGTTAAGCGCTTCAAAACAGGCGCCATGTCCTACGGCTCAATATCCAAAGAAGCTCACGAGACCCTCGCCATAGCCATGAACAGACTTCATGGTAAGTCAAACAGCGGCGAAGGCGGCGAGAGCGACGAGCGCCTTGAGTCCGCCGGCACCAAAGAAGACAGATGCTCCGCTATCAAGCAGGTGGCAAGCGGACGTTTCGGTGTAACGGAAAGATACTTAACCAGTGCCAAAGAAATCCAGATTAAGATGGCCCAGGGCGCAAAACCCGGCGAAGGCGGTCACCTTCCCGCAGGAAAGGTATATCCCTGGATTGCCAAGACCAGACATTCGACTCCGGGCGTAAGCCTTATTTCGCCTCCGCCCCATCACGATATTTACTCCATCGAGGATCTGGCCCAGTTAATATACGACCTTAAGAATGCCAACAAATACGCGCGCATTTCCGTTAAGCTCGTTGCGGAAGCAGGCGTAGGCACCATCGCTGCAGGCGTTGCCAAAGCAGGCGCAGGCGTAATCCTCATATCGGGTTACGACGGCGGAACCGGAGCCGCTCCCATAAGCTCCATTCACAACGCAGGTATCCCTTGGGAAATGGGACTTTCCGAGACTCATCAGACCCTTCTTTTGAACGGACTTCGTGACAGAGTCTTAATCGAAACCGACGGTAAGCTTATGAGCGGTAAAGACGTGGCCATCGCAGCAATGTTAGGCGCCGAGGAGTTTGGTTTTGCCACCGCTCCCCTTGTAACCTTAGGCTGTGTAATGATGCGCGTATGTAACCTCGACACCTGCCCCATGGGCATAGCAACCCAGAACCCGGAGCTTCGCAAAAACTTCTCCGGCAAGCCCGAATACGTCATGAACTTCATGCATTTTATCGCCAGAGAACTGCGTGAATACATGGCCAAGCTCGGCGTAAGAAGCGTCAACGAACTGGTGGGCAGATGTGACCTTTTAAAGATGCGCGACAACCTTTCCGAGCGGGAAAAGAAGCTTGATTTAAGCCGCATTCTTTTGAAGAAACCCGAGGGCATTTCGGGCACCAAAGATTACTATGATTTCGAACTTGAGAAGACCGCCGACGAAAAGACTCTTCTTAAGGACGCAGATATTCAGAAGGCTTTAAAAGAAGGGGCTTCCTGCAAAAAGAAAGTTAAGATAACCAACACCGACAGAACCTTCGGAACCCTGCTCGGTGCGGAGATAGTAAGAAAGAATCACAAAGGCTTCAAAGAAGACACTATTCTTCTTGAGTGCGAAGGTGCGGGCGGACAGAGCTTCGGCGCATTTATACCGAAAGGCCTGACACTTTCTTTGACCGGCGACTCCAACGACTATTTCGGAAAGGGACTTTCAGGCGGCAAACTGGTGCTTAAGGCTCCCGCGGATGCAGCCTACAAGTCTCACGAGAACGTAATTCTCGGCAACGTGGCACTCTACGGAGCAACCTCCGGCGAAGCTTATATAGCAGGTGTAGCGGGCGAAAGATTCTGCGTACGTAACTCAGGTGCCATAGCTGTTGTGGAAGGCGTCGGCGAGCACGGCTGTGAATACATGACAGGCGGCCGCGCGGTAATACTCGGCCCCACCGGCAAGAACTTTGCGGCCGGCATGAGCGGAGGCATAGCATACGTCCTGGACGAAGAAAACTGCCTTTACAAAAACCTGAATAAAGACCTTGTTCTCATGGAGAAACTTGAGCACAAGTCCGACAAAGAAGAACTTAAAAAGATGCTTCTAAATCACGTAAAATACACGGATTCTTTGAAGGCCAAAGAAATCCTTGCCGACTTTGACGCTTACACCGAAAAGTTTAAAAAGATAATTCCCGCCGACTACAAAAAGCTTCTTTCGCTCATCGGCAAATACGAGGAGCAGGGCGAGAACAAAGAAAATGCCGAAATAGCCGCATTCTACGAAAGCATCGGCAAGAAGGGAGAAGGGGTATGAGCGAGCTTAAAAGACCTGATTTTTTTGAATTTCATGAAGCCCCCGACAGGGAAAAACAGAAAGAAGAATCCAAGCGATGCAATAACTGCGGCGTTCCCTTCTGTCAGGCGGGCATGATGATAGCGGGCATGGCTTCGGGCTGTCCCCTTAATAACCTGGTGCCCGAGACTAACGCATTGGTGTCGAAAGGAAACTACGAGCAGGCATACATTCGCCTTTCGAAGACTCACAGCTTTCCTGAGTTTACCTCAAGAGTCTGCCCCGCACTTTGTGAGGCAGCCTGCACCTGCAACCTTCACTCAACACCCATTCCCACCAAAGAGAATGAGCGTGCAATTATCGATTACGCATACGAGCACGGCCTCGTACGTGAAATCAAGCCCGAAACCCGCACCGGCAAAAAGATTGCCGTCATAGGAAGCGGCCCCTCCGGACTTGCTGCGGCCCAGCTTCTTAACATGCGCGGCCACGAAGTAACCGTATTCGAAAGAAATGACCGTCCCGGCGGCCTTCTTCGCTACGGAATCCCCAACATGAAGCTTGACAAGCGAGTTCTTGACAGAAGAATCGACCTTTTAAAGGACGCGGGTGTAATCTTTAAATGCTCCGTCAACGTGGGCAAGGACATTAAGGCCAAAGAAATCCTTAAAAACTATGACAGGGTCATTCTTTGCTGCGGCGCCTCAAATCCCCGTGATATCAAGGCTCCAGGCAGAGATGCCAAGGGTATTTATTTTGCCGTTGATTTCTTAAAGGAAGTCAGCAAGCGGCTCATGGATGAAAACTATAATTCGGAAGCTTTGGTTAAGGCCGAGGATTTTTCTTTTAAATCCCTTAAGGGCAAGCACGTAGTGGTAATCGGCGGCGGTGACACCGGCAATGACTGCGTGGGTACAGCGGTTCGCCTGATGGCAGCCTCCGTAACCCAGCTTGAAATGATGCCGAAACCCTCGGAAGAAAGAACTCCTTCAAATCCCTGGCCCGAATGGCCCAAGGTTTTAAAAACCGACTACGGCCAGCAGAATGCAATTGATGCTTTCGGCAAAGACCCTCGTATTTTCCAAACTACGGTAAAAGAATTTGTTAAAGATAAATCAGGCGCCCTTACCGCCATAAAGACTGTAAAACTCTCGCCCAAAAAAGACGAGAAGACCGGTCGCATGATTATGAGCGAAGTGGAAGGCTCCGAAGAGACCCTCAAAGCTGATATGGTGCTGATTGCCGCGGGCTTTTTGGGCTCCGAAGGTTACATAGTATCTGACTTTGGTGTAGAATGTAATGAAAGAACCAATGTTGCCACCAAAGCAGGCGAATTCTTGACAAGTGTGGACCGTGTATTCACCGCGGGAGACATGCACAGAGGACAGTCCCTTGTAGTATGGGCCATATCCGAAGGAAGAAAAGCTGCGGCCAAAGTGGACGAATCCCTCATGGGATACACTAACCTTTAAGGAGACACAGCATGAAGACCAAGGAAGACATTTTAGACCTCATAGACGAAGAAGACGTGGAGTTTATCCGCCTTCAGTTTGCAGACATTTTCGGTAATCTCAAAAACGTTGCGGTAACTCCGGGACAGTTTGAGAGAGTGGCCGAAGGACGATATTCTTTTGAAGGAAGCGCCGTATTTGAAGGAGTCGGAGACGTGACCCTTTATTTAAAGCCCGACCTTGATTCTTTTGTTATTTTGCCCTGGCGCCCCAAGCATGGCAAGGTAGGCAAGCTTATCTGCAGCGTATATACCGCTGACGGTGAGCCTTTTGAGCTTTGCCCGAGAAACATTCTTAAAAAGAATCTCGAGGTGCTGGACAAAGAACATCTGGATGCTTTCCTGGATCCCGAGTGCGAATTCTTTTTATTTCATACAGATGAAAACGGCATAGCCACTACCATTTCCCACGAGCAGGCAGGCTACATGGATGTGGGCCCCGTGGACCTTGGCGAGAATGCCAGACGAGACATGGTCTTAACCCTTGAAGATATGGGCTTTGACATTAAATCTTCCCATCATGAGAAGGCTCCCGGCCAGCATGAAATCGACTTCAGAGGCGACTCCGGTCTTAAGGCTGCCGACGATGTCATGACCTTTAAATTTGCGGTAAGAAGCGTGGCCAAGGGCTTCGGTCTTCACGCTACCTTTATGCCGAGCCCCATTCAGGACGCGCCCGGTTCAGGCATGCACTTGAGGGTTTCTTTGTACAGGGATATGAGAAATATCTTCAATTCTTCTTTGGAGACTGCCGAGTATTTCGCGGGAGGCGTGCTCAAGTATGCTCCCGAGATTACCGCCTTCACCAATCCCCTTGTGAATTCCTACAAGAGGATTGAGCGCTGGAAGGTTTCCAAAAAGCCCGCTCCGGAGAAGAGCCTTGTAACCATCTGCGACGATTTCGGCGAAAGAACGGTGGAAGTACGCTTCCCCGACCCTTCCGCAAATATTTATGCGGTTATTTCTCTTATTTTAAGAGCAGGACTTGAAGGAATAAAAGAAAAAGCCTCATTTGAAAACCTTAAATTCAAGGGAATTCCCGGCAACTTAAAGGATGCCCTGATTAATGCCTCCAAGAGTTCTTTTGTAAAAGAAGTTCTCGGAGAAAAATTCACCGAAACCTATGTAAACGCCAAATTTACCGAATGGGACGAGTATCTTAATACCGTATCCGATTGGGAGATTGATAAATATCTTTTGAAAGTATAGAGGTAAGTATGGGTAGTGTTATCATTGCCATTCCCAATACGGATACTGCCGAAAAAATAGGTGAAGTCCTGCGTCGTCGTGGGTTTCCGCCCACTGCCATGTGCACCCTCGGTTCGGAGGTTCTGAGGCAGACGGGAGAGGGCGACTACGGTGTGGTCATCTCAGCAAGGCGCCTTAAGGATATGAGCTACCTCGACCTCTACGAGTATCTGCCGGAGTATTTCAACATTCTTTTGCTCTCCTCCGACGATACGGACTTTGGTACGAGAGAAGGCATCATGCGGCTTTCGAGTCCTTTCAGGCCATCGGACCTGGTAAATACCGTGGATCTGATGATGTCTACGTTAGAGCGTCGCGTCAAAAAGACCCGCCACCGCCCCATGAGGAGCCCCGAGGAGCAAAAAGTCATCGATGAAGCCAAGCATCTCCTGATGGACCGAAACGACATGACCGAGCCCGAAGCCTTTCGCTATATCCAAAAGACCAGCATGGACACCGGCCGCACCATGGTAGAGTCCGCCCAGATGGTACTTATGCTGAATTGGGACAGATAAATTGTCTTCTTTTTACGTTGCCCCGTTGTTTCGGGCGCCGGTAGTATCAATACGAAAAAAGAAGCCTGATTGAGAGTATTATGTGTCTTAACAGTCTTGAGTTATGTAAACCGACGGTATCAATATGATTTTTGATGTCATTTTGAGAGTAAATTGCCCAAATGTTCTGCGTTATGTAAACTAAAAAGTATCAATATAGGAAATGTTTTATTTTGAGAGTAGGAATAACGGATTTCTACTCTCAATTTGTAATAAATTCTGTATTGATACGGAAATGCTTCTTTTTACCCGCGAGATGGGCCCAAATACTCTCAATTTGCAAGTGTTTTCTGTATTGATACTCTGAGCACCCGAATTTAGGGCTGAATAAGGCAAAAGAAAGGGAAAACACCTCCGTATAGCGGCTGATAATTAAATTGTAATATAATGCAGATATAATCATGACAAATCAAACTTCTCAAACTGCGAGGTGACAAATGAGAATAGAGACTCTTAATAAGGAATTCAAACTTGTAAGACAGGAAGCCATGGATCTTTTTATGAAGCTCAATCAGGTGGATCCAAGCCTCATTCTGGTGGAAGAATACTGGATTACTTCCGACAGAACCATGGGCAACAGATTTGCGTTCTTTGAATCATATACCCAGGCAGAAGAATATGCCTATATGCTGGCAGCCAACAGAGCTTCTCAGAACCAAAACGGCGAAAAGCCTTTCTGCATCTACATAAATGGCAAAGA
>JAEEGJ010023981.1_pt1 | contig 12715 bp, 5 predicted proteins | sample 8958761 | NCBI WGS metagenome assembly JAEEGJ01 (sample SAMN16246546, study PRJNA631951) | gut metagenome | biome: gut microbiome; feature: rumen; material: RS-attached | host: Bos | place: Iran: Karaj | collected 2018-10
TTATCTTTATTTTTTTTTAAATAATTACTCATTAGAATAGGGTGTTCAAATAAAGTGTATTCACTTTTAACCATTCCACTTTTTAATCCATCATGAATAGTAATAGCAAAAATAATTAAATCTTTTTCATCTTGATTAAAATTATTTAATGATTCATTATCTAGCAATTCTTTTGCTATTCTTACAGCTGCTTTTGTATGTCTAAGAAGGCCACCTTTTCCAAGTGAAAAATCCGGATGATATTTTCCTGTTGAACTAGCAGGTACTTCATAAAAGTAATCTGGTAGTTTATCTAACATAGTTATTAAACTTTTTTTAATCCTATCATTTTTAATATAACTTATTTCTTTTTTAAACTCATTATGCATAAAATAACCTCTACTAAATATTATATACTATTTAATAAAAGTTTTGGAGTTTTATTATTATTTATGTTAAAATGTTATTGGAATAAGGTGATTATATGAAATTTAATTTATTTAATAGAGAGAAAAAAATACCAACTAAAAACTATGTTATAGTAGCTGTAGTTTCTATTACTATAATAATAGTGCTATTAGTAGCTAGATCAATGTATTTAAATTATAGGTATATTTCAGTTAAAACAGGAGCTTTTTATAATTCTGGAATAAGTGAATTAAATTCAGATGATATTAATTATGCTTTATCTGAAACAAATGAAGCTGTATTATATGTAAGCTTTACTGGTAATAGAGAAGTATATAATATGGAAAAACGTTTAATTAAAGAAATAAATAAAATGAAATTAAATGATAAAGTAATCTATTGGAATATAAAAGACTATTCAGGAAATGAAGCTGTTGAAATATTAAGAAAACAATTTCCTGAAATATCAGATCAAATAAATGCGTTACCACTTCTTATTTATATCAAAGATGGCAAGGGAAAAGAGGCTATGAGTAGCGAACTTAGAATGATAGATTATAAAGTATTTATTAAGTTAGTAGCAAAATATGGAATTGAATAGTTTCATATTTTTTTTGCTTTTTTTGTGTTATAATGATATGTAGGATAGGTGGGAGTGTTGAGAGAGTATATCGTCTTAACTGTTGACAATAATACTTTAGTCTTTGACTATAAAACTATTAGTGAAGAAGAGCAAGGCTTTCTTAACAAAAATAGTTTTTATAAAGGCTCTCTTTTTTATGATATTAAGTATTATAAAAAACATAAAGATAGAATAATAGATACTCTTAAAAAAATAGATTCTAAAATTGATTCTTTAAAAGTACAAAGATTAGTTACATTCAAGTATGTATTTTGGCTAACTGAGTATTTAGGTATACCAAATTTAAAATTAAACTTTTTATCCACAATTGATATTGAAGATTACAATATGTTTTTAACATCAAAAGCAATTAAAGAAATAGAATGTTATTTTATGCCAACTAATATAAAACAAAATTTTGAAGATAGAGGCATTAAGATAAATACTTATAGTGATAAAAAGATATCAATAAAGTTCTTACAACAGCAAGATACAATTTTAGAAGATACACTTTATTATAAAAAGATTATATATATAAAAGAAGACTATCCTGAATTACTAAGTGATTTAGAAGAATTCTTAAAAGTAAATTATAAATTAAAAGGTATACATTTATATGTTTATTCTAAAGAGTTAATAAATGCTATTGTAGACTTAGTAAAAAATGATGAATCGAGAAATGTTATAGTATTCTTACATCAAGATTCAGATAAAGGTAATTTTATTATTAATAACTTTGCTTGGCTAAAGGAATTAAGTAATGATTGCAAAGAGAATTATACTTGTGAATTTAGAATTATTTATTCTAAAGCATTCTTAGGTAAAAATCTATTCAAGCAATTAACATTTAATAACTTAAAACTTATATCTATATTATGTATATATGTATCAATTGTATGCATATTACTTATTAAATCATATGATTATATTGAAAAATTAAGCATAGATATTCTGAACAATGAAATTATGCAAGAGATAGATAATAATGGTACAGAAGTAGAAGATGATTATTTACCAGATGGAGATCAACCTACTAATGAAACATTTGAAGAAGTTAAGAATAAATATGTTCTTGATAATTCAATTTCTGCTCTGAAAAAAATTAATAAAGAAGTAGTTGGTTTCTTAGTAGTAAAGAATACAAATATTTCATATCCAGTTGTACAGCATTCTGATAATTCATATTATTTAAAAAGAGATATTTATAAAAAATCAACAAGTATGGGTTGGCTGTTTATGGATTATAGAAATGATGCAGGAAACTTTAATGATAATACGATAATCTATGGCCATAGTATGAAGAATGGTACTATGTTCGGAACATTAAAAAAGACACTTAGTAGTTCATGGAGAAAAGATCCAGAAAATATGATTATTACATATAATACAGAGAATGCTGAATATCAGTTTAAGATATTCTCAATATATAAAGTTGATTACACAACAGATTATTTAAAAACAACATTTGATAATGATGAAGATAAATTAGAATTTATTAAGATGTTGAAAGATAGAAGTATTTTTAATTCAAATACTAAAGTTGGAAAAGATGATTATATAATTACTTTGTCTACATGTACAGGAAGTAATAATAAAAGATTAGTTGTACATGCAGTATTATTGGAAGGAGAATAAAAAATGAAAAAAATTATCTTAGTTATTTTATTATTTATGCCAGTTTTATTTGTTAAGGCAGATTGTGATATGAACAAATATGAAACTTATAAGTCTTATGCAGATCATATTACTTATGACAATGAATATAGTATGAGCTCTGGTACATTTAATATTACATTATATAATGTAATTAGTGGTTTAACAGTAAAATATGATGGTAAAACATATAAAACGAATGCTAATGATTCTTTAACAATAACAAATGTTGAAGAAGGTAAGAATGTTAACATTTATGTTTATTCAGAAGGATGTGATATTCAAGCAAGAATTATTACAATTATGGAACCTTACTATAATTCATTCTATGGATCTGATATTTGCAAAGATTATGTTAATGCTTTAAATGTTTGTTCTGCGAAGTTCACATCAGCAAAAACAACACAAGCAACTGTTGAACAAGCTATAATGAATTATAAAAATGAAATAATTCAAGATGTTAAGCAAGAAGAAGAACCAGTAGTTGAAGAAGTAAAAGTTAATCCTTTTAAAGATTTATTAGAATTTGCAAAAAAGCATTGGCTAAAAGCAGTTATTGGAATTCTATCTTATGCAATAGCTTATACAATATTTGAAAATAAATTTAGAAAAATTAAACACGGAATTTAACACTAAAACCAATACTAAAAAGTATTGGTTTTTAATTGTTAAAATTATTTTAATTAATTATTTTATATGTTATAATTAATTAGTAGAAGAGTAAAATTGATTATTAATTTATAAACATATGGAGATTTACGATATGAAAAACAAACTATTAAAAACATTATTAACATTTTTATTATGCTTTACTTTTGCATTAAAAGTTGAAGCTTTTAGTCATTCAGGCAATAGCGCTTGCAAAGACTATAAATATAACGCTTCAACTGAATGTACACCAGTTGAAGAGGTTAGTCAATATGCAAATGTTCCAAAACTATATACTGTGGATTGTTTAGGTTGTTCAAGTTGGAAAACTGTATATGATGGTTGCTCTGAAGTAAAAGAGGAACATATTAAGCGTGGACCTAGTTCTACTCCGCCTGAACGTTGGCACGAAGAATGTAAATCTACATTAGTTTTATATAGAACTTGGAAAGGTGATTTAACTACTATATGGCCTAGATGTGATAAAATTAAAGATACAGTTGATACTAAGTGTGATATTGTAGAGGGAGATGCTTGTGCCACATGTAGCTCTTGTTGTCAATGGAGTAAATGCACTGATGAGTATGGTAATGTGCATAATTGTGCACCTTGCTTGAAAAAGAATATCAAATGTACTGGAGTTGATGCAAATGGTGGATCAAAATCGACTGCATGCGTTTGTAGTTGTTCAGAATGCTATCAACTAAATCATGATGAAAAGACAAGCTTAACCCAAAAAATGGTGGAAGTTATGACTTCTCCGGAGAATTATAATAGCTTTATGACCTTTGATCTTTCTCCTGGTTCTGAAAATGCGCAATGGGCAGCAACAAGACTATCAGGAGCAGTAAATGCTTCTTGTACTACAAATTATACTACAGAATGGGTAAATGAAATATGTACTGCTAGATCTACAAAGACTGCACCTAGCGTATGTCAACCAAGGTATATTATTATACCAGAAAAAACTAGAGTATCTAGTAGCGTTAGTGATAATGTTGGACGTTATGATGCTTACTGTGTAAATCCTGCTCTACATACAAGCAGTGGTATTACATTAGATAGTTTATTTGATGCAACAACATGCGCAACAAGTAGGTCCACAAGAAACTGTGGGTATGCAAATATACTAATTGAAGGTTATTTAAGGTATGCTCTTGGAAAGTATAGTGAATCTGAATATTATCAAATAATATCAACTGCTTTGCAATTATGGGGAGCTCATTCAGGCGAAGCTGGATATACTGGCCCTGGTTTTTCACCAGAATCTGTTTTATCTAAACCAGACGATGGCCTTTTCGATGATACTTTTAAATTACCTAAATTATTTGCCCATAGGTGTGGAGGTATATCAAAGAAAAGATTTTCTATATCAATAGATACATCATATTTTAGCGATTATGCTCATATTTATTATAATCCAGCAACTTATTTGAGATTTATGTATAAAGGAGGGACAAGGGAAAATCCAATATACAGAAACATATATACAGAAACAGTAGATAATTTCGAAAAATATTATTTAAACAAATCAATAGCAGCTAATATATATAAAGTAACAAGTAATGTTACTGGTGTTGAAGTAACTGGTAGTGGAAATCATAAGAGTATAACCGGTGATGTAACTGAAACTGGATTAAAAGAAGCTCGTTGTAGTGATATATCTGATGATGATAATATAGGTCTTTGTGGAACTGGTAGTCAGAATCATTACTTAAAAGCCTTATACTTATATGCAAATACAATACAAGGAAATACAGAAATGCAAGATCATTTAAAAGCATTAATAGCTTTGAAAAATCCCGATGTAAGTGTAGAAGAATTAGGTAAAAACAATAATCCAGAAAGTATAACAGCGTCAATCAATTCAGAAACAAAACATTTATCAGTAACATATATAATGCCAGATAAAGGTAAAAATATGTTGTGTAAAAATGGAGCAACAATGGGAACAGTGCCAGTATGTTGTACAAGCGCTGATTCAGAATGTGATATTATACGCTGTCAACCAGGAGATAGCTCATGTAATGAAAATGAACGAATGGGAGTAACATTAGTAACAAAAAATGGAAATGTAGTGTTAAATAATGTACCAAAAAGATATGATTACTGTACTAAGAATGGATATTGTTATTCAAATATTAATATAGATGGAAAAGTAGATCTTACAGGAGATAATGCAATATGTTCAGATACAGGTTTCCAAACAAAGGCTATATTTGATATACAATTAGCAATATTAAATACAAAGTCATCAGTAAAGAGATATGAGGCAACAGATAGTCCAACAGACCACCAATCATATTTCTTAATAGATTTTTCACACGATGGTGCAGGAAATAATAATGGAAGATTCGAAGTAATCTTAGCATGTGATGGATGTAAACATGGCCCATCAATAGAGACAGGATATGTAATAGATGAGAATCAAACTGAAGCTGAGAAATTATGTACACAAAATGGAACAAATACGTCAGCAAGATTTGATAGAGAAATGAACATTTGTTATATAAGAACAAAGAGCGAAGATAATAGAGACACAGCAGACACATTAGGAAATAAGTGTATAAATTGTGTAACTACTTCTGATGGAAAGTGTGCAACAACTAACGGAAAAGTATCGAGAATGGTAGATGAATCTATAAATGCGAGAAAGATAAGTGATCCATCATTGAATTGTATAGTAAATATGTCATATACAACAGGAAACGGAGGAAAGACATATTACGATTATAGTGAAGAATTTGGAGTAAATACAGATGTATGTAGAATATATTGTAGTGATGAAGTAAATATTTACTTAGCAAATAAGAAAGATGTATACGTCGGAATGCACTTAAAGTACAATATAGAGAACATGGTAGAAGATGCTTATAAGTTGAGCAATAATACAACAAATAGAGCAGCTATATTCGATGCCAATAAGAACTTAAGATATGCAACAGAAGGCGGAGACAATAGTGATACAAATGTAAATCTAATGTTATCAGCAATCATAATGCAAGAAAGAAAATGTGTATCAAAGATATACTATAACATGGGATATGATTCAAGCATAGACTTCGCAACAAAATATAAAGTAGATGGAGAAATAAATAATTGGAAGGATTTGTATAAAGCATTAAGAGATAAATCAAGTGATGAAAGAAGTAGACGAGAGAATCTAAACCAATTAATATATGATTTATATAACTGTAACTTATTAACACCAGGAACAATACATACACAATCAAATAATGGAGTAGTACAAAAGCCAGTAGATAGAGAGAATGTGTATAATCAAATGATTGACCTATACAAGACTAAACCTGCAGAAGGTACAAAATCAGCAGAAGATGAAGATAGGACAGCAGTAATAAATAATGATCCATTACTAGATCATAGATGTGGAAATAAAGCATGTTCAGAATTAAGTGGAGCAGAATATGAAGGAGGAGCTGCATATATCCCAACAAGAGAAATAAGTGGGCATAAGAGAGTAGGAATGGTAACAGGAGAACCTGAGATAACATACTACACAACATCAAATGCAGACTTAAATGAAACAAATAATTTAAATGAAACAGAACCAATAAAAGTATTCTATTGCGATAGAGCAAATTGCTTTAAGAAAAATGACGAATATGCAGATGATTATTACAACACATCATCAAGAGATGCAGGGTATAATAGATTGGGTAATGAAGTAGGAAATACTGATAAACGAGGAAGTAATGATTCGTTTAGAGATGTAAAAATACCAACAAAAGATTATGCAGTATTTACAATACAACTAAGAACAGATTATTATAATTCAATAACATATCAAGTAGAGCATTATACAGGAAAAGTAAAGAAGTATGTTGCAGATGATAATGCAAAATTTGTAAAATTAGATAGGTTTAATTATCCAGTAAGTTTAGATGCATTCCAAGATGGAAATTGTAGAGAGCTTGATGAATTAGAAAATGAAGAAGAAGGAAGATGTCAAACAAAGTTTGCATTCAATTTAAAACCATTAATCTGGAGAAAGAATACATTAGATAAATTTACAGAATACTTAGGTTCAGATAATGGAAAAAGCTATCAATGTAGTTATGTATCAAGACCAGAACCAGTAAGAGATGGAATAGTGTATAGAAGCATATCATTAAAAGATCCATTCCCAAATAGAGATCAAAGAGGAATACCATCAAACTGGTCAACAGATAAAGGAATGGAAGCAATAAATGAAATAACGCGTTCATCAGACTCAATATATAGAGTATCTGAAAATTATCGAGAATATAAATATACATTTACAAAACAAGCATTAGATTATATTAGAGACAATTATAATTATAAAAGAGATTATGAAGGAAAAGGATATACAGATATAGAATCATTAGAGAATTGTAAGAAAGCAAATCCAGCGACATATAAATATGGAGCAGATTATAATACAGACGATAATGGAACAATATATGTAGAATGCCAAAGTACATTCTTAGATGAAATAAAGGGATATCCTGGAGTAACAGTACATCAAGACAATGGAATATCACCATGTACACAAAATAATAATAATTGTATAGATTGATATATAATAATCAATAAAAAAAAGAGTAGTACTCTTTTTTTTATTATGATATAATAAAGATGATTAGGATAAAGGTGTCATATGAAAAAGAAATTTATTTTATTTATGTTATTATTTTTTATGGCGGGTTTTGTAAGAGTTAATGCTGAGTGCAATAATAAAGAATTAGTTAAATGGAGCAAATCTGTTTATATTGTTCAAACAGATTATGTTGATAAAGGTTTAATTCTAGACAAAAATGGATTTTATAAAAGAATGGATTATCTTGGTTATTCTTACATACTTTCATTATCTAATCCAAGAGATGATGTTCTTATTAAAGCTGTTGACAATCATGGTAATGAATACTCTCAAGAATTCTTTGAAGGATATGATTTAAATGGTATAGGCTGTTATAATAATTTAGATGATATTGAATATACATTAATTATATATGGCTCTAAAGATAGCGCTTGTCCAGGAGAAGTTATTACAAGAATAAATTATGATGTTGATCAATATAATAGATATTACAAAACTAGATATTGTGAAGAATATCCTGAATTTGAATTATGTAAAATATATAAAGATACTGCAAGTATAAGTGAAAATGAATTTACTGAACAAATTGAAACTTATATTGAAGAAGTTAATAAAAAGAATACTACTTTTTATAAAATATTAGGATATATTAAAAAGTATTATGCTTATGTATTATTTGCAATTTTACCATTCTTACTTGTTTCATTAACATATAAATATAAAATAAACGATTATTTAAAGAAACATGGTGAAATCTAGAATGAATAGCAAAGCAATTAACATTTTAGTTGTTTTAGTTACATTACCAATACTATTTTTAGCATTGGTTTTTCATGTTGATGCATTACCTGCTAATTATGTAAACACTTTTTCAACTGAATTTAGTGATGCTTGTTTTGATTCTAAAATATCTAAAGCAAATGGTGACTGCACATCAACTGCTATAGAAAATATGAATGCTGAAAATAGAGTATATGTTGCTAGTTGTATGAACTGTGCTGATTGGGCAACTAATTATGATGGTTGTGGCGAGTATGTAAAGAAAAAATATAAAACTCCTATGAGCCATACACCATTAAGAGATTTACATGAACAATGTAAGCATCCAGTTGTTTATTATAGAACTACTAAAGGTTATTCTACTGAAAAACCTTTAAATGAAAAACAAAGAGGGTCAAAAATTCCTGATCCAACTGTTAATGAAACAGCTTTTAGGGAAATTTATGATCCTGCGATTTTAACAAAAAATAATGATAGATATGTATCATATAATAGATGTGATACTATTGAGGATATTGTTCACACAGAATGTCAGTTTATCCATGGTAGTGCTTGTGTAACATGTGAAGGAATGCATTGCTGCGGTGGTCTTGCAGATGAAAATGGAACGTGTTTGCAAGGTAAATGCCCAAATCATATGTGTACAGGTGTAAATAAAAGTGGTAGTTCTGCTGTTTCTGGTTGTGCAGAAGTTGATGATTGTGGAGAATGTTACACTTTATCTAATAATGAAAAATGGTTAGAATCAAATGGATATACTGGAGAAGAAATAGCAAGATGGGTATGTAGTGTTATGCCTTCAGATACAGTAAATGCTGAATGTGATACAACATATGGTGTCAAATATGATGTTGATGTATGTATAAAATCCAAGGTAAAAACTTCTAACTATGTTTGTCAAAAGAAATATTTAATGAATGTTGAGGGTAATCTTGTTGATGCATATTGCGTTAATCCAGAATATGCATCGGCTGGAGATGTAGAACCTGATGAAAGCTTTGATGTTACAACATGTGAAACAAGTATATCTACAAAAAATTGTGGATTTGCAAATATACTAATTGAAGGATATTTAAGAAAAGAATTAGGTGAATATAATGGAAAAGATTATTATTCAATAATATCTCAAGCACTTCAGTTGTGGGGAGCACATGTTAATGAAGCTGGATATAATGGTGCTGGAATGTCTCCTGAGTCTATCACATATAGTAGTATAAAAAAATTACCTAGTATTCCTTCATTTGAAAAATTAGATTGTTCAGAAAATTATGATGAATTTCGTAGAGCTAATGCTTTTGGAATATATATAGATGTAACTCATTTTGATGATTATGACAATGCATATTATAGAGGATATGGCGAATTTATGTATAATACTAAGAAAAATGATTATAGAACATATAGAAATATCTTTAAAGAAACTGGAGATAATTTTGATAAATATTTAGCTAAAAAATATAATAATATTTATGAAGTTAAAAGTAGTGTTGATAAAGTAGAAATAGATGGCGGAAAGTTAAAAGGAAAGATTGAACAAGAGGGATTAACTAGTGTTAATTGTTCAAAATTAAAAGGTGATGACAATAAACTTTTAATGGGATTATGTACTCAAACAAGTAGTGATAAAAAATTATCATCTTATAACAAATCTGATTATCTTGAAGCATTATATTTGTATGCTAATACTATTCAAGGTAATAGAAATATGGTAGACCATTTATATGCGTTAATAGCATATAAGGATGCATCAGAAGACGTTACTGTTGAATCATTAAAGGCTGTTAATAATCCAACTGCTATTGATGTTGCACTTGCAGATGATTCAAATGTATTAATAACTTATAAAATTGCTAACAATGGAAAAGACATGAAGTGTATTGAAGGGGAAAAATATAATGGTACATCTGTATGTTGTTCTAGAGATTCTCAAGGAAATACATGTAAAGTTGATCAAACTTTAATACAAGTAAAAGCAAATGGAAAAACCCAAACAATTACTACTGGTATTGATAAATATGATTATTGTACTAGTAATGGATATTGTTATTTGAAAGTAAATATGAATAAGTTTAGTCCAGCTGAACTATGTAATGCAGATATTAATCTTAAAGTAAATATGCAAGTATTAAGTTCAAAATCAGCTATAAAGAGATATGAAGCAGCAGGAAGTCCATCTGATAGACAATCATATTTTGTATTAGATTATAGTCATAATAGTAAAGATGCTCCAAAAGAGACAGATGTATCAACAATAATAGCTTGTTCTGGTTGTAAAGAAAGTGCTACATTGAGAACAGGATATGTAATTACTCAAGCACAAGCAGAAGCTGCGCATCTATCATCTCCAAAAGAAGCATGTTTATCTCAAAATAGTGATGCTTATTATGATGAGGAAAAGGATATTTGTTATACTCTTGTAGATGATGCTTATCAAAATGGTAGTGGTGGTACTCAGTGTATTAATTGTATTGTTGATTCAAAGAGAAATTGTTTAAAAGACAAAAATGGAAATGCAATAATGGTTGATGATTCAATTAATGCTAGAAGAATAAGTGATCCATCGTTGAATTGTATAGTAAATATGTCATATAATGCAGCTGATAATAAGAGTAAATCATTCTATGAATATAGTGAAGTGTTTGGAGTAAATACTGATGTATGTAGAGTATATTGTAGTGATGAAGTAAATATTTTCTTAGCAAATAAGAAAGATGTTTATGTAGGAATGCATTTAAAATATGATATTGAAGATTTGGTTGAAAAAGCATATGGCACAACACCAAAAACAAATAGAGTAGCAATATTTAATGCTAATAAAAATAAACAATTCTATAATCATGGTGGAAGAAATGATACAAATGAAAAATTAATGCTTTCAGCAATTGTAATGCAAGAAAGAAAATGTGTATCTAAGATATTCTTTAATGAAGCATATGATTCTAGTAGAGATTGGGAAACTAAATATTCATTAGGTGAAGATGCTGTTGGTGTTAATAATTGGAAATCATTATATGTTGCATTAAGTAAAAAAGCAAAGAGTGAGAATGAAAGACGTGAAATACTTAATCAATTATTATATGATTTATACAATTGTAATATGTTAAATTCTGATGAAATTAAGAGTATGTCTAGTGATATAGTACATAAACCAGTTGATAGAAACAATGTATATGAATATATTGTTAATAAGTATAAAACTACAGATGATGAGAAAAAAGATACTATATCAAGAGGTTCAGGTATATCTGACCATAGATGTGGTGGAAAACCATGTGCAGGATTAACAGATGGAACATCTTATACTGGTGGTGCTCAATACATAACAGATTATAGAACTAGTCATAATAGAGTTGGTGAAATATATGGTGAACCTGAAATGACATACTATACAGCATCAAATGCAGATATAAATGAAACTAAACCAATAACAGTTCTTTATTGTAATAAAAATGAATGTTTTAGAGGTCCTTTAGAAAATGATGGTAAATATAATGAAGATTATCTAGCTTTCCATGCAATTAATAAAGATAAAATATCAGATGCGGTTGGAAATGGAATTAAGAACTTTAAAGGTGTTAATGTTTATGTACCAACTAATGATTATGCTGTATTTACAATACAAGTAAGAACAGATTTCTATAATTCTGAAATATATCAAGTTGAGAATCAGTCAGGTAAAGTAAAAGCAAAAGACGATAATAAGAAATATGTTACATTAGGAAAGTTTATTTATCCAGTAAGCATAGATGCTTATCAGGATGGAAATTGCTTATTAAATGATGAGAATGGAAATCGTGAAAAAGGAAGATGCCAAACTTTATTTAAATTTACAATTAATCCTGATTCAACAAGGAAATCAGCTAATGATAGATTTGCTCAATATTTAAGTAAAAATGATACTAAACAAGCAACAACTTATACATGTAGTTATGTTGCTAAGTCTGAAGTAATAAGAGATGGGTTTGTATATAGAAGTATTTCTTTAAAAGATCCATTCCCAAATAAAAGATCAAAACCAACTAATTGGTCGACTGAAATTGCTCAGG
>JAEEGJ010023982.1_pt1 | contig 12714 bp, 9 predicted proteins | sample 8958761 | NCBI WGS metagenome assembly JAEEGJ01 (sample SAMN16246546, study PRJNA631951) | gut metagenome | biome: gut microbiome; feature: rumen; material: RS-attached | host: Bos | place: Iran: Karaj | collected 2018-10
TAGGCGCTGTTCATGTTGTCGCCCGTGCCGGTGTAGCCCAGTTGGGCGTAGAGGTTGATGCTCTGGCGGTTGGCGCGGGCCGAGGCCACGGCATAGTCGGCCTCCATCTGACGGCGGCGCATGGTGGTGGCGAGGGCGTTGTTCTGGAGGGCGTGGGCAAGGACGTTGTCATAGTCGAGGCGCACCTGTGGCACATCCTCAGGCACTACTGGCTCTATGTCTGCTTCCACGTCGAGGAACGAGCGGAGGGCGAATTGGCGGGCCTGGCGGGTGCTCTCGCTGTTGGTCAGGGCGCTGCGGGCGGTGAGCACATCGAGGCGCAGTTGCAGCACGTCGTTCTCGCTGATGGTGCCCATGCGTCGCTTGGCCTGCGCCACCTCGTAGAGCTTCTCGGCTGTCTGCAGGTTCTGGCGGGCGATGTTCACCTGTTCGCCGGCCAGCAGCAGACCGAAATAGAGGCTGATGGCCTGCATGGCCACCTGCTCGGTCTCGGTGAGGAAGCGGGCTTGCGCCTCGCGATAGCGCAGCGGCTCTATGCGACGGTTCCACTTCAGGTGGTTCACGCTGAAGAGCGGCTGCGAGAGGGTGACGGCGACGGGCAGTGACATGAACTGATTGCCCGACCCGCCGTTGCCCGACTGGTGCAGGTAGTCGAGCGACGACTCCACGCTGAGCGTGCCGCCCGTGGGCCACAGTTTCTGTGTGATGTTCACCGCCCCGTCGAGTCCGAGGTAGTCGTTGCGTACGAATGACAGCGAGCCGTCGGCCTGCTGGTACGAGCTGTAGCGCTTGTTCCACGACGGTGCCGTGCCCGACAGCGACACCTCCGGCAGCAGGTCGGCCCGGTAGCTGCGCCACTGCCAGTAGGCCGAGCGCAGTTCGCCGAGGGCCACGGCTGCATCGATGCTCTGGCGCCGCGCCATCGCAATGCAGTCGTCGAGGGAGAGGCGAAGGGTGTCCGTCTGTGCCAAGGCGGCGAGGGGCAACCAAGCGAGGAAGAACGCGAAAACTCTATTCATGATGTAAGGCTTCGACGGGACGTTTATACATGGCGCGGACGGTGGGGACAACCATGCCGAGGGTGACGATGGCGAGGAGCAGCACGTACTGGATGGCGCAAACGATGAGAAAGTGCAGCCAGAATTGCGATACCCAGTCGGTCTCGCGGCCGGAGGCTCCGTATGCACCGCCATTGGAGAGCAAATCCCAGTTGATGGCGAACTGAAACCAGAAGAAACAGCCCACGATGCAGGCAAGGGCCGTCAGTATGGCTCCCTCGCTCCAAATCATCCAGAAGATATGTCGGCGCTTGGCACCGAAGCTGCGCATGATGCCAATGTCCTCGGTGCGCTTGCGAATTTGGAGCCACCAGGTGCCCAGCGTGCCCAGCGCGACGATGATGCCGAAGAGTGCAAGCGGCAGGACAGTCCATTGTCGGCTCATTGTGCTCTGATCGCGTGCCATCTGGCTCTCATAGTGCTGCTGATAGGTCTCAAGTTCACGTAATATACAGATGCCTGCCCGGAATTCGCTCGTCAGCGTTGGCGTCAGGCGCTTCACGAACTCATTGGCATTCGCATCGGGCTTGAGGCGCAACAGCAGTTGGCAACGGGGACTGGCGCCTGTGCTAGGATTCGGGAAGAACACCGTATAGGGGTATCGCTCGTTGGGCGAGGCTTTCACGTCCTCCACCACACCCGAAATCGTGTTGTAGCCGGCAACATCGGTTTTCCATACGCCATCCGAATAATTGGTGCCTACCATTGCCAGGCGTTTGCCCACCACCTGGTCGTGGCCGAAAAGCATTCGCGCCACGCTGCGGGTGACGACGATGCCGTCAGTCGGAATCTCCCTCGACAGCGTTTCGGCATCGGGACTCCCCTCGATGGCCTTCAGTCCCTGCGTCTCGAAATAGTGCTCGTTCTGATAGTAGAATCTCTGCGACACGCCGATATGCTTGGTGGTGTCGTCGGCAAGTGCCAGTGTCCGCCAGCTGTAGAGACGGAGGTCGGCATTCAGATAGTCGGGCGTCAGGCACACCGATGCCACCTCGGGCAGGCTTTTCAGCTTGTCCCTGATGACATAGACATTCCTTCCCTCTTCCTCGGGTACGACCCAGCCTTCCGATGCGCTCTCGCTCCTGACGATGTCGAACTGCCCCACGCACAGATGGTCTTTCTCGAACTCTCCCGCCGGTATGCAGAAGTAGGTGGCGTAGGTGCTGGTCACTAAGTAATCGACCATGAACCAGCTCAGGCAGCTGATGATGGCAATCTCGGCAAATATCCAACCGTTCTGCTTCTTGTGAGCCCACAGGCTCTTGAATATCATGTTCATCTCTTCTGGTTTAACGATTCTACAATAGGTTTCCTGAGCGAGGTCCATGCCGGTATGAGTGCCGCCATCAGGTTGAGCACGGCGCAGCAGAGGAAGGCGACGAGGAACAGCAGCGGGGTGAAGAACATATCGGGCTGTAACGACACATTGTTCACGGGGTCGTACTCGCGCTCAAATATCATCAGGAACACCGAGTTGTTGCGGATGAGGCTGATGAACAGCCACGAGAGCAGATAGCCCGCCAGACCGCCGAAGAGTGTCAGCGCAAGGTTTTCACTGATGACCTCGCGCAGCAATGTCGTCCTTTTGGCGCCGAAAGCCTTGCGGATGCCCATCTCTGCCACACGCGACTCCATGCGGTTCGACACCAGGCCGCTCAGGTTGATGGCTGGCAACAGCAAGAGCAATAGCAGGAGTATGCCGGGCAATGAGAGGTTATAGAGCATGTCGCCCACCGTATAGTTGGGCGTGTTAAAGAATACCAGTGTCTTGCCCCAGTGTGGCCGGGCGTCAATCAACCATCGGTATTCCTTCCCCGTCGATTGTTTCAGCATCGAGAGGTAGCGGGTGCGGTAAGGCTCCAGTTCGTCCTTGAGCATCTTCGTGGTGTAGCCTGGCTTCAGCAGCACTTTCACCTCCAAGCCACCGGCGTAACTCACGTTCGCATCCTGGAGACCATTCCGCGAGTCTTTGACCGTGTAGGGCAGATAGATGTCGGAAGACGACTCGAACATCAACGGGCTTACCTCCCTGACGATGCCGATGATGTGATAGGGCAGGTAGTTCAGCAGCAACTGCCGCCCCACCACCTTCTCCGTGGTGCCGAAGACTTTCCGCGCCAGAGCATCGGTGATGACGATTTGCTTGTCGCCATGCTGCAGGTGCTCGTCGGTGTAAGGCCGTCCGGCTACGAAACTGAACTTATAAAGCCGATAGAAGTTGGCATCGGTGAACTTCACGGTGACGGGCACTTCCTGCTTGCCCATTTCGGTACAGGCCGTGAAACGGTAGATGTAGTCGGAACTCATGGTGGCGCTCACCAGCTCAGCGCACTGTAGACGGTTGAACACCTCCTCGATGGCGAGGGGTGAATAGCCGATGTCGACAGCGTTGTTGATTTCGTCGGAAAACCAGCTCCTCACCATCACCGTGCGGTCACGGTTCACCTCAGGGTAGATATTGCTAATGCGGATGTGCAGCACGAGCACCACGACCATGGCCGAGGCGATGGCCACCGCCGTGCCCGCGACGTAGATGGCGGAGAACAGTTTGTCTTCGCGAATGAGCGCCACAGCGTGGCGCAGGAATAAAAGGAATTTACTCATTGTCTCTTACTGTATCTGTCGTCCGTCGAGGAACTTGATGATGCGGTCGGTCTGCTGGGCCTGCTGCTCGTTGTGGGTCACCATGACGATGGTGCGGCCGTCTTCGCGGTTCAGGAGGTGGAGCAGTTCCATGATCTCGGCACCCATCTTCGAGTCAAGGTTGCCCGTGGGCTCGTCGGCGAGGAGGATCTCGGGGTTGCCGATGATGGCTCGGGCGATGGCCACGCGCTGGCACTGTCCGCCGGAGAGCTGCGTGGGGCGGTGCTTCATGCGGTGGGAGAGGCCGACGCGCTCGATGACCTCCTTGGCCAGCCGGATGCGCTCGCCGCTGCGCACGCCACGGTAGATGAGCGGCAGTTGCACGTTGTCGAGGACGTTGAGCGTCGGGATGAGGTGGAACGACTGGAAGACGAAGCCCAGCGTCTTGTTGCGCAGTTCGGCCAGCCGGTTGTCGCTCAGTTTCGGGTCTATCTTCGTCCCACACAGCTCAATTTCTCCGCTCGTCGGCTCGTCTAAAAGGCCCATGATGTTGAGCAGCGTCGACTTGCCGCAGCCGCTCGGTCCCATGATGCTCAGGAACTCGCCCTTGCGCACTTCGAGGTTCACATTCTCCAACGCCTGTGTCTCCACTTCGTCGGTACGGTAGATCTTGTTGATCCCATTCAGTTTGATTACTGTTTCCATTGTTCTTCTGTTTTTATTGTTAATTTGTTTATTCATCTTTTAATGCTTCGGTTATCTCGCTCCTGCAGATGCGCCACGCTGGGATGGCGGTGGCGATGAGCACGGCGCACAATATAATAAGGTAAACGATGACGGACACCACAAGGAAGTGGGTGCCGAAGTCGTCGAACCAGAAGTGGACGGCGGGGTTGCCGCTCATGAAATCGTTGAAGAGACCACGGGCGGTGGCATACTGGAAGTAGATGGCGCAGCCAGCGACAACGCTGAGGAAAGTAAGTAGACACGCCTCGCGGATGAATCCCCAGAATACGCTCCACTTCGTGGCGCCGAATGCCCTACGCACGCCAGCTTCCTCGCGACGCTGACGTGCGTACATCAGCAGCGTGCCAAATACACCGAAGGCGAGGTTGATGGCGAAAAAGGCGGCGATGAGCAGGTTGCGGCGTGTCTGCTTGCCCATCCAACTGCTATTGAGATCTAATTCGCTGGCTTCACGGGCAGTCTGCATCTTTCGGATATAGTTGTTCTCTGTCACGATGTCGTGCTGCACGTCGCGCTCCCGTTCCTGCACGAAGTGGCGGGCATCGATGTCATCACGTAGACGGACGATGATATTCGCTCTTGCCCTTGCCCCAGGGCTAAGGACAAATACGTTGGCGTAGTCACGGTCATAAACCTCACGCCGGAAGTCCTCCACCACGGCACGGATTTGCCAGTCGCGGCGTGTAGGCTCCCATTGTCCGTTTTCGGGGTTAATCCCCATATCGTCCGAATGGATGATTTTTCCTGCCACGTCGATCGTTCCGAAGAATGCCATCGCCACGGAGCGGCTGATGATGATGGTATTGTTATTCTCACAGTCGTGGGTCAGTTCGGCGGTAGGCACCTCGGGGGTCAGCGACTGGATGCCATAGGCTTCGAAAATCTTGGAGTCTTTCTCGAAGCCCATATAGTGGCACAGTATCGTGTCGCCGTCGTGGTAGTAGAGGCCGAAGAGGTAACTCTCACCGAATCCCATCACGTTGTCGTCGTATGAAAGGTAGGCCACTTCTACCTCGTCCATCTCCTGCACCTTTTGCATGAGGCGACGCGGCCCGTCGTAGAAACTTATACCCGCCATAGCACGCTGATTATCGGTCAGCGAACTGGCTATTTCCATCTTCACGATGTGGTCAATGTCGCAGTCCATTGGCAGGTGGGTAACATAGGAAGTAACTATCACGGAATCGAAGGCCCACCAGCAGGCGCAGGTGACAAGTACGAGTTCGATGGCGAGCCAGATGGACGTCTTGCGTCCGAAGATATCTTTCAGTTGTTTCATTTATTTCTTAATCATCATTGATTCTACAATCGGTTTCCTGAGGCTGAGCCACGCAGGGAGTGTGGCCGCCATGACGTTGAGCAGGCTGCAGAAGAGCAAGGCAATAAGGAAGATGGCGGGGCCGAAAAGCATCTCGCCCTCGATGATGGGCACTCGGCCGAAGGTCTTCGTGTTTTCGGAGAATACATAAAAGACCCAGTCGCGCCAGGCGTAGAGTGCCGTCCATGCAAGGCACAGTCCAACGAGAGCACCAATGAGCGTGAGTATGAGGTTCTCCATGATGACCTGCCCGAGCAGTGTGCGCCGCTTCGCGCCGAAGGCCTTGCGGATGGCCATCTCCGGTAGCCGTCGCTCCATGCGGCTGGCCACCATGCCGCTCAGATTCAGAGCAGGCACAAAGAGCAGGAGCAACAGGATGGCGGCGGGCGTGATGAACCACAGACGGTTGTCGTTGTCACTGGCATAGAACATATGGCTAAATTCACTCCACACCTCCGAATAGTAACTCACCAGAGGAGCCAATACGTCGGCAGGATCATCCTTATGTGTTGCATTGTATCGGGCTTCAACCGACTTCAGTTCTTGCATAAAGGCATCGAGCCGGTCGGCAGGTACGCTGAAGTAAAGATGAAGCGGCACACTTCTCCAGGCATTGAGCGACAACCACTCTTTCATCATCCCGTCTGCTGATAAATACAGATAGATGTCGGCCAGACACACCTCGGTCAGTGCGCTGGGTGTTTCCACCACGCCGCAGATGCGGAAGTCCAAGTTGTTGAAGCGGACGGTCTGCCCTAAGACCTTCGCGTCCTTGCCGAAGAGCAAATCGCTGATTTCCTTCGTGATGACTGCCACACGGCGCTCGTTGTCGAAATCATCCTGCGTAAAAGGTGCTCCCTCGATGAAGCGGAACTGATAGAAGCGGAAGAACCCCGGTTCGGTATTCTTGAGCCGCACCTCGCGGTCGTGTAGGCCATCGGGCAGTTTCACATACCCTTTTACGCCGTATATCTCGTCCACAGCCATCACGCACTCCGGCGTCTTCATGGTCTGGAACAGGTCGCGGAACATCTGGTAATCAATGCCTACCGTGTTGCCTGTCTGTTTCTGATAAGCAAAGTGTGTCAGTTTGTACGTCGTGCTGCGATGTACTTCCGGCGCAATGTCGGCCACCTTCACGTAATACACTTCGGCAATGAGCATCACGAAGGCCACGGCTAATGCCGTACCTGCGATGTACATTGCTGAATAGAGTTTCTCCTCGCGCATCAGGGCGAGGGCCTGTTTGAAATATCTCATATCATTCATCTTTTATTGCTTCGGTAATTTCGCTCCTGCAGATGCGCCACGCGGGGATGGCGGTGGCGACGAGCACGGCGCACAATATAATAAGGTAGACTATGACTGACACCACGAGGAAGTGGGTGCCGAAGTCGTCAAACCAGTAGCGGACGGCGGGGTTAAAGCTCTCGAAACCTTTGAAGAGTCCACGGGCGGCGGCGAACTGGAAATAGACGATACAGCCGAGGGTGACGCTAATCGTAGTTAACAGCCACGCCTCACGGATGAAGCCCCAGAAGACGCTCCATTTCGTAGCGCCGAACGCCCTACGCACGCCGGCCTCCTCGCGGCGCTGCCGAGTGTACATTAGCAGCGTGCCGAACACACCGAAGGCAAGATTAACGGCGAAGAACGCGGCGATGAGCAGGTTACGGCGCGTCATGCGGCTGGTGCCGTAACGATTGGTATATGTTTTTGCCCCCTCGCGAACTGTCTGCATCTTTTTGACATAGCAGTGCTCCGTCACCAAGTCGTGCTGCATCTCATGTTGGTGCTCCTCCATGAAATGCTGGGCATCAACACCCTCGCGCAATCGGGCAATGATGGGAACATTGATGCCTGGTGCACCTTGGCAAACAAACAAGATGGTATAGTCGCGGTCGTAAACCCCATACCGCACATCCTCCACCACGGCGCGAATGGGCAGATCCTTAACCATCCACTCATAGTCTAGCTTGTCTGCGTTATAGCCATAATAATGCGCCTTTACCATGCGCCCTGCTACGTCGGTGGTGCCGTAGAGTGCCATAGCAGTGGAGCGCGTGAGGATGACGGTCTGCTCAAACACGGCGTCGCGGGTCAATTCGGTAGTGGGCACCTCGGGTGTCAGCGACTGGATGCCGAAGACCTCGAACATCTTGTCGTCCCGTCCGAATCCGTAATTTGTGACTCTAAGGGTGTCGTTGTCGCGGATAAGATGGTAGGCCATGCTTGTTATGCCAGACCCAATGGGGTTGTTGAAGGCGCAATAGGCCATCTCCACACCGTCCATCTCCTGTACCTTATGCAACAGACTCTCCTCCTCGAGTCCGATGGGTATTTGGGTGGTGAATAACTGCTGTCGGGGGAGGGTACTCGCCACCTCGAAGCGCACCAGACGGTCGGGGTCGTAGCCTAACGGCAGGTTAGTGACGTAGGACGTGACGATGACCGGGTCGAAAGCCCACCAGCAGGCGAAGGTGACAAGCACAAGTTCAAGGGTAAGCCAGATGGACGTCTTGCGTCCGAATATTTCTTTTAGTTGTTTCATTTCTTAATCATCATAGATTCAACAATCGGTTTACGGAGGCTGAGCCATGCGGGGAGCGTTGCCGCCAAGACGTTGAGCACGCAGCAGACGAGCAGGGCGATGGCGAAGACGGCGGGGCCGAAGAACATCTCGCCCTTCAGCAGTGGCACTGTATCGTAGAGGTTGTCACTTTCGGAGAAGACGTAAAAGACCCAGTCGCGCCAGCCGTAGAGTGCCGTCCACGCGAGGCACAGCCCGATGATGCCACCGATGATGGTTAGTACGAGATTTTCCATGATGACCTCGCCGAGCAGCGTCCTCCGCTTCGCTCCAAAAGCCTTGCGGATAGCCATTTCTGACAGTTGGCGTTCCATGCGGCTGGCCACCATACCGCTGAGGTTTAGGGCGGGCACTAAGAGGAGAAGCAGGATGGCAGGGGCGACGTACCAGAAGAGGCTTACGTCAAAGGCATTGAAGATGTAGCCGATGTCATGCCATACTTGCTCGTAGTGCGACTGCAGACGGTCGGTTATGGTAACAGGGGCGTCTTTATGCAGAGCGTTGTAGCGTGCCTCTATGTCTTTCAGTTCTTGCAGGAAGGCATCGCGCTTGTCGGCGGGCACGCTGAAGGCGAGGCGTATGGGCATTTCTATACCATGAACGCCCCGGTCTCTCAGCGGGTCCTCGATGGTGCATGGCATCCAGATGTCGGCTACGCATTTCTCCGTCAATACGCTGGGTGTCTCCACCACGCCACAGACCCGGTAGGTGTGGTCGTCGAGGGTCAGTGTCTGCCCCACGCCTTTCTGCCCGTGCCCGAAGAGATGGTCGCGTAAATCTTCCGTGATGACCACGTTATTTCGCCCATTGTCGAAGTCGTCCTGCGTGAAGGGCGCACCCTCGATGAAGTGAAACTGGTAGAGACGGAAGAACCCCGTGTCCGTCAGTTTGCCCTTCACAGAATACTCATGCACGCTGTCGGCCAGTGTGATGCCGAACAGGGTGTTCGACCACATCTCCATCTCGGCCGCGATGCACTCCGGTGTCTGCATCTTCTGGAACAGGTCGCGGTACGTCTCATAATGAATGTTCTCAATGTAGTCTTCGTTGTTCAGCAGTGTCATGTCATCCAGATAGTACGTCGTGCTGCGGTGCACCTCGGGCGCGATGTCGGCCACCTTCACGTAATACACTTCGGCTATGAGCATCACGAAGGCCACGGCTAATGCCGTGCCAGCGATATACATTGCTGAGTAGAGCTTCTCCTCGCGTATCAGGGCGAGGGCCTGTCTGAAATATCTCATACTATTATTCGTCTCTTAGTGCATTGGTAATCTTAGACCCGATAATCTTCACTGTGGGGATGGCGGTGCCGATGAGGACAGTACATAATATAATAATGTACACAACGGCGGAGACCACGAAGAAGTGGGGCCAGAAGTAATCAACCCATGTCTTGTCAGAGGCAAGGGCATAGTTCTGGATGGTGAAGAACGTCTCACAATACTCTCCATTTTCGCCCACGTGCAGACCGCTATGGGCGTAGTTTAAGTAAACAATGAGGCCAACAATAACGGCGGCGGTGCCCAATAGGGCGTTTCGCCAAAGGAAGCCGAGCAGCAGGCGCAACTTCGTGGCGCCGAAAGCGCGATGCACGCCACACTCCTCCGTATGGCGTTTGGCATGTAGCCACACGGTACCAATGACGGCCAACATCAGGTTGACGAGGAAGAACAAGGCGAGCATGAGTCTGCGGTTCACCTCCTGTGTGCGACCAGTGTCGAGTTCCATCTGTTGCAGGTAGTCGTCGAAGGTCATCAGGCGGTTGATGTGCTGGGAGTTCCTCCTCCCTACCTGTATGATTTCGGGACCTTGTTCTTCTATGAAACGATGGGCATTGATGCCAGGCTTCAGGCGAATGATGTATTGGCCACTAAAAGTATGTTCTCGTGGCATGATGATGATGGAGTGTAACGTTGCAGGCAATGACTTGCGGAAGTCCTCTACGACACCGGCCACCGTCACCTCATAGAACGTGCCGAAATTCACTGTGTTATTGCCCATTACCACTGCCATCTCATCGACCAAATTGGGACTGATGGTGAGGTGACAGCCTACCACGTCGGGCGTGCCGAACAGTGCCATTGCACCAGAGCGGGTGAGTACGATCTTCTGTTCCTGCTTCGTGATGTGCGACAACTCCTCAGCCGACGGACTGCCCGGCAGAGGCATCAGACCGTAGGTCTCGAAGAACTGGGCATCGGGCACAAAGCTGACGTTGGTCAGTGCCAGCGTGTCGGCCCCAACGCAGCACTTGCGAAAGACAGACCAGGACTGGCCGATGTCTGAGGCGCTGCTGACATCCGAATAAACCGACGCCACACCTTCTATGGCCTTCAGTTGCCGAGCCATCTGGTTTTCATGCTTCAGAAGCCTTTCGTAGGGGGAGTCGCTGTCGTCTTCTTCAGGCTTATTAGCCCACGGGTCAGTTTCCGATTCGACATAGAACAATCTGTCCGCATCGTAGCCTAATGGCAGATTGCGATAGTAGAGGTTCACTATGGCGGGCTCAAACACCACCCATGCTGCTATGGTGATAACGACCAGTTCGAGGAACAGCCAGCTATTGGCGTTCAGGATGTTGTTCAGTATTTGTTTCATCGCTTTTCCATCATTGATTCAACAATAGGTTTTCTGAGGCTCCACCAAGCAGGGATGACGGCGGCCAATAGGTTGAGCAGCATAATGGCGGCAAAGGCACCAACGAATAACATGGGTGCGAAAAGCATCTCGCCCTCGACAATAGGAGCCGTGCCGAGGGTGCTGTTGTTGAAAAACATGCCGAGAATCTCTCTCCGCAGGCCGTAGATGGCAGCCCACGAAACCACGAGGCCGATGATTCCGCCAATGCCCGTCAGCACTAAATTCTCCATCATCACTTGGTTGAGCAGCGTCGTACGGCGGGCACCGAAGGTTTTGCGCACAGCCATCTCCGCACTGCGCCGCTCCATGCGCCCCGCCACAATGCCGCAGAGGTTTAGCGCCGGCACGAAGAGCAGTACGAACAGCAGACCCACATAGTGTTTCACCAATTGCCAGTTGGTCACTTTGTCAATCCCGTCCTCGTTGTTCTCCACGCGCAGCACATGCATCGGATGTGTTTCCATATTCTTTGCCAGCGTCATCTTCACCTTCACACCCTCGCCGAAGTAAACATTTGGCGCGTCATTGGGCTGCGACGACTGAAAGCGCGCCCACACATCGTCCAGTTCCTGATTCAGTGCCTGAAGATGCTCATTGTCGCGAACGGTGGCCACTACGGCAAAGGGACCGTCGTAAGGCGTCGTGTAATTGCCTTCCCCTATGGTATAGGGCAGGATGATGTCTGCATAGCTGTCTGGCGCTAATTGACTGCCGCTGCGTATCACGCCAACCACACGCATGTCGCCCTCAGTCGTCTGTACCAAACGCCCTACGGCTTCTGCGCCTCGCCCAAACAACCGTTCGACCAGAACGTCGCTCACCACGCATACATTCTCCTTGTTCTCCACCTGTTGTGGCGTCAACGCCCTGCCTTCTAGGAAGTCGTACTCATAAATCTCGAAGAAGTCGGCATTGGTGCGGTTCATCATCACGTCGAGGATATCGCCCTTGTCGGTGCGCACGCTCTTGCGGCATTCGCCATACGTCCTGCCCATTCCTGCCGCCAGCAACGTAGGCGCACAGTACTCAATGTTCGGACTACTCTGGAACCACTCCTCAAAGGCACGTCTGCCGAATGGGAATACCACCTTATCACGATTATCTGTACTAATGTCGATGCCTTGGAAGTACACCGTCCGCGCACGGTTGCGCTCGGGGTAGATGGGTGCCAACTTGATGTAATACACTACGGCCATCACCATCGTAAAGGCAATGGCCAGCGCCGTGCCCGCGATGTAGATGCCGGAGAAAAGTCGTTCCTCGCGCATCATGGCGAGGGCTTGTTTGAAATATCTCATATCATTTACGATAATTATCTGTCAATATACAATACAATATCCGTGCCAAACCCGTAACTCATTGATAATCAGCAATGGCATAAAATAAAGTGTCCATTTCTGGACACTCATGGTGTCCGGAAATGGACAATCTTATCACTTCTGATGGTATCTGTCATTTCATTTTTATGTATTTCTTTTCGCCATCAACGAAGCTTTTGAGCAATGGCCATTCCTTGGGAATACAGAAATTGTTCTCGGCATCGGCTATGGCCACGTAATAGCCCTTGGGCGTGATGCCAAAAAGAACGCGCGTTGAAACATGGCCTTTGCCGGTATGTCCTTCGAAAAGTCCAATAATATTGTTAGTGTATTGCATCACCTCTTCTTTAACATTATAAGAATACCTAAACATCTGCTCTGGGTGAACCTCGGTATAGTTGAGCGTGATGCTGTCGATGGCAGTGAATATTTCTTCTGCCAGTTCTGTTTTTTCCC
>JAEEGJ010023983.1_pt1 | contig 12713 bp, 9 predicted proteins | sample 8958761 | NCBI WGS metagenome assembly JAEEGJ01 (sample SAMN16246546, study PRJNA631951) | gut metagenome | biome: gut microbiome; feature: rumen; material: RS-attached | host: Bos | place: Iran: Karaj | collected 2018-10
CGCCGGCTGATACCCATATACCGGTGGCTCCCATTCCCATGTAACGGGTCATGAGTATCGGAAGAGTGAATCTTCCGATGACTTCGACTATGCCGTTAAACAGAGCGAAGAAAGCATCTCCTACTCCGGTCAGAACGCCGCGTACAACATATATGAGTCCCAGAGCAAAATAGAACAGTGATGTGATACGAAGGCCCATAGCTCCGAGTCTGATAACGTCCTCATCCGTAACGAACAGTCCCGTGATCGTACCGCCGAAAAGTTGCATTACAAGGATCATGGCACAAGTCAGGACGACCATTATCAGAAGACCTTTGATATATCCGGTGTACACCCTTTTATATTCTTTTGCACCATAGTTCTGACCGCTGAATGTTGCAAGCGAAGCACCGAGGGTCGTATAAGGTTGATGGATGAGCTGCTCTATCCTGTTGGTCGCGGTAAAAGCAGCAATGACTGTTGTACCGTATGAATTGACGACACGCTGTACCGCCATCGCGGATATCGATATCAAAGCAAACTGGAGAGACATCGGAACCCCCAGGCGTATAACTTTTTTGCACATATCCATCGAAATGATAAAATCACTTCGTTTGAGTCTGAAGTAAGGATTGATCTTGTATGCATATATACCGCATGTTGTCATTGCAAGACACTGCGAGATCACCGTCGCGATCGCGGCACCCCTTATTCCCATCTTGAGGTTATATACAAAAAAGATATCGAGGATGACGTTCACTATCGTTGAGAGGATCAGGAAATACAGGGGTGATCTGGAGTCTCCGAGAGCACGTAGCATAGAAGAAAGATAGTTGTATACTGATACGAACAAAAGTCCCAGACACATGAAACGTATGTATATTGCAGCGTCGGGAAGGATATCGGAGGGAGTATTTAACAGCGATAACAGAGCAGGAGCTCCCACATAGCCGACGATCCCGAAAAATACCGGCACAAGGAGCATTATGAACCCGGTGTTTACTATACAGTTCCGGACTTTGTTATCATCATGGGCACCGAAGTACTGGGAAGCGATAATTCCGCCACCTCCGCCGATGCCGTTGCAAAGTGCAAAGAACAGAAATGTTATTGAAGCGGACGACCCCACAGCGGCAAGTGCATCGGGGCCGACAAACCGTCCCACGATTATCGAGTCGGCAATGTTATATATCTGCTGAAATATGTTTCCGATCAGTGCCGGAAGAGCAAATACAAGAATATGTCGGGTCGGGCTTCCGACCGTCATGTCGGTGGTATTATCTCTCATGACAGGTGTATTTTAAGTAAATAAAATGCACTTGTAAATAGTTCCGAAGGCCAAAACACAAACTGATAATACACATATCAAAATGTGAGAAACATAGGTTGTACTTGCATCAGCATATGAGATAGAATGGATGAGGACCGTTTGCGGTCCGGGAAAGGTTTGATTTTGATGAGCGGTAAAAAGCTAAAAGAGAGCAAAGCGGCGATACTGATCTTCGCGTTTCTTATCCCGTTTATATGTATGATGGTCTTCTGGGCCGTCTGCGGTATATATCCCTTCGGAACAAGTTCCATACTGACAGGAGACATGGACGTTGAATTCGTCAATTTCTATGCGTATTTCATCAATACGCTGAAGACGAACAACGACTGGTCATATATGCTGACAAAGACTCTCGGCGGTGATTTTCCGGGACTTGCGGCTTTTCAGCTTCACGATCCGCTCCTCTTTCTTCTTCTGCTGTTTCCGGGAGAGAAGATCGCAACGGGTATCGAGCTGATATTCACACTTCAGGTTTCGATCGCGGGTCTGTGTGCATCCGTTCTTCTGAACAATCGATACAAAAGATCGTGGATGTCACTCCTGTTCTCGACGGGGTACGCGTTCTGTGCGTTCTTCTTCGGCTATCTCGTGCTCACGATATATTTCGGAGCACTTATGATACTGCCGCTCGTATTGTATTTCTTTCTCGAGTATCTTGATGACAGAAAAAGCTTTGTTCCGTTTGTCATATCCGCATGTGTTTTCATCTATATCAATTATCACATGGGTTTTATGCTCGTGATCTTTCTTGTGCTTTTGTTCGCAGCAAAGATCATCGAAAATACCGCATATGTGAAAAAGTTTTGGAGTGTTGCGATCTCGGGCATAACGGTAGTTCTTGTCGACGGATTTTTCCTGATCCGGACAGGGTTGTCCCTTCTCGGTGAGAAAACGACGACCGGCGCCGATTACGGCACGTACAGGAGATTTCCGATAGACCAACTGTTTGCCGGTATGTTCTCGGGATCCGCAAGAAACGATCTTCGTCCGCTCATATATTGTTCGGTTGCTGTATTCTTCTGCCTTATCATGTTTTTCCTGGCTTCCGGGATTAAGGTGAGAGAGAAGATTTCGGGTCTCTTTATCATCGGGGCTGTTTCGGTGAGTATGTGGATCAATTCCATAGATGCCGTCTGGCACGGTTTCAACAATCCCGAGGGATTCTATTGGAGATATGCATATTACATAAGCATAACCGCAGTGATTCTCGGATACAGAGGATTCATTACAGTGACGGATGATGAAGCCGGGAAAAAGGGAACACGCATCATAGTGGCTTCCGCCGTAATTTTGTATCTGTATATGGCCTGGCTTTACTTCAGGAAAAATCCTTACCTTGATGTCAGGACCATTCTGATAAATGCGATTCTGGTTGCCGTTATCACAGTAACTTTACTCATGATCTCAAAAGAGGGAAAGATGCGTACCGCCGGGTTTGTAATACTGCTTGCGGTATCTCTTGCAGAGACGGTGTACAGTTCCAAGACATCATATATGTGCCTTAACGCGCTCGGGGAACCGCTTCCCGAGATGTCGGCATTTTGGGAGGACTACAAGGACATTGATGATGTCATATCGTATGTTAAGAGCACGGATGACGGATTCTACAGGATAGAGAAAGATTTCGACAGAGCCATAAACGATCCGTCGATGTTTGATTATATCGGCCTGTCTCACGACAGCTCGTGCGAAAAGGATGAGATCCTTGACTGGCTTGTCAATTTCGGATTTTGCAAAACGGTTTATTTCACATACTACAACGGAGGCAGTACTTCGTTTACGGATGATCTGTTCGGAATAAAGTATTACATTTCGAGATTCGATTCGGTGGAAAAACCGTACGATAGCATGTCATATTCGGGAAAGTACTTCGCATACGAAAACAAAAACGCCCTGCCTCTTGCTTACATTTCCCCGGAAGGGTTCAAGGATGCCGACATAACCGAAGGAAATACGTTTGAGAAGCAAAATCTTCTGGCGTCATACTGGAGTGACAGACCGATCTTTATAAAAGCCGAGTCCGAAGTATCCGAAGAGGGGGCAAAAGAGAGCGGAGCCGGTCATTATGAGCGCACTGATGAAGAAGGATACATAGTATATACGATCAAAATAACGGAGAACATGCCCCTGTATTTCTACTTTTATGCACCCCAAAGACAGAACGGTGAAGTGTTCGTGAACGGAGAATCCAGAGATGTTTACTTTACCGTGAATCACTGGAACACGCTCTGCGCCGGGACATACAGTCCCGGGGATACGGTAGAGATAAAGATGCAGATAAAGGATGATTCGCTTGATATAACGGAAGCATGTTTTTATTACGAAGATCCGGAAGCCCTTTCGATATGGGGAGATTCGGCGGATAAACTAAACGAAGGAATAGGACCGGTTACAAAGATAAAGAGTTCTCATCTGACGTTTACGACCGACAGCGAAGAAGAAAGCACCGTGATCATGTCGATCCCTTACGAAAAATCATGGAAGGTAATGTGTGACGGAACCGCGATCGGAACCGGGACTGCCATTGACGAGCTCATGAGCTTTGAAGTTCCGGCGGGAAGTCATGTCATAGATATGAAATACACACCCGAAGGAACATATGCCGGTATAGCGGCAAGTGTGATCGGTCTGCTCCTGTTTATCGGGCGGATAGTAATAAATTTGCCTAATGAAAAGTGCATGTTAAGAGAAAAATTGTTCAAAAGGTCGAAAATGCAGAAAATTGCCAAATGACATACCATTTGACTGCATATTTGCTATACTTATGCTGTTAGCATATAAAAAGTGAATTTGAGGACAAAGACATGTACATTTTCAGTGCAATCTCTCTGCTAGGCGGTTTGGCTTTATTCCTGTACGGAATGAAGCTTATGGGTAATAACCTTAAGGAAAGCGCTTCGGGAACGCTGAAGATAGTAATAGGCAAGATTACCGATAACGCGATAAAAGCGTTTTTCCTCGGTATGGTGATCACAGCCATAATTCAGTCCTCAACCGCCACGATCGTTATCACTTCAGGTCTTGTGGCAGCGGGCGTGCTGTCTTTCGATCAGTCATTCGGTATTATCGTAGGTGCAAACGTCGGAACGACAATAACCGGACAGATCATCAGACTTATGGATCTCAATGCGGAAAAGGGATCTTTCCTTCAGTTCTTTCAGCCGTCAACTCTGGCTCCCCTTGCACTCATAATCGGAATAACCCTCATAATGGGATTCAGGTTCAAAAGATCGGACAATTTCGGTAACATCGCAGTAGGATTCGGAATACTGTTTACCGGTCTTATGAACATGACGAGTGCCGTGAGCGCTTTTTCGGAGAGCGGCATAGTGGATGTTTTGTTTGATAACATGGGCAAAAATCCGGTAATCGGATACCTTACCGGTGCGGCCATAGCGTTCGTTCTCCAGAGTTCATCGGCGACCATCGGTATGTTGCAGGCTTTTTCCCAGGCCGGTACGATCCCGTTCAAGGTCGTATATGTTGTCATAGTCGGTGTATATCTCGGTGACTGTATTACGACCGGTATCGTGTGTTCGATAGGAGCAAATGCCGATTCAAAGAGAGTCGGTCTTCTGAATATACTCTATAACCTCTGTAAGACGGTTCTTGTTCTTGTAGTTGTGTTCATTTTGAAGAATACAGGTGTGATAGACGGTCTTTGGAATGCAACTATGCGTTCGGGAAGTATCGCGAACGTTAACTCCGTATTTAATCTCGCAAGTGCCGTCATCCTTCTTCCGTTCGGAGGAGTGATCAAGAAGTTCTCAAAATCGATGGTTAAGGACGATAAGGTTGCGACAGGTAAGTATGCCGATAAGATCACCGCACTCAACCCGGTGTTCTTCAGAACACCGGCAATCGCATTCGGCGGATGTTACGATGTGCTCAATACTATGTACGATGCGGCCGTAGAGAATATATCGAAAGCGTATTCGGTCGTTAAGGAATATGACGAAGACCTTATCGAAGCGATACATGAAGAGGAAGAGAATATAGATTATCTGACGGACCATGTGGACAAGTATCTTGTTCAGCTGGCTCCTTATGTCAGCGAGGATCTTCACATCCGTATTCTGAAACAGTATCACAAGCTGGTTTCCGAGTTCGAACATCTCGGGGATTATGCCGATAAAATGGCGGATGCGGCCACAACCCTTCATGAGGAGAGGATAGTATTCTCCGCGACGGCAATGGGAGAGATAGAACTTACGAGAAAACTTGTCGAAGAGATACTCGGATATTCTTCCAAAGCATTCGTAAAGAGAGATGTCAGCGCCGCATACCATATCGAACCGTGCGTATCCGTTCTTCAGGAACTTGTTTCCACACTTCATGACAATCATCTGGTCAGACTCCGTGAGGGACTGTGTACCGTAAGAGCCGGCGTTATCTTTTCGGATATCCTGTCGAATGTCGAGAGAATCGGAAAGACGTGTTCGAACATCGGTATAGCGACCATTGCGAGAGTCAGCTCTGAAGTGGATAACAGCAGACATTCGTATACCGCTTCGATACATCAGGGCAAGAACGAGGAATATAACAAAGAGTACGAAGAGGTTCACAGGACATATTACGACAGGCTGTCAGAAATAGATTCAAAAGGGGAGACGGTAAATGTTTAAACTTCTGAAACACCTTAGAACCGTCAACGAACACAGAAGAGAGGTCAGAAGAGGATGCTTTCGGGTAGGCCTTTACAGGCAGGGCCTGATGCATGACCTCAGCAAATACAGTCCGACGGAGTTTTTTATCGGTGCCAAGTATTACCAGGGATACAGAAGCCCGAACAATGCGGAGCGCGAGAAGAAGGGATATTCCGAAGCGTGGATCCATCATAAGGGCAGGAACAAGCACCATTATGAATACTGGACGGATTACAAGCCGGCACGCAAGGGCGAACGCGAAGGAGAAGAGCACGTTATCGTTCCGACAAGGATGCCGAAGAGATATCTTGTCGAGATGTATGTTGACCGTGTTGCCGCATCGGCAATATACAACAAAGGACACTTCACATACGATATGCCGCTCATCTATTACCGGAGAGGCGATTATACGACTCTGATGGAGGAACACACAAGAGCCGAACTCGAGAATCTTCTGAAAATGCTCGCGGCTAACGGACCCGAAGTTACGGAGAGTTACATCAGGAACGTGATACTGAAACATTATCCCGGAGCGAAACTTGCCGAGCATTTTGCAAGGCGAAGAAAGAATCATAATGGCAACAAAAAGAACTCTTGAGATAATAGAAATATTCCGGGATATGTATTCCGATGAGGTCAGATGCTATCTCGATCACTCAAATGCGTGGCAGTTGCTCATCGCAACGATCTTAAGCGCACAGTGTACGGATGCCAGAGTCAATATCGTGACAAAGGATCTCTTTGTCAAATACAGGACACTGAGCGATTTCGCAAATGCCGACCTTTCCGAGATGGAACAGGACATAAGGCAGACGGGATTTTATCATAACAAGGCAAAGAACATCATAGGATGTGCCCGGATGCTCATTGAAGAATACGGAGGCGAGGTTCCGAGCGAAATAGATGAGCTTACAAAGCTTCCGGGGGTCGGACGTAAGACGGCGAACGTCATAAGAGGGAATATTTACGGGATAGAAAGTATAGTAGTGGATACTCACGTTAAGCGGATATCAAGGCGATTGATGCTTACGCGCGAAGAAGATCCCGTTAAGATAGAATATGACCTGATGAAGGTCATACCCAAAGAGTACTGGATACTCATAAACATATGGTTCATTACTTTTGGTCGGGGTCGTTGCAAGGCACAGTCTCCAGAATGTCAAGGATGTCCGCTGGAAGGATACTGTCAGGAGAAACGGAAGAAGGCTCCTCCCCGTCGTCGCCAAGCTTGATGACTGCGGATGTGTGTGAATCAAGAATGTCCTGGAGTTTTTTTATTGTCGAGTCCTTGGTGAGGGAACGCATGTTGTCCGCGCAGTTTATGAGACGCTGGATCTCAACGTACAATCCCTTTTCGGCATATATCTGTGCAAGAAGCGTATAGTTGCCGGAAATATCTGTGCCCACATTTACGGCGGCATTTAATGTTGCGATCGCTTCATCCTCGTGGCCTGCGTTTTTATATTCGCATCCGAGATCATAAAGATTCTTTGTAAGTGAAGTGAAGTTCTGATCGTACTCGGTGAGTATGGGCAGATTCGCGGCACCGTATGTCAGTTTCAGATCGGTGTTGGTGATACCGGTGAGGTTGACGATCTTTTTGTCGGAAAGCATTTTGATCTCACCGATAAGAGAAGCACACTTCTCGTTGATCGCGGGTTCGGGCATGGGAATGTCTTCAAGGGGCACTCTGATAAACGGAAGATCGTCGAGAGGCTGCTTTAATGTGTTGTCGGCGCGGCGCTCTCTTTCACGAAAACTTCGGATTCCGTCATCGGGTCTTTTGGAAGTCGATTTCATGAAGATGAATATGAAGCCGGCAAGCAGCACAATGGTTGTAAATAAAGGTGATATCATATATAATTACCTAATTGATCACAGAGTCCCATAATAAATAAGAGGAAACATGTCATGATGAATTTCCGTAACAAAAAAACAAAACAGACCATATCTGCGATAATAATTCTGATACTTGTCATTGCAATGATAGTACCTACCCTTATCGCCCTTGTATCATAAACAAATCGGACTGGAGTGTCAATGACGATGAAACGGCAGTGTTTCATAAAGAGAATATCGATGATCTTTATGGCGGTTGCGGCATATCTTGCCGTCAATCCGAGTACCGTATGCGCTTTTTCCGGCGAGGATTTCTTTGCAGGAGCGTCGGGACTCGTAAGAGATGCCATAGAGACGATCCGTAGCGGATCGGGCAGCGCTTCTTACGACGATTCGTTTAACATGGAGATCGAGCCTACGGTTGAAAGAGATTTATCCGGTAAGATTCTCGAGGGCATCTATGTTGATGATATAAATCTTTCGGGCAAAACGTACGATGAAGCCGTTAAGCTAATTAAAGACAAAGTAAAGGTGATGTCGTCGGCTTCCGTTACGCTCAATTCCATCGGGGACAACAGTGTTACGGTTACGGCGGGAGAACTCGGACTCAACTGGAATGATACGAATCTGATCGCCGATGCGCTCTACGTCGGAAGAGACGGAAATATGGTCGAAAGATATAAGCAGCGCAAGGATCTTGAACATCAGAAGATAGTATATCCGCTGAATCTTGAGCTTGATAAGGATCTGATCACTTCGATCGTTTCCGAACAGGGCAGGCTTTATAACATTGAGGCCAAGAATGCGTCACTGTCAAAAGCGGACGGTGATTTTCACATCACCCCCGGTACGACGGGTGAGAAGATAGATGTCAACGCATCGGTTTCAAGGATCGAATCGAACTTTGAGAACTTCAAGGGTTCCGATATGACGATAGATCTCGTGGTTGCCGAGGATAAACCCAAGGCTACAGCCGAAGACCTGGAGAAGATTCATGATGTGATCGGAAGTTTCAAGACGAGCTTTTCGACATCGAGTGCGGACAGGTCAGGTAACGTCAGGAACGGTACACACCTTGTGGACGGAACGGTTCTGATGCCCGGGGAGATGTTCTCGATGTACAACACGGTCAGTCCGTTTACGGAGGAGAACGGCTATTTCCTTGCCGGATCGTACCTTAACGGTATGGTCGTTGAGAGTCTCGGAGGAGGTATATGTCAGGTCAGCTCTACTTTGTATAATGCAGTACTTCGTGCCGAACTGGAAGTTGACGAGAGACATAACCATTCGATGATAGTATCCTATGTCGATCTGTCCAGCGATGCCGCGATATCCGGAACGAGCAAGGACTTTAAATTCACCAACAACAAGGATTTTCCGATATACATAGAAGGTATCACGACCGGAGACAAACAGGTCATATTCAATATATACGGAGTGGAAGAGAGGCCTGATAACAGGAAGGTATCCTTCGAAAGCGAGAAGCTTTCCGAGACAGTACCCGAAGGCGAAAAGATAATTGCAGATCCCGGAGCTCCTATCGGTTCGATAACGACACAGTCGGCCCATACCGGATATACGGGTAAGCTTTGGAAGATAGTAACGGTTGACGGAAAAGAGACCGAGAGGACCGAAGTCAACAGGAGTACATATCTTCCGACTCCGAAAACGGCAACGGTAGGAACGGCATCCGATAATCCGACCGCGCTGGCCATGGTACAGTCGGCGATAGCAACGGGAAGCATAGACAATGTCAAGGCTACGATCGCGGAGCTAAATGCCGCCGCAGCCGCAGCCGCTGCACTCGGACTGTAAAGGTGCCCGAAGAACCATGTTGAAAATAGGAAAAGTACCCGAAAGCGTACTTAAGAGATCGATAATAAAACAGATCAGGACGAAACGTCCCGAGATACTCGTCGGAGCCGGAGTAGGCGAAGACTGTGCGGCGATCGGACTTGCGGAAGATGAGATATTTGTAACATCAACGGATCCGATAACCGGAACAAGTCATGATATAGGTGCTCTTGCCGTTCATGTCACCGCAAACGACATAGCGTCATCTGGAGCGGAAGTCATAGGGATCATGCTTTCCGTACTTCTTCCCGAGGGATCCGAGGAAGAAGAGCTCAAGACGATCATGCAGCAGGCGGAAGAGGTCTGCAAAGACCTTAACATACAGACCGTCGGAGGACATACCGAAGTTACGCCTGTTGTCAATCAGACAGTCATAACCGCAACCGGGATCGGAAAAGTCAAAAAGGACAGACTTGTCAAAACGTCCGGAGCCGTGCCGGGAGACGATGTTGTCGTCACGAAATGGATCGGACTTGAAGGTACGAGCATAATCGCCAAGGAAAAAGAAGAAGAGCTGAAGAAGCGATTTTCTCCCGCGTTTGTGGAAGAGGCCAAGGGATTTGCCAAGTACCTATCGGTGGTAAAGGATGCATCGGTCGCCACTTCCGTCGGAGTATCCGCAATGCATGACGTTACGGAAGGCGGAATATTCGGGGCTCTCTGGGAGACAGCCGAAGCGAGCGGATGCGGACTTGAGATTGACCTTCTCGATATACCGGTTAAACAGGAAACGATCGAGATATGTGAGGAATTTTCCATCAATCCGTACGGACTGATCTCAAGCGGTTCCATGCTCATCACTGCTCCGAACGGGATGGATGTTGTAAGACAGCTTACAAAAGCGGGAATAAATGCAGCAGTCATAGGAAAGGTTACTTCGGGTAACGACAGGATACTGATAAACGGCGACGAGAAGAGATTCCTGGAGCCGCCCAAATCCGATGAGCTTTACAAAATATATGGAGGGGATCAGATATGAGAGAAGAGATTCTGAATTTTATCGAAAACAACAGCAGGGTAGACCTTAAGGAAGTTGCGGTTTGCCTCGGCATCAGCGAGGTTGAGGTCGCAAACGAACTTGCGGCGATGGAAAGCGAAGGCATCATCTGCGGATACCACACCCTGATCGACTGGGACAAGGTTACCGAGGAGAGGATACATGCTCTTATTGAAGTCAGGGTCACGCCGCAGCGCGGGAAAGGCTTTGACGAGATCGCCGAGAGGATATACAAGTACCCCGAGGTCAAGTCAACATATCTCATAAGCGGAGGTTATGATCTTCTTGTGTTTATGGAAGGTAAGACGCTTCGTGAGATCTCAACTTTCGTTAATCAGAAGCTGGCGACACTTGACTATGTAATGAGCACGACAACGCATTTTGTGCTCCACAAATACAAGGATAACGGAATCATATTCAACGGCAAGCAGGAAGATGAAAGGATGATCATGACGTTATGAGAAATCCTCTGTCACAGACTATCGTCAATATCAAACCGTCGGGTATCAGAAGGTTCTTCGATCTTGCAAGCGAGAGGAAGAACACGATATCGCTCGGTGTCGGTGAACCCGATTTCGATACCCCATGGCACATAAGGGATGAGGGTATATACTCCCTCGAAAAGGGCAGAACGTTCTACACTTCCAACTCGGGTCTTATCGAACTGAGGGAGGAACTGTGCAAATATTACGAGAGAAGATTTCACGTATCGTATGATGCGAGAAAAGAGACGATCATAACGGTCGGAGGTTCGGAAGCCATTGATATCGCACTCCGTGCGATGGTGGATCCCGGGGATGAGGTCATAATACCGCAGCCCAGTTATGTTTCGTACGAACCATGTGCGATACTTGCGGGGGCAAAACCGGTCATAATCGAGCTCAAGAATGAGGATGATTTTCGCCTTACGGCGCAGGAGCTTACCGAAGCGATCACGGATAAGACCAAGATACTGATACTTCCGTTCCCGAACAATCCGACGGGAGCAATAATGGAGAAGGAAGATCTAGAGAAGATCGCCAAGATCTGCATAGAGAAGGACATCTTTGTTCTGTCCGATGAGATATATGCGGAACTGACATTCAAGAACGATCATGTATCGATAGCATCCATTCCCGGGATGAGAGAACGCACGATCGTCATAAACGGATTCTCAAAGGCATATGCGATGACCGGATGGAGACTCGGGTATGCGATGGGACCGGAAGAGATAATCGCCCAGATGACGAAGATACATCAGTTCGCTATCATGTGTGCACCGACGACGAGCCAGTATGCGGCGGTCGAAGCAGTCAGAAACGGGGACGAAGATGTCAGAAAGATGAGGACTTCATACAACCAGAGAAGGAACTTCCTGATGAACGCTTTTAAGGAGATGAAGCTTCCGTGCTTTGAGCCGTTCGGGGCATTCTATGTATTTCCGGATATCAGGGAATTCGGGATGACGAGTGAGGAATTCGCATTCGCACTTCTCGAAGCACAGAATATCGCAGTCGTTCCGGGAACCGCATTCGGAGACAGCGGTGAAGGATTCCTGCGAATCTCCTATGCATACTCGATCGAAAAACTTCGGACCGCAATGGAGAGGATCTCAGTGTTCATAGAGGAACTCAGAAACAAGTGATCGACAAAGAACAGAGGATGACGGTTATTCGTCATCCTCTATATTTTTGGATCTCGGTAACGTGAATATGAATTCGGTCCCGACATCCACCGTTGAAATGACATTTATATTCTCGTGATGCGCGTTTATTATTTCTTTAACGATTGACAGTCCCAGACCGGTACCCTTCTTGTCCTTGCCTCGCGACAGGTCAGTCTTGTAGAACCTGTCGAATATCAGTTTCAGATTGTCCTTCGGGATGCCGATCCCCGAGTCTTTGACTGATACGAATATCGTCTCGTTCTTCTCGCTCGTCTCAATCCTTATCGATGAATCCGGCTTTGAAAACTTGATGGCATTATCTATCAGATTATAGAGCACCTGCTCGATCTTTCCTTTGTCGGCGGAAACGAAAAGAGTCTCTCCGTTACGTACAAGATTGCAAGATATGTGCTTCATCTTGCA
>JAEEGJ010023987.1_pt1 | contig 12711 bp, 8 predicted proteins | sample 8958761 | NCBI WGS metagenome assembly JAEEGJ01 (sample SAMN16246546, study PRJNA631951) | gut metagenome | biome: gut microbiome; feature: rumen; material: RS-attached | host: Bos | place: Iran: Karaj | collected 2018-10
AAACCGCTACGCCTTCGCGCAGCGGATCTTCGACGCCACCGGCGCCGAGACCGACGACCTCAAGGAATGGCGTGAGCTCCAGGCTCGCTGGCACCAGTGGGGCGTTTTCTGCCCGCTGTACCGTGCACACGGCCAGTTCCCTTACCGCGAGCCTTGGAACATAGCCCCAGAAGGCCATCCCGCCTATGAAACCATAGTGGCACAGGACAGGCTCAGGTACAAGCTGATGCCGTACATCTATACCCTGGATTCCCGCGTCTGGTTCGATGACTATACCATCATGCGCGGTCTGGTAATGGACTTCACCGACGATCCGGTGGCGCGCAATATCGACGACGAGTTCATGTTCGGCGATGCCTTCCTCGTGTGCCCCGTGTATGAGTATCAAGCGCGCAGCCGCGAAGTCTACCTCCCCGAAGGGGGCTGGTACGACTTCAGCAGCGGCCGCTACTACGACGGCGGCTCCAGCTTCATCGCCGCCGCCCCGTTCGACCATATCCCCGTATATGTCCGCGCCGGAAGCATTATCCCTACGGGACCGGATATCGAATACACCGCCCAGGAGCAGGACGGCAGCCTCCATATCATGGTTTACGGCGGCAAGGACGCCTCATTTACCCTGTACGAGGACGACGGTCTGACCTATGCGTACGAGAAGGGAGAATACTCCAACATTCCCATGAAATGGGACGACAGTACGCGAACCCTCACCATCGGAGCCCGCACGGGTTCGTTCAAGGGAATGAAGGAAACCAGAAGGATCACTGCCGCGCTCAAAATGCCCGTGCCTACTCATGATATCCTGGCATCCGTCGATTACGACGGTACTGAAACCACCATCAAATTCTGACAGATGAAGAGATTAGCCTTCATATCAGTCATTTTAGCGTTAGCTTGCGCCTGTTCGCACAAGGCGGAAAGCCCGCGCGTCGTCGAAGACTTCAACTTCGACTGGCGCTTCACCCTGGGTGACGACCCTCTGGCCTCCGGCACGAGGGACGTCCTTATGTACGACTGGGCATCGCCCGGCTTCGACGACAGCGAATGGAGACAGCTTCATCTTCCGCACGACTGGTCAATCGAAGGCGAATTCTCTCCGAACAATCCTTCCGGCACCAGCGGAGGCGCCCTTCCGGGCGGCGTAGGCTGGTACCGCAAGCATTTCAAGACGCCTGAAGGCGTCGGAAACGGCAGCAAAATCGTATCCGTCGAGTTCGACGGAGTGTTCATGAACAGCAGCGTATTCGTGAACGGCCATCCTGTGGGTACGCGCCCTTACGGCTACAGTTCATTCTCATACGACATCACTTCATACCTCAACCCGGAGGGCGAGGACAATGTCATTGCGGTGCGCTGCGACAATGCCGAGCAGCCCAACTCCCGCTGGTACGCCGGCTGCGGTATCTACCGCAATGTCCGCTTGGTCACCACCGGAGCCATCCACGTCGCCTGGAGCGGGACGTTCGTCAATACTCCGTCCATCACCGCATCCAATGCGACAGTGGCGGTGGAGGTTACCCTTGAGAATCCTGCAGCCATAAGCATGCAGGACTTCAGCAATGCGACCGTAACGAACCTTATCCGCAACGACCGCGGAGGAGTGGTCGCCCGAGGCGAGGTTCTGTCCGACCCTTCCGGGGTCGTTCATGACACGATGACCATCGTCAAACCCCACCTCTGGGACATCGAGGACACATATCAATATACCCTGGAGACTACCGTCAAGGTCGATGAAGTGATAACGGACGTCTATACCACCCGCTTCGGAATAAGGACCGCGGTATTGGACGCCGATAAAGGACTCATCCTCAACGGCCGTCCCGTCAAACTCCTGGGAGTCTGCCTTCACCACGACATGGGCTGCATAGGGACGGCCGTGCATTTCCGAGCGCTCCAGCGCGAGCTCGAGATACTCAAGAGCTTCGGCGTGAACGCCATCCGCACTTCGCACAACCCTCCCGCGCCGGAGCTCCTTCAGCTTGCCGACGACATGGGTTTCCTCGTCCTCGACGAGGCCTTCGACATGTGGCGCAAGCGCAAGACCCGCTACGACTACGCACGTTTCTACGACGAGTGGCACGAGATCGACCTGGGCGACTTCATCCGCCGCGACCGCAACCATCCGAGCGTGTTCATGTGGAGCCTCGCCAACGAGATCGCCGAGCAGGGCGACTCGCAGGACGATGATCTCCAGAACCTCTCGCCTGAGGAAGCCAACTACTTCCTTAACTTCATCGAGGACGACCGCGAAGCGGCGTTGGAGGCCAACGTCAGCCCCAACGTCATCCTGGCGCAGCATATGGCTGACATCGTCCGCAAGTTGGATCCTACCAGACCGCTTACCGCAGGCTGCAACCATCCCGGCCCGACCAACAACCTTGTCCGTTCCGGGATGTCCGACGCCTTCGGCATCAACTACCATACAAGCATCTATGACGAATCCCGTGAATGGTTCCCCGGGATGCCCATCTACGGGTCGGAGACCGCATCGGCCATCAACAGCCGCGGCGTCTATCCCCAGCCTTCCACCGACACGCTGATCGTGCCTTCGCAGTGGTGGCTCTCCTACGACTCGGACGACCATCAGCTCCCCGCTTACGACAACTGCCGTGTCCCCTGGGGCGAACTTCACGAAGAAGCCTGGGTGCGCATCCGCGACCGCGAATGGATGGCAGGAACGTTCGTTTGGACAGGATTCGACTATCTTGGCGAGCCTACTCCATTTGGCTGGCCGTCGAGGAGTTCATATTTCGGCATCGTGGACCTGGCCGGCTTCCCCAAGGACTGCTACTGGATGTACAAGGCGGAATGGACGGACGAAACCGTCCTGCACGTATTCCCCCATTGGAACTGGAACGTAGGGGACAAGGTCGATATCTGGGCCTACTACAACAAAGCCGACGAAGTCGAACTGTTCGTGAACGGCCAGAGTTACGGCAGGGACCGCAAGGAAGGCGAAAAACTCCACGCCCAGTGGAACCAGGTACCGTTCGAGACCGGCAAGATAGAGGTCGTCTCGTATCGCGGGGGCCGCGTCGTGGCGCGTGAGAGCAGAGAGACCACGGGCGAGCCCGTGGCCCTCAAGCTCACCGCGGACCGCGGCACCATCCACGCCGACGGCTACGACCTCTCATATATTACGGTCGAAGCCGTCGACTCCAAGGGACGTCCCGTCCCCACCGCCGACCTGATGCTCGATTTCAGCGTCACAGGAGCCGGCGAGCTCTTCGGCGTGGACAACGGCAATCCTGCTGATGTCCTCTGCCTCAAGGGCGACCGCAAGCCGCTTTTCAGCGGCAAGGCGCTCGCCGTCATCCGCTCTTTCAAAGGCATCCCCGGCTCCGCCCGGCTCACAGTCAACTCAGAGTTGGGCTCCGCCCACATAGACATAAAGGTGAAATAATTCATAATTAACCATTTATACTACTATGCAAAATCAAACACAAGGCAGCAAGTCCTACTTGTTCTCCATCGTGCTCGTAGCAGTGCTCGGTGGACTCCTGTTCGGATATGACACAGCCGTCATCTCCGGCGCGGAAAGAGGCCTCCAGGCGTTCTTCGAGGGCGCCAAAGACTTCACCTACACCAACTTCCTCCACGGATTCACTTCATCCAGCGCTCTGATCGGATGTATCATCGGTAGCGCCCTCTCCGGCCTCTTCGCCGGAAAGTTCGGCCGTAAGAAGAGCCTGTTCATCGCGGGTATCTGCTTCTTCCTCAGCGCCGCCGGCTCCTACTATCCGGAGTTCCTGTTCTTCCCCAAGGGCGTGGCTTCCAAGTCTCTCTGGGTGGCTTTCAACCTCTACCGTGTCCTTGGCGGTATCGGTGTCGGTATGGCTTCCGCCATCTGCCCTATGTACATCGCTGAAGTGGCCCCGGCCAACAAGCGCGGCAAGCTCGTCTCCTGGAACCAGTTCGCAATTATCTTCGGTCAGCTGGTCGTTTACTTCGTGAACTTCCTCATCATCCAGTCGCACAAGAATGATCCCGCAGTGGTCGAGTGGACCAACCAGGTCGGCTGGAGGCTTATGTTCGGTTCCGAGTGCGTTCCTGCCGGTCTCTTCGCTCTGCTGATTATGCTCGTTCCTGAGACTCCCCGTTATCTCGTCATGTCCGGCCAGGAGTCCAAGGCTCTCGACGTCCTCACCCGCATCAACGGCAGCACCGTCGCATCCCAGGTCCTTTCCGACATCAAGAGCACCGTCGTGGAGAAGAAGGAGAAGCTCCTTGCATACGGTTTCCTCGTCATCTTCATCGGCTGCATGCTCAGCGTGTTCCAGCAGTTCGTCGGTATCAATGCCGTGCTCTACTTCGCGCCTCGTATCTTCGATTCGATGGGTATGGGCAATCCTATGACGCAAACCGTGCTGATGGGTATAGTCAATATCAGTTTCACCTTGGTGGCAATCTTCACGGTTGAGAAGCTCGGGCGCAAGCCTCTGCTCATCACCGGCTCGCTCGGCATGGCGATCGGCGCCATCGGCGTCGCTTTGGCCGACGCCGTTCCCGGCATCCCCGGCATCGTCGGCGTGCTCAGCATCATGATCTACTCCGCTTCCTTCATGTTCAGCTGGGGCCCTATCTGCTGGGTGCTCATCTCCGAGATCTTCCCGAACACCATCCGTGGCGCCGCAGTCGCCATCGCAGTGGCCTTCCAGTGGATCTCCAACTTCATCGTGAGCTCCACCTTCGTGCCTCTCTATACCTGGAGCCCGGCATTCACCTACGGAATGTATGCATTCTTCTGCATCCTCGCCGCACTCTTCGTCTGGAAGCTCGTTCCCGAGACCAAGGGCAAGACCCTCGAGGACATGACCGCCCTCTGGCGCAACAGGCAGAAATAAATGAAACGGATACATCTTATATTATTTGCATTGGCGCTCCTAACGGGCGCCAATGCTTTCTCGCAGGAGGCTCCGGACTACGAAGCCGCCGCGAGATTCTCGCAGAAGGCGATCGCGCGCATGGTCTTCTCCACGACCGTGACGCCCAACTGGTTCCGCGACAGCGACCGCTTCTGGTACAGCTACAAGACCCCGGCCGGGACACGCTATTACATAGTGGACCCGGCCACGGGCTCCAAGACGGAAGCCTTTGATATGGAGAAGCTTGCGATGGAGGTGACCTCCATCGTGCGCGATCCTTTCGATGCGCAGCATCTGCCCCTGACGGGGCTGGAGCTCAAGGACGACAAGGTCTTCCGCTTCGACGTGCGCAGCACGCTTGACGTTCCCGATACCACAGCCCTCAAGAAGGACCCGAAGTCCAAGAAGACTGTCAAGAAGGTCTACCACTTCGAGTACGACATCGCTTCGAAGAAGCTCAGCCAATACGAGCCTGAAGAACGCGAGTACCCGACCTGGGCGAGCGTCTCACCCGACGGTCTTACCGGCGTCTATGCCAAGGACAACAACCTCTGGTGGATGGACAAGGAGAATATGAAGAAGGCAGCCAAGGACGAGAAGGACAGCACGCTCGTCGAGCACCAGCTGACCTTCGACGGCATCAAGGACTACGGTTACGGCTACGGCAACTACACCGGCAATACCGACACGTCCAAGACCAAACGTACTCCCGTCTCGATGATAGCCTGGTCTCCCGATTCGCGGCATTTCGCCACAATGAAGTACGACATGCGCAAGCTCAAGGAGCTCTGGGTCATCAACTCCGTGTCGCAGCCACGCCCCACTTTGGAGACTTACAAGTACCAGATGCCCGGCGAGCCCGGGCCTCAGGAGGAACTGTATGTCTTCGACATGACCGACGGCAGCAAGAAGGGCTACCATATCCGCGCGTGGAAGGACCAGGAGATGGCCTTCGAGATGCGTCCCCGCAAGAACTCGGAACGCTACGACAAGTACCGCTCGCGCGTATGGCTGGGCGACAACAACGGCTTCTACGCCAACCGCATCTCCCGCGACATCAAGAAGATAGACTATGTCTATATTGACCTCGCCTCGGATTCAACTAAGACCATCATTTCCGAGAGGATGAATTCCTTCATCGAAGGTCGCGACCTTCGCTTGATCAAGGACGGTTCGCAGATCATCGAATGGTCCGAGCGCAACGGCTGGGCTAACCTCTACCTTTACAATTCCGACGGCACTCTGGTGCGCAACCTCACCGAAGGTGCGTATCACGTGTCCGACATCGTGCAGGTCAACGAGAAGGAAGGCTACGTTGTCTTCACCGCCTGCGGCGTGGAGAAGGGTGAGAACCCTTACAACGAGCACACCTATAGGGTAAGCCTGAACGGCGGTCCTATCAAGCGCCTGGACGTGGACGACATGGATGTCAAGGCCACTGGCAGCGATGACGGCCGCTACTATGTGATCAACTACTCTCGTGTGGACGCTGCGCCCAAATCCGCCCTGATCGACGGCAACGGCAAGCTCACTCCCCTGGAGGAGGCGGACCTGAGCCTTCTCTACGAGGCCGGCTACAAGATGCCCGAGCGCTTCACTGTCAAGGCCGCTGACGGCGTGACCGACCTCTACGGAGCCATGTACAAGCCCTTCAACTTCGATCCCGAGAAGAAGTATCCCATCATCGAGTACGTCTATCCCGGACCGCAGGTCGAGGCCAACAACATCTCCTGGTCATCGAGCATGCTCCGCGTGGACAGGCTGGCGCAGATAGGATTCATAGTGATTACCGTCGGCAACCGCGGAGGTCATCCCGACCGTTCCAAGTGGTATCACAACTACGGCTATGGCAACCTGCGTGACTATGGTCTGGAGGACCAGAAGACCGCGGTGCAGCAGCTCGCCGCGAGGTACCCGTGGATCGACGGCACGCGCGTCGGCATCCACGGCCACTCCGGCGGCGGCTTCATGTCCACCGCGGCCATCCTCACCTACCCCGACTTCTACACTGCCGCAGTCTCTTGCTCCGGCAACCACGACAACAGCATCTACAACCGCTGGTGGAGCGAGCAGCATCACGGAATAATGGAGAAGATCAGCGAGCAGGGCGACACTACGTTCGTGTACAACATCAAGACCAATCCCGAGATCGCTTCGAACCTCAAGGGCCACTTGATGCTGGTCACAGGCGACATCGACAACAACGTGCATCCGGCCAACACCATCCGCGTCGTGGACGCGCTCATCAAAGCCAACAAGCGCTTCGACTTCCTGATGCTACCCGGACAGCGCCACGGTTACGGCGACATGAACGAGTACTTCTTCTACCGTATGGCGGACTACTTCAGCGAATGGCTGCTCGGCGATTCGCAGCGGAGCCGTCCGGACATACGGCAGTTGAACAACGACTGACGTCAGGACCGATGCCCTGCCACTAACGATTGAGTCAAAAAAGTTTACGCTTTCTTTGCAGTTACGTTTTTTTTTATTAACATTGTGGACAGTTACACGCACACACATGACTAATGTTTAATTAATAAAACTAACGCTATGGCTTACAAAATCATTGACATCGAAGGCATCGGCCCGGTTTACGCCGAGAAACTCATCGCCGCCGGCATCGATACCGCTGACAAGCTCCTCGCCAAGTGCGCCGCTCCCGCAGGCCGCAAGGCTCTCGAGGACGAGACCGGCATCTCCGGCAAGCTCATCCTGACCTGGACCAACCACGCAGACCTGTACAGGGTCAAGGGCATCGGCCCTCAGTTCGCTGAACTGCTCGAGGCCGCCGGCGTCGACACCGTCAAGGAGCTCGGCCACCGCAATGCCGCCAACCTCGCCGCCAAGATGCTCGAGGTGAACGAGGAGAAGCACCTTGTCCGTCGCGTCCCTGTGGAGATCGAAGTCCAGAGGATGATCGACCAGGCCAAGGAACTCCCTGGCGTGATGACCTACTAAGATTCATTTTTACACGAAGGCCGGCTGCGAAGCCGGCTTTTTTCGTATATTTGCAATATGCCGAAGGAAGAGAAAGTATGCTGGTACGTGACTATCACGCGTAACGGGCAGTGGAAGAACGTCGGGCGGCGCCTTGGAGAACGGGGCGTAGATCACTATATTCCCCCCACTTACCGGACCATGGTTTTCCTGCATACGACCAAGTCCAATGCCCTGTCCCTGGTCAACTCCGGAGAGATCAAGGGACGTTTCCTTATTGACCACAATACCCGATCACTTCTGGAAGTACCTCAGAAGCAGATGGATGACTTCATCCGCATCCTCGACCTCTCCCCTGACGCGGAGTGCCTGTCCAGCGTTCCGCTGGCCAAAGGCGACCGCGTGCGGGTCGTCAAGGGCGCCCTCAGCGGAGTGGAAGGCGACATAGTCGAGACTCCCGATGGACTGTACCTGACAGTGAGCGTGCTTTCACTTCTGTGCGCGCGAGTGGAAATACCGAAGAGTTATGTAGTTCCGATCAAAACGAAGTAAGCGAAAAGTAATCGGAATGACATAAAAAAGAGAGCAAAAAAGCCGGGCAAGTATTGTTTAATGGTTTTTTTTTAGTATTTTTGCGCTGAATATGAATTAAAATATTTTATATACGATTATTATGAAGAAAGTATTTTTGCTGATTGCATCGGCTTTTCTGATGTTCCCGGCCTTCGCGCAGAACGTCACGACCAGCGAGGATGAGAACACCCGCACCATCGTAGAGGAGACCAACACTCCCGAGGGCAGGATTGTTACGACTACCGTCTATGAGAAGGGTTCCGTATTCACCAACGGCTTCTGGCACAACTGGACCCTCAGCGGCAACCTCGGCGCACAGTTATTCTATGGTGACAACGACTGGAAGGTCAACAAGTTGACCGAGATGATCACCTTCCCGGCCATCGATGTCTATCTCACCAAGTGGGCTTCCCCCAGCTTCGGTGTCGGCCTTGGATTTAGCTATGGAAAGTTCTTGGGTCTGTATCAGTCCGCTGATTTCCAGCATGGTACAACAACAGCCGTAAATGGATGGTTCACCACCGATGAACTTTATAAGGGTGCAGATCCTAAATATGATCCTGAAAAGCTTGCATATCAGCGTGGCAATTGGATGAACGCTTATGTACTCGCCCATGCAGATCTCGGCAATATCTTCTTTGGATACAGGCCTGACCGTTTCTTTGACATCGACATGTTCGCCGGTGGCGGTTTCATTTGGGGCTTCAATGAGGAGTTCGCCCGCGGAGTCAGCTACAATCTTGGTTTTGCCAATATGTTCCGCATTACCGACCGTTTCAAGATCAATCTCAACCTACGTGGTGCATTCGTCTCTGACGAGTTCGACGGCGAGAGTTTCATTGATGAACCTACAAAGGGTCACATTAGAGCAAACCACAAATATGATGGTATTCTCGGAGCAACCCTCGGTTTCACCTATGGCCTCGACAAGCTCGGTTGGAAGACTGCCAGCCGTTCCAGCGAGATCCACTACAACGACGCAGCTCTCGCCGAGCGTGACCGTCTCGCCAAGGCTCTTGCCGATGCCAACGCTGCTAACGATGACCTGAAGAACAGACTCGCCAATGCCGAGACCGTCAAGTACGTCAAGGATATCCCCGAGGTTTGGTTCCACATCAACTTCGTAGTGGACAAGTGGGACATCGCCAAGCGTGAGATGATCAATCTCCAGAGCATCGCTGACCTCATCAAGAGCACCCCGAACACTAAGTACCTCGTCTGCGGTTATGCTGACAAGCAGACCGCCACTCCTGAGCACAACCTCATGCTTTCCGAGAACCGTGCCAACGCCGTTTACGATGTCCTCGTGAACCAGTTCGGTGTCCCTGCTTCACAGGTCGTCAAGGACTGGAAGGGCGGTGTGGACTATATGTTCTACAACGAGAAGGAGCTCAGCCGCTGCGTCATGATCAACTCCATCCAGGAGTAGTAATCAACTTTACATACACGTGAAAAAAGAAGTTTTACTTCAGAGAATTCACGACAAATCTATCGTAGCCGGGGTCGTGGGCCTCGGCTACGTTGGATTACCGCTTGCCGTTGAAAAAGCAAAGGCCGGGTTCCGGACCATCGGTTTCGATGTCCAGAAGGAAAAGGTCGATATGGTAAACGCTGGCCACAACTACATCGGCGACGTCGTGGATCGTGACTTGGTCACTTTGGTAGAGGATGGCATGCTGACAGCCACTACCGACTTCGGATTCATCCGTGACGTCGATTTCGTGGCCATCTGCGTACCCACTCCCCTTGACTCACACCAACAACCTGACATAAGCTATGTCGAGTCCTCTGCGCGTTCCATCGCGGAGTATCTTCATCCAGGAATGATGGTCGTCCTAGAGTCCACAACCTATCCTGGCACGACAGAGGAGCTTATTAAACCCATCCTTGAGTCGTCCGGACTCAAGTGCGGCGAAGACTTTTACCTAGGTTTCTCACCTGAAAGGGTAGATCCCGGCAACTTAATTTATAAGACCAAGAACACTCCTAAGGTAGTTGGCGGATTAGGAAAAGATGCCTCCGAAGTGATTTCGGCTATGTATGAGGCCGTCCTCCAGAGTGAAGTATTCCGCGCATCCTCCCCCGCCGTTGCTGAGATGACCAAGATCCTGGAGAATACTTACAGGAACATCAACATCGGCCTCATTAACGAACTTGCGATTCTTTGCCACAAGATGGGCATTGACCTCTGGGAAGTCATCGAAGCGGCCAAGACAAAGCCATTCGGTTTTACACCCTTTTATCCCGGCCCAGGGCTCGGCGGCCACTGCATTCCGCTCGATCCATACTACTTGAGTTGGAAGGCCCGGGAGTATGGCTTCCACACCTCGATGATCGAGTCATCAATGATGATTAACGACCGTATGCCGGAATACTGCGTGGAACGCATCGTAGATATGCTGAACAGTCGCTTTGCCAAGGCTTTGAATGGAGCAAAAGTGCTCGTACTCGGCGTGGCTTACAAGCAGGATATCGATGATTACCGTGAGTCCCCTGCAATACGTGTAATTGAGGAACTCAAGAAAGAAGGCGCGGATGTACGTTTCTACGACCCTTGCATACGGCGCTACCGCCACAAGGGCGAATGGTACGAAGGAGAAGAAGCGCTGACTGCCAAGTTGCTGGAAAGCGCCGACATTGCGGTCATTACGACTGCGCATACTACCGTTGACTACGACTTTGTCCAACAGCATTCCAAGGCCGTATTCGACACCAAAAACGCTATGAAAGCAGTCGCCAAACGCGACAACATTGAAGTATTATAACTGCAATGCAGGACTGGTACGTACACGAGAGCAGCTACGTCGATGACGGGGTCAAGATTGGCGCCGGCACTAAAATATGGCACTTCTGCCACATCCAGAAGGGTGCAGTGATCGGCAAGGACTGTTCTCTCGGACAGAACGTCAATATCGGCTGCAATGTCCGAATAGGCAACGGAGTCCGCATCCAGAACAACGTGTCTGTTTACGAAGGCGTTGAGTTGGAGGACAACGTATTCTGCGGGCCATCCTGCGTGTTCACCAACGTGAACACCCCGCGGGCGCACTTCCCAGTGCACGGGGTTTACGCGCGTACGCGCGTGCGCGAAGGCGCATCGCTCGGCGCGAACTGCACAATAGTGTGCGGCCATACCATTGGTCGTAGCGCCCTGATCGGCGCCGGCTCGGTGGTGACCGCAGACGTAATGGACTATGCCCTGATGGCCGGTGTTCCGGCTCGTCAAATTGGTTGGGTATGCGAATGCGGCAAACGCCTCCGCACCCCTGAACTCACCTGCTCTTGTGGGCGTAGTTACCGACTGGAAGGTGAACACCTCGTTAAAAACGGGGGGTAACCATCCATTCAATTGATATTCAATTGGTTTGCTCTCTTTAATGTACAGAGAGCAATGGCGAAGCTATGGAATTCAGAGATCTGAAAAAACAGTATTACGTCCTCAAGAAGGACATCGACAAAGCTATACTTGAGGCATCCGCTTCAGGAACCTATATTATGGGGCCACAAGTTCGCGAACTTGAGCAGGAATTAGCAGACTATGTCGGCGTCAAGCATTGCTTGACTTGCGCTAATGGTACTGATGCCCTTACATTGGCCCTCAAGGCCTGGGGCATTGGTCCTGGCGACGCAGTGTTCGTCCCAGACTTTACTTTCTTCTCTTCAGCAGAAATAGTATCGCTCGAAGGAGCGACTCCTATCTTCGTTGATGTCCTCGAGGATACGTTCAATATCGATTCGACGGATCTTGAACGCGCTATTCAACATATCCAGAAAGAAGGAAGACTCACTCCGAAAGTAATTGTAGCCGTCGATCTATTCGGTCTCCCGGCTGATTATCCGCTTATCAGACAGATTGCGGATCGCTATGGTCTTCTGATACTTGAAGATGGTGCACAAGGTTTCGGTGGCAGCATCGACAGCAAGAGAGCCTGTAGTTTTGGCGACATTGCTACGACTTCTTTCTTCCCTGCCAAACCTCTCGGTTGTTATGGCGATGGCGGTGCAGTTTTTACTGACAACGACGAATGGGCAGACCTCATTTCCTCCTACCGCGTCCACGGCAAAGGATCGTTCAAGTATGACAACGTCCGCATCGGTCTGAACTCCCGGCTGGACACGGTCCAGGCCGCAGTCCTGCAGGTGAAACTCAAGGCTTTTGCCGATTATGAGCTGGACGCCGTGAACGAGGTGGCTGCCCGGTATACGGAGCGGTTGCAGGGGCTGGCGACGCCGGTCATCCCGGCAGGTTACCGCTCCAGTTGGGCGCAGTACACGGTCCGTTTCGCTTCCCGCGAGGAACGGGACGCCGTTCAGGCCGCTCTCAAGGCGGAAGGCA
>JAEEGJ010023989.1_pt1 | contig 12711 bp, 8 predicted proteins | sample 8958761 | NCBI WGS metagenome assembly JAEEGJ01 (sample SAMN16246546, study PRJNA631951) | gut metagenome | biome: gut microbiome; feature: rumen; material: RS-attached | host: Bos | place: Iran: Karaj | collected 2018-10
AATCTTTTGATGGCAAAGCCTGATGCAGGTGATGCAGAGCTGGAGGCTGTTCTCTCCAAAGTCAATCTTCTTGATTTTGTAAAAGCAAACGGCGGCTTAAATTATCAGCTGACAGAAGCTGCATCGAATCTTTCCGGGGGTCAAAGACAGAGACTCTCTCTTGCCCGCGCTCTTTTGCTAGATCCTCAGGTTTATATTTTTGATGAAGCCACCAGCAGTATTGATGTAGAAAGCGAAGAGCAGATTATGTCTGTTATCCGTGAGCTTTCAGAATCAAAAATCATAATCCTGATTTCTCATCGTCTTGCAAATGTAGTTAATTCAAAACTGATTTATTTCCTGCAAGATGGAAAAATCGAGGAAGAGGGAAGTCACGAACAGTTGATGAAAATTAATGGTGAATATTCAAAGCTCTATAAAAAACAAAAAGAACTAGAAGACTATGCAGGAGTGGTAAAATGAAAAACAATAAAACAGAAATGCGCCGCCCGGCTCTTATAGTTATGGCAAAACTCATAGTTCTTGTAAAACCACTGCTTCCGGTTATGCTGCTGGCAATTGTACTTGGAGTAGCGGGATTTTTGTGTGCAATCTTCCTAACTGTTTTTGCGTCAATGGATCTTGTTTGTCTGGCTCAGAAAACTCCAGTCATCCTGCCATTTTCCCTTTTGATTATTCTTGCAGTTGCACGTGGCCTTCTTCATTATGGCGAGCAGTATTGTAATCATTTTATTGCCTTCAAACTGCTTGCTATTATCCGTCATATAGTTTTTGCCGCCCTTCGCCGACTCTGTCCTGCAAAGCTCGAAGGCCGCGATAAGGGAAATCTGATTTCTGTAATCACAAGTGATATTGAACTTCTGGAAGTTTTTTATGCCCATACAATTTCACCGGTCGCTATTGCTCTTATTGTGAGCACAATTATGTGTGGCTTTTTGGGTAAGATTTATATCTGGGCGGGTTTTTATGCGGCTGTCGCTTATCTGACTGTTGGTTTTTTGATTCCACTTATTAACAGCAGACTTGGAAGCAGCAAAGGCTTTGAGTTTAGAAATGAGTTTGGAGAACTGAACTCTTTTGTTCTTGCCAGTCTGCGAGGCCTTGATGAAACAATTCAATATGATTATGGAAAAAAGCGTGAAAATCAGATTGAAGAAAAATCAGTTGAGCTTGGACGCCTTCAGGGAAAACTGAATAAATATGAAGCTTTGCAAAGGGCTTTTACAACCGGTGCAATTTTATCTTTCGGTCTTGCTTCTTTCTTTTTATTGTATACGGCTTTTGAAAAAAATCTTATAGATTTTTCCGGCCTTGTTACAGGCACAGTTGCAATGATGGGTTCCTTTGGTCCTGTTGTTGCTCTTTCAAATCTTTCGAATAATTTGAATCAGACAATTGCGAGTGGTAACAGAGTTTTGAATTTGCTTGAAGAAAGGCCGCTTGTGGAAGAAGTAACAGACGGAAAATCAATTTCATTTAAAGGTGCTGAAGTTCAGAATCTTTCTTTTGCTTATGATGAAAAAGAAATACTGAAAGACTTCAACGCAGTATTTACAAAGGGAAAAATGATAGGAATTCACGGTGCAAGTGGCTCGGGAAAATCAACACTGTTAAAACTACTCATGCGTTTCTGGGATACAGACAAAGGTGAAATCAAAATCAGCGGCGAGAATGTGAAAAATCTGAATACAGAAAATCTTCGCTCAATGATTTCATATATCACTCAGGAAACTTATATTTTCAATGGGACTATTGCAGAAAATATTTCTCTGGGAGCTGATTGCTTTATCATTGAAGAAATTGAAGGTGCTGCAAGAAAGGCATCTCTCCACGATTTTATAATCAGTCTTCCTCACGGCTATGAGACAAAAACCGGCGAACTGGGGAGCAGTCTTAGTGGGGGAGAGCGGCAGAGAATCGGTCTTGCCCGTGCCTTCTTATACGACGCAAAATTTATGCTCTTAGATGAACCAACAAGCAATCTTGATTCCCTGAATGAAGCTGTCATTTTAAAATCCTTAAAAGATGAAAAGAATAAAGACCCCGACAAAACTATGGTCCTGGTTTCCCATAGAAAATCAACGCTTGCAAGTGCAGATAAGATAATAGAATTGTAAGGAATCAATTAAAAAATCTTTAAAACTATCTATTCCTTTTTTTACAGTGTTAGTATATACTAACACTGTAAAAGTTAGGCAAAACTAACAACAAAAAAAAGACAGGAGGCTCAAAATGAGCGAGTTTTTTAAGAATATTCCTGAGATAAAATTCGAAGGAAAAGATAGCAAAAATCCATGGGCATTCAAGTATTATAATCCTGAATTGACAATCATGGGAAAAAAGATGAGCGAACATCTCCCTTTCGCAATGGCCTGGTGGCATAACCTTGGTGCAAACGGAGTTGATATGTTCGGTTCTGGAACTGCAGACAAGTCTTTTGGTCAGATACCGGGAACAATGGAACACGCAAAGGCAAAGGTAGATGCCGGTATCGAGTTTATGAAAAAGCTCGGAATCAAATACTACTGCTGGCACGATGTTGACCTTGTCCCGGAAGATCCAAATGACATCAACGTAACTAACAAGCGTCTGGACGAAATTTCCGACTATATCCTCGAAAAGACAAAGGGAACTGACATTAAGTGTCTCTGGGGAACTGCAAACATGTTCGGTAATCCGCGCTTTATGAACGGTGCAGGTTCAACAAACTCTGCTGACGTTTACTGCTTTGCTGCTGCTCAGGTAAAGAAGGCGCTTGAGATTACTGTAAAGCTTGGCGGCCGCGGTTATGTATTCTGGGGTGGCCGCGAAGGTTATGAAACTCTTCTTAACACAGACGTAAAGCTTGAACAGGAAAATATTGCAAATCTTATGCACATGGCTGTTGATTATGGCCGCTCAATCGGTTTCAAGGGAGACTTCTATATTGAACCTAAGCCAAAGGAGCCGATGAGCCATCAGTATGATTTTGATGCCGCAACTGCAATCGGTTTCCTCCGTCAGTATGGCCTTGATAAAGACTTTAAGATGAATATCGAAGCTAACCACGCCTCACTTGCAAATCATACTTTCCAGCACGAACTTTGCATCAGCCGTATAAACGGAATGCTTGGCTCTGTAGATGCTAATCAGGGAAATCCTATTCTTGGTTGGGATACAGATAATTTCCCTTGGAATGTTTACGATGCAACTCTTGCAATGTACGAAGTTCTTAAAGCTGGTGGACTTACAGGTGGCTTCAACTTTGACTCAAAGAACCGCCGCCCATCAAATACATTCGAAGATATGTTCCACGCTTACATCATGGGTATGGATACTTTTGCACTCGGCCTTATTAAGGCTGCAGAAATAATTGAAGACGGAAGAATTGACGGCTTCATAAAAGAAAAGTATTCAAGCTACGAAAGTGGAATTGGTAAGAAGATTCGCGACAAGCAGACAACTTTGGAAGAGCTTGCTGCCCGTGCCGCAGAAATGAAAAAGCCATCTGATCCAGGTTCAGGCCGTGAGGAATACCTGGAAGGAATTGTTAACAATATCCTCTTTCGCGGATAAATATCTGGATTAAAAACAAGGGGATAAATATGTCTGATAGTCTTCAACTTTCTTTGTTTGATGATGAGCCGGAAGAAGAAAAGAGCCTGGACTACATTGCCATAGATTTTGAAACTGCCAATCAATATGGGAGAAGTGCAATTTCAGTTGGCCTGGTTCGTTATATAAATGGCAGGGAAGCTGATAATATCTATGAACGTATTTGTCCTCCTACAGATTATTTTGTTCAGGAATGGATAGAGAAGATTCATCACCTTACTTATGCTGATGTAAAAGATTGTCCTAAGTTTCCTGAAGTCTGGGATCAAAAAATTTTTCCTTTTATTGAAAAAACACCGGGTCTTCCTCTGGTAGCTCATAATGCAAAATTTGATATGAGTGTAATCTGGGATGCCTGTAATTTTTATCATCATAAACTGCCGGGCTATAATTATTTTTGTTCACTACAACTTTCAAAAAAGGTCTGGCCAGAGCTGGAAAAACATGCATTAACTTTTCTTGGCCAGAAATTCGGAATAGAATACCTTGCTCATGATGCACTGGAAGATTCAAGAACCTGCGGCCTTATTGTAAATCTTGCTGCTCAGAAAAAAGGCTGTCGAACTGTAGAAGAACTTCTTAAAAAGTGCGGATTAAAACTCGAAAGAATATAAAAGAAAAGAGCCGTCAGTTGGCAACCTGACGGCTCTTGAAGTAGATTAACAACAAACTTTATTAAATTTATAAGAGCAAAAAGTATACGACATACTGTTAGTGGAACCTAACAACTGTATAATATACCGTTTTTGTAGGTTAGTCAAGACTAACTATAATTATTGACAAAATATTTTCTCTTTATTATAGTACACGAGTTAGCATAGACTAACAGAGGAGAAAAAATGGGTGACATTGTCGAAAAAAGTAATTCAAAAAAGTTAACTGTTAAAGATTTAATTTTTGCAGGTGCCTACGCCGCAATTTATTTAATTGCCGTTCTTGGCATTATGATGGTTGTTGGAACAGTTCCAATTTTATATGTATTGTGCCCATGTATACTTGGAGTTCTTTTAGGTTCTATTTATTTATTAAGTGTAACAAAGGTAAGAAAGTTTGGAGCAGCCCTTATAATCGAATTGCTCTTTGCCTGCATTTCAACAGGCTTTAATCCAATTGCATTTTCTGTATGTGTGATTTCTGCAGTATTAGCAGAGGCTTGCATTTTGATCGGTAGATATAAATCAAAATTATGGTACGCAATTTCATATGTTTTCTTTAATATTGGAACTGCTGCAAACTTCATCAGAATCTTTTTTGCAAAGGATGCTTATATCGCAAATCTTCAGAAGAGAGCAGGTGGAGCCTTTGCAGATGGCATGGTAAAGCTTCTTTCACCATGGTGGTCATGGATTATGGTGATTGGCTGTGCAGTACTTGGTGGAATTATCGGTGCCTTTATTGGTTCAAAGCTTATTAAAAAACATTTCGAAAAAGCTGACATTGTGTAACATTAAAAAAAATGTTTTCTGAAAATAATAATTCTATCATAAAGTTGGACCCCAGAACAAAACTTGCAATATTGATTGCAACGATGGTCTTTTCACTTACAAATCTAAGCGTTATACCTGCTGTAATCTGTATTGTTTTTCTGGGGCTTTTGATTTTTTTAGAAGGCGATGGTTTTACAGCAGTAAAATGGTTTACGGGCTGTTCCATCGTTCTTTTAATATTTAATGGTGTAACTAAAAGCGGAAACGGTTCTGCGCTTACCATGATCTGCGCTGCGATTATGGTCATGATAAAAGTTATATGCCCGGTTCTGATGGCGCTTGCTTTATTTACAAAAACTACAAAAATGGCAGACCTGATTTCTGCCTTCCAGAAGATGCATCTGCCGATGACCTTTGTAATTCCCTTCATCGTAATGATTCGATTTATGCCTACCGTTTCTGATGAATGGGAAAGTATAAAAAAGGCTATGCTTTTTCGCGGCATAAAATTTGATTTGAAAAATCTTTTGCTGAAACCTGCTCAGACAATCGAATATATTCTGGTTCCGCTATTATTCAGTTCTATGTCTCTGATGGAAGAGCTTGCTTCTTCTGCAATGGCAAGAGGATTAGACAGCAACAGAAAAAGAAGCTGCTATTCAACAGTAAGGATGAAAGTCATCGATTATATTATTCTTTTTTCATTTTTTGGATTTGTAATAATAAGCCTTGTGAAATTCCAGTGAGGATTTAAATGATAAAAATAGAAGACGTCTCTTTTTCTTATTCAGGAAAAACCAGACATAAAAATGGTCTTGAACATATAAATCTTACAATTAATGACGGAGAGTTTGTAGTTCTTTGCGGAAAAAGTGGCTGCGGTAAAACAACTTTCACGCGAATTATAAATGGACTTGCACCGCACTTTTATGAAGGTGATATGGAAGGCCATGTTTTTATTAATGATATAGATGTTCCAAGAGAGCCAATTTCTAAAATCTCTACATTAGTTGGTTCTGTTTTTCAGAATCCTAAAAGCCAGTTTTTCCATATTGATACGACAAGTGAACTTGTCTTTGGCTGTGAAAATCAAAACATGGATAAGGAAAAAATGAAAGCCCAACTGGAAGGAACTGCAGATGATTTTCAGATTAGACCTTTGCTCGACAGAAGTCTCTTTGAGCTTTCAGGCGGCGAAAAGCAGCAGATTGCCTGTGGTTCTGTTTATACAGCCCGTCCGGATATTTTTGTAATGGATGAGCCAACATCAAATCTCGATAAGAAAGCAATAAATCGTCTTCAGCAGATTCTCACAAAGTTAAAGAAAGAAGGAAAAACAATTATTGTTTCTGAACATCGTCTCTATTTTTTGATGGAACTTGCAGATCGTTTTATTTATTTAAACGATGGGAAAATTGAAAGAGAATTTACAAATGCAGAAATGAAGGCTCTTAGCGAAGAAGAATTGCATAGGCTTGGACTTAGAACGACAAATCTTAATTCAATTACTGCCGAACCAATTTCTGCCAGTCATTTTGAAAGTGCAATTTCAATAAGCGATTTATCCTGTCAGAGAGAAAATTCAACAATTCTTGATATTGATGATTTGAAACTTCCTAAAAAAACTGTGATTGCTTTTATTGGTGATAACGGAACTGGAAAAAGTACTTTGGCTGAAGCTTTGTGTGGTACCTTAAAATCAAATGGAACAATCGCCCTGGATAATGAGATTTTGAGTGATAAACAGCGGGCTGAAAAAAGTTTTATGGTTATGCAGGATGTAAATCATCAGCTTTTCCGCGATTCGGTTCTCGAAGAATTAAAACTGAACAGTAAGGTAAGCGATGAAGAAGCCTGCTCTGTTCTCAAAAATCTTGGTATTGAAGATTTTAAAGACAGACACCCCTCTTCACTTTCCGGAGGTCAGAAGCAAAGAGTTGCAATTGCTTCGGCTCTCTGTTCCGGCAAAAAAGTCATTTATTATGATGAACCCACAAGCGGGCTCGACTATGAAGGAATGCAAAGATTTTCCAAATTAGTAAAAGAAACAGATTCACAAGTTGAAGCTTCTGTAATTATAACTCATGATCTGGAGCTTATCTTAAACTGCTGCGACTATGTTGTACATCTTGAACGAGGTCGTCTTGTTTCAGCTTATCCGCTGGATAAAGAAGGAATTGAAAAAGTAAAGTATTTTTTCACAACAGAAAGTGATCAGGCCTTTACACAAAAACGAGACAATTCTTCTTCAATTGTTCGCTTGATAAACCGCATGGGCAAATATAAAAAATATTTTTATGCCTCAATTCTTTGTATGGTATTTGGTGTTCTGGCAAGCATACTTCCTTATCTTTCAATTTACAGAATAACTGACGGTCTGCTTAATGGACTTTCGGTCAGTTTGAAAAATCTTGCAATTCTTTTGGGTGGAATTCTTGGAGGCAGTCTACTTAATGTTTTTCTGTACACTCAGGGGCTTTCGTTTTCTCATATAGCAGCCTTTAACACCTTAAAAGAAATCAGAATCCAGCTGAAGGAAAAACTAAACAAACAGTCGTTAGGAACAATCAGGCAGATTGGGACCGGAGCTTTGAAAAAAATATTTACAGATGATATTGAGAGTATAGAAATCATTCTTGCTCATGCTATTCCTGAAGGGCTTTCGAATCTTCTTGTTTCTGTAATCGTAATTGTGTTTATGTTTCAGATAAACTGGCTTTTAGCCCTTACTTCAATAATCGTAATTCCAATCGGCTTAAAATGCATGACAAAAATGTATAAAGATGGAACTGAGAGAATGGGCGGTTATTTTGCTGCTGCCAAAAGAATGAACAATTCGATTATCGAATTCATAAATGGAATGGAAGTTGTAAAGGTATTTAATTATCAGGATGAATCCTATAAAAACTATGAAGCCGGCGTTTTGAATTATAAAAAGCTGAGCCTTATCTGGTATAAAGTCTGCTGGCCTTGGATTGCTCTTTATATAAGCCTGCTTCCGAATATGCTTTTATTTACCCTGCCTCTTGGCTCTCTTGCTGTTATGAGCGGGCAGGCTACACTTGCTGAATTAATTTTGATTATATGTCTTTCGCTTGCAACCGGAGGAAATTTATTAAGGGCTCTTTCTTTTCTTGCTTCCATGACACAGGTGAATTATAAGATTCAAGCTCTTGAAAGAGTTTTGGACAGAACTCCATTGAAGGAAGGTGCTGATGATTTTTCAGAGGTGGCTGAAGGTGCGAAATCTGGTAGTACAGAAATCACTTTCAAAAATGTTCATTTTTCATATAAAGATAAAGAAGTATTAAAAGATGTAAGTTTTACTGCAAAGGGCGGCCAGATGACGGCCATTGTCGGAGAGTCTGGAAGCGGTAAATCAACAATTGCCCGACTTATTGCCCATCAATATGATGCGGATGGCGGTCTTATTACTGTGGGAAGAAAAAATATTACTGACCTTAGTTTAAATGCCCTGAACCGCGAAATCTCTTTTGTCTCACAGGAAGTTTTCCTTTTCAACAGAAGCATTATGGAAAATATCAGAATAGGAAAACCTTCTGCAAGTGATGAAGAAGTAAAAAAGGCTGCAGCCCTTGCTTCCTGCGATGAATTTATCCAAAAGCTGTCTGGTGGCTATTTAGCAATGGCGGGTGATGCTGGAAAGAGACTATCTGGCGGAGAGAGACAGAGAATTGCACTTGCCCGGGCAATTTTGAAGGATGCGCCAATTATCATTCTTGATGAAGCAACCTCTTCTATTGATCTTGAAAATGAAGATAAGACAAACCGGGCGATCGAAACAATCATAGAAAATAAAACAGTAATTATCATTGCTCATAAATTGAGTGCATTAAAAAATGTGGACAGAATTGTTCTGTTGAAAGACGGCCGCGTTCTTGAAGAAGGTCCTGCAAAACAAATTATGAAAAATAGTGATTACTTTAAGAAACTCTATAAGCTTTCAGTAAATGCAGATAAGTGGGAAATTGCTAACAGAACAAAATCAAAAAAGGGAGAAAAAAATGCTTAAACAGATTCGCAGAATTATTAAGCTTGCAGATAAGTATAAAGGCAAAATCAGAATCGCCTATCTTTTTTCATTTTTGAATTCATTCTTTACTTATTTTCCATATATGATGAGCCTCTTTGTAATCAAAGAATTATTCCAGAAAACAATGAATTATAGAAAGGTCTGGATGATTGGAGGAATCTTAATTCTTTGTCTGCTGGGGCAGATTTTATTCAGATATCTTGCAGACAGATTCCAGTCTACAGCGGGTTATGAAGTTTTTGCCGCTCTTCGAATAAGGCTCGGCGACAGACTCAAAAAACTTCCTATGGGATTTTTTTCAGACGGAAATATCGGAAAAATCAGCACAGTACTTTCTAACGACATGCAATATGTGGAAAGTAACTGTATGAATATGATTGCTGATTTTGCAGCAGATGCCGGCTCTCAGGCTTTGACTCTTATTTTTATGATTTTCCTTCATCCTTATCTTGGCGCTCTGACTTTATTTATAACTCTTTTAATTATTGTAGCTGGAAATATCTGCATGAAAAACGAGCAGAAAGAAGCTGACAATATGCAGCAGGTAAATGAAGAACTTTCTGAACATGTGCTGGAATATATAGAAGGGATGAGTGTCATAAAATCTTATAATATGCTTGATTCAGAATCAAATCAGTTGGATAAAGCATTTATTGATACAAAAGATAAATGTATTGATCTTGAAAAAAAAGTAACTCCGGGTTTGAGAATTATAGAATCAATAAATATTATAGGAATTGCAGCTCTTGTGGTGCTTGGCCTTTTCCTCTATAAAGGCGGAGAAATTGATTTATTTAAGACTCTTGGAATCAGTGTTTTTTCATTTGGAGTTTTTCGACCTGTAAGAAATCTTTATCTTCAGGTTACAAGAATTGCCGTTATGAACAGCAGTTTGAACAGGATGGAAGAATTATTTAATTTGGAATTACTGAATGAAGCTGATTCAGAAAAAATTCCAGAAAAATGTCCAGACGGAGTACCAGAAATTGAATATAGAAATGTTACTTTTTCATATGAAGAAGAAGCTGTTCTTAAAAACGTTTCGTTCAAGATTCCTCAAAAAACAATGGCTGCTTTAATTGGTCCGTCTGGAGGTGGAAAGAGTACAATTGCAAATCTTCTTACAAGATTCTGGGATATAAAAGAAGGCAGCATTTTAATTCGCGGATGTGATATACGAAATGTTCCTCTGAATAATCTGATGGATAAAATCTCAGTCGTATTCCAGAGAGTATATTTATTTAAAGATACAATTTATAACAATGTTAGAATGGGAAAACCGTCTGCAACCAGGGAAGAAGTTTTGGAGTGCCTTAAAAAAGCCCGCTGTATGGACTTCATTGAAAAACTGCCCTTTGGAATTGATACTGTAATAGGTGAGGGTGGTGCAAGTCTTTCGGGTGGAGAGGCACAGAGAATTTCTATTGCCAGATGTATTCTGAAAGATTCTCCAATTATTATTCTTGATGAAGCTACTGCCAGTGTTGATGCGGATAACGAGGCTTATATTCAGCAAGCTATTGATGAACTTTGTAAAGGAAAAACTCTACTTGTAATTGCCCACAGATTGAATACAATCAAAAATGCGGATACAGTTTACAAAGTAGAGGATGGAATTATTTCATTGTCGTAATTCCTGCTGAGTAGAATTGAGTGAGCTTGATTATATAATCCTTCGCATCTTCAAATGACATTCCCTTAATAAAAGGAATAAAAAGATTCTGATAAAATGACAGAGTTATGCTCTCAAAAAAGAGTTTGCGGGAGCTGTCACTGATGCCCCACTTCTTAAGTAAATCAGAAGAAAAGTTTTTCTGATTGTTGAGAACGCGGGGCAGGTGAGTCTGCAGGAAATCAAGATCCAGCTGGGCAAGTTTTTCTGTAAAGTTCTCAAAACGGCTGCCTTTAGCACAGGTCAGCAAAAGGTGGAATTGCTTTTTGTGCTTATAGGCGAACTCAAGGTATTTTATGTAGTATTCTTCCGGCCTGTCCGGGAGCCTGCCGTTTTCGGCATTTTCCCAGTAAATTATTTTGTCATTTTTGAAAAGCTCCATAAAATCTGAATATGCAGGATTTATTACCGCTTCGAAGAGAGCTTCTTTGTTTTCAAAGCGGGTATAAATGGCACGCGGAGATGTCTGAGCTTTTTGGGCGATTGTGCGGACAGAAGAGTTCTCAAAGCCGTTTTTTAAGAACTCCTGACCTGCTGCTTCTATAAGTCTTTTTGAAACTCCGATAATTCTTTGTGCCATTTATATTTCCTTATTCACTCTGCAATGTATATAACTTCTTGTACACTTCGCAGTTTTTCATCAGCTCTTCATGAGTGCCGTTACCAACTACCCTACCCTGGTCCAGTACTATGATTCTGTCACAGTTTACAATGGAACGGAGTCTGTGTGCAATCATCAAAACCGTACGACCGTTAGTTAGTTTTTCAATTGCGTTCTGAATTTTTGTTTCTGTTTCAGGGTCAATTGAGGCGGTACTTTCATCTAGGAGAACTATTGGAGCATCCTTAAGAAGTGCCCGCGCAATTGAAAGCCTCTGGCGTTCACCACCGCTTAAGGTGTGTCCGTTTTCTCCAAGAACTGTATCAATTCCGTCCGGCAACTTTTCGATAAATGGCATACACTGAGCCATTTCGGCAGCTTTCAAAACTTCTTCTCGACTGGCATTTTTATTTCCAATCAGGATGTTGTTATAGATTGTATCATTAAAAAGCGTTACATCCTGGAAGACAATTGAAAAAAGCTTGAAAAGATTTTCCGGTGCGACATTTTTAATATTCTGACCGCCTGCTAAAATCTCGCCTGAATCATTATCCCAGAAGCGGGCTGCAAGACGGCAGATTGTAGATTTACCACTTCCCGAAGCACCAACAAGAGCTGTGTATTCTCCCTGCTTTGCGGTAAAGGAAACGTTCTGAAGAACAGGCTTATCATTTTTATTATAGGCAAAGCTTACATTCTTAAACTCAATATCATAATTCTTTGCTTCAATATCAGCAGAGCCAGTCTGTTCCGGATAGTCTCTGATATTTTTAATTCTTCTGGAAGCAACCTTAGAAGCAATCACAGCACCCAGATGCTCGCAAGTGTAAGAAAGAGGTTCATAAACCCAGACAGAAAAAAGCATAAAGATAATATAAACCGCTGCGCTGATTTCCCCTGTAACAAGCAGGCGGGCACCCACAATCGCAACTACACCAATTCCCATTCTGAGAACATTGTAGGCAGTGGAAACACTCATACCAGAAAGAAACTCAAAAAGGACAAGATGTGGAACCAGGCGCTTCATTTTCTTTTCAAGACCCTTCTGATATTTAGCAATGTTTCCCGAAGCCTTAAGAACCTTTATGTTTTCCAGATATTCCTGAATGCCGTCTGTAATAGCAAGCTTCAGGTTCCGATTTTTCTGATGAGTTCCACCTGAAATAGGATCACATAGAGACATTGCAAGAGCAGCCAGAGGAAGTACGGAAAACAAGGCGAGCGTCATCTTTACATTCACAAAAAAGAGAGCGATAACTGTTACACCAATTCCAATAAAGCCTCCGATGAATTCAGTAATCTGATTTGCAAGAATGCCTTCAATAATTCCGATGTCATCCATAATTGTGGAAGTAAGGTCGCT
>JAEEGJ010023990.1_pt1 | contig 12710 bp, 10 predicted proteins | sample 8958761 | NCBI WGS metagenome assembly JAEEGJ01 (sample SAMN16246546, study PRJNA631951) | gut metagenome | biome: gut microbiome; feature: rumen; material: RS-attached | host: Bos | place: Iran: Karaj | collected 2018-10
AACAAAAGCAAAGCAGAAGAAATGCTGCTAAAAGCCAGAATGAACTTCTTTATTCCACAGTGTATAGACGACTTCAAATCAGATATGCTTTTTGTTGATTATCTTCACACTTGGCTTCAGGTTGTAACTATATTCCCAAACTAGTTACGCTATAGTCAAACTATTTTGAAAAACATTTACACAGTTGAAAGAAAAAACTTAGAATGTTCCCCAGTTTAAATCAATTGCTTAGGGCCCCGTTTTCGCGAGGCCCTAAAAAGGTAAAGTAATACTATTACTTATAAAAGATTTAGTCACGTTTTACTTCTTAACTTTAACCTTACGTCCTGCATTCTTCTTAGTAAAGTACTTCTTATACTTCTTTAACTTTGACTTCTTGACCTTAACAGTCTTAACCGATGAACCCTTTAATGACTTCTTTACACCAGCCTTAGTCAATTTGGTAGTGTTCTTGATATATATAGTCTTTAATTTTGTATCCTTATAGAATGCTGTTGGACCAATCTTGCTCAGCACTGAAGAAGTAATTGTAAATGAGCTAAGTTTTAAGCAACGTGCAAATGCATTTGTTCCTATTGTCTTAAGTCTTGAACCTCCTGACACCTTAACTAAATTGGAGCATCCGTAGAAAGCATTAGCATCGATAATAACTACGTTAGATCCTATAGATAACGTCTTAATTGTCGTATTACCATAGAATGCATTAGGACCTATTCTATTGACTTTATAAGTATCCAGTTTTAACTCAACGGTGCTTGGAATAGTAACAGATTCGTTTTCATTCTCAACTCCGATAATCGTTACGGTGCCTGTTCCGTCAGTTTTAGGATTTGTTATCTTGTATTTGAAATCACCTTCTGTGATTTCTTCACCAAGGACAGCAGCTCCAATGTGAGGAACCACGATTTCAACATCAGTCAATGCTGTATTACCATCGGTATCGGCAAAGTTCTTTCCACATCTGTTGCAATGGTAGTACTCTTTATTGCCATCATTGGAATGAGTAGGTTTTTTAGATTCAACATGCTTCATGTCATGGCCGAATTTTGCAATAGCAACCGGCTTATTCAATGGTTGCGTTTCTTCTTGGTCTGCAAATAGTTTTCCACAGCTTTCGCATTCATAATGCGCTTCATATCCAGCCTCAGTACAAGTTGGCGCCTTTGACTTAACTGCTTTAAGCTTATGCCCTGCAGGAACCACTGTATCCGCCAATGTAGTCTCGTTCTTTCCCTGAGAATCGCTGAATAGTCTTTCGCATGCTGAACACTTCCAATAAGCTTTGCGACCATCCTCGGTACAAGTTGCAGGCACAGCCTTGATTGCTGTTAACTTATGCTTCGCAGGAATAATCGTTTCGGCTAACGTTATCTCTTTCTTTCCTTCTGAATCGCTGAAAAGCTTATTGCATTCAGAGCATTTCCAATATGTCTTATTACCATTTTCGGTACATGTTTCATTATGTGCTTCAACCTGACTTAATGTATGGGGGAGAGTGGGGACAACTTGTTGAGGATTTATCTTTTCTCCACAAACACTGCAATGGCTTCCTTCTGTCAATCCCGTTTTTGCACATGTAGGAGGGACAGCCGGATCATCTACAATATTATGATTGCCAGTTGCAGGAATTACTTCCTGAGGAGTAAGAATTTTGCCACAGGTTTTGCAATGGCTTCCTTTTGTTAATCCTGATTTACCACATGTTGCTGCTACTGCTGCATCTGTTACAGAAACATGTTTACCAGTTGCAGGAATCACTTCTTGCTGGGTAAGTATTTCACCACAGACACTACAATGCTTTCCCTCTGTTAATCCCGTTTTATTGCATGTTGCTGCTACTGCTTCATCAGTCACAACAGTATGACCTGGAGCGGTGATTTTTACTCTTTCCGATATTGCCACAGTTCCTTCTTGATCACGATAGTATCGCTCGCAGTCAGAACAATAATAACATGCCCTATAGCCAACTTCTGTACATGTTGGCTTCTCTTCCGGAAGATATACAAGATTATGATCATGATAATGCCATTCTGCTAAATCCAACAAAGAGTTACCGCTACGAATAGAAATATTTGCTTTGTTATTCGAACTGCCTCCATAATTCACATCGTAAATACCTGTACAACCGTAGAAAGCATTATAATCAATTATTGAAACAGTATCCGGAATGCTAATAGATGACAAAGATGAACAATTTTGAAATGCGTACATAGAGATTGTAGTTGTCATGGGAGGCAGTTCTATCGACTGAAGTGCTGAACAACCAGAAAACGCAGAGGAAGGAATAACGGTTAAAGATTTTGGTAAGGTTACAGTTGTTAATCGAATACAGTCTTTAAAAACACTTCCTGCAATGTTGCTGCTTTCAAGCTTAACTGTTTTTAGATTTTTACAACCAGAAAATGCACCGCTACCAACTTCAACACCAGTTCCAATTCTAACTGTTGAAATTGTCAAATTGTTCGAGAATAAACTGGATGGGACTATAACTTTGTACGGATAATAATGATTTTTTGTTTCTTCATAATGAATGTTAATAATCTGTACATATCTCTTCTCATCATTAGTAGCTGAAGAAGAAAAACCTGTGATAGTTGCAGTACGATTAGTCGTGTCTAATCTATAGACAAAAGCACCTTTTGTGTAATTATATATAACATCAGCGTTTGTGGTAATTGGTTGATTAATTGCCACCACTCCAAATATAGAAGCAAAAATGACGGCAATATATAAAGCTAAACGAATTACTGATATGTTTATGAAGTGATTAAGCTTTGATTTACAAAAGCGAATAGTTTTATTCATAATATGCCTCCTCCAAATGAAATACTCATAATATAATTATTTTAAATCTGAAATTTTATTATCTCTTTGATGTTTTGTTAACACGATAAATAATTAGTAAACAATCTTCCTAGATTTTATTAACAAGTCACTACAATGCTATCTTTAGAATAATTAGCAGCCAAGAAGTCACTGGTTTTATTGATTTTGTTCTTTGTGAAACAGATGTAATGACACCACATTCGCACCACAAAGTCTCCTAACACCTATAAAATCGCACATTTGATTCCTCCCCAGCTCCTATCTATCCTAAAACCAGTACGCAGAAAGCGTACAAAACATTTGCATAAAAAATGTGCTTACTGTAACTCTTAGGAAACCACGTTGTTAGATCAAAGGAGGTATTAGTCGAAAAATGGATCAGGAAGTTCCTATAGCAGAAAAGGCCCTGCTCACCATTCGAGAAGCCGCTGATTATTATAATCTCGGTTTGCATAAGCTACGCGAACTTACCAATGATGAACACTGCCCGTTTGTTTTATGGAATGGCAATAAGAGACTGATCAAGCGTAAGGCGTTTGAAGAGTTCCTAAACAGCCTATACTCAGTCTGAATTACTGCACCCGGGTTCAAAGCGGCCTGGGTGCGACTATTTTGGGGACCCCTTGGGGCCCCTTTAGCCAAAAATAGCAATGCAAAAGACAGTTAGAGCCCGATTTATCAGCCTTAGAAAATTAACAGCTTGTCTAAGTAATGCGGTATTTGACTTCCCAAAGAGCCCGCAAACTAAGGCAATTCGCACATTTGAAGGCATTTTCACTGAAATATATTATTGAGCGGGGCAAACTAAGCCATGTCGAGAGGATCATGAAATGACTGAAAAAACTTGCTATACACGAATATTTAATACGGTAATACCGGAATTATTTAAAAGACGTATGAAACGCTATTATGAAGAGGAGTTTGCAGAACAGCCAGATCTTCTTTCTGTGCTTGATGTCGCAAATCTGACCGGTTATTCAAAGATGTTCATCGGAAAATTGATCCAAGAGGGAAAGCTCAGGAGTGTCACCGCTAGCAGGGTCAGATATATCAATAAAGCATTGCTTATAGACTATCTTTGCACCGACGAGTTTGACTCTATCTTACGTAAAACGTACTGGCATAAGAAACATGTTGCAATATTCAGGAAATGGAAAAGGAGTTCAAGATGGTGATCTGGTTTGGAACACTAGTTGTCCTAATGAATAACCTTTGGAAGACTCATTTTAAGACAACCAGAGAGATTTACAGCTTCAAAGATCAGATAAAGAGGTTCGGTGTCTACTACATGTGTTTGGATGATCTCCCGATATGAGACATAAATCCGTTTCAGAAGAAAGACCGGAACTTGTGGCCCAGTGGGCCCGAAGTAATAAACTCTCCCCTGATAAGGTCTCCGGAGGCTCCCACATGAAGGTCCGCTGGATCTGTGAAAAAGGACACAAATGGGATGCTGTCATAAAAAACCGTGTGATCTTAGGCTCCGGATGCCCTTATTGCGAGCATCGGGCTGTGCTGAAGGGCTACAACGACCTTCTGACAGCCTATCCTGCTGTTGCCAAGACCTGGTCCGGGAAAAACACTCTAAAACCTTCCGAAGTCGCCCCTTTCTCCAACAGAAAGGTCCTTTGGCGCTGTAAGAATGGGCATGAGTGGCTCGCCCGTATAGCTGATAGGACGCGTGGACACGATTGTCCCTATTGTGTCAAGCCAAAAGGCGAAACTCGGGGATAAATGTATAAAATCCGGGGATAAACGTCGAATATCACTATCACTCCACTGTTTTTCCACTATCTTTGCTTGTATTCTTATCAAAGTTTCTTTATAATACCGCCTTGTCAGGAAGTCGAAAGGCTTATCTGACAAAGTTTTTATTCATTTTGGAGGTTCATTATGAACAAATCTGAATTAGTTGAAGCAATGGCTGCAAAGACCGGCATGTCCAAGGCTTCTACAGAAGCTGCAGTTAAGGCTTTCGTTGAAGTAGTTTCTGAAGAGCTTCAGAAGGGCGGCAAGGTTCAGCTCATCGGTTTCGGTTCTTTCGAGACTGTTAAGAAGGCAGCTAGAACAGGCCGTAACCCTCAGACAGGTGCTGAGACAAAGATCCCTGCTTGCACAGCTCCTAAGTTTAAGGCTGGTCAGGCTCTCAAGGATCAGGTTAATTCAAAGAAGAGCAAGAAATAATCTTGAACAGCTAATTAACAACGAAAAAGGCACTTCGGTGCCTTTTTTTGCTTTTGTCTATTTAATTCGGGATTATCTTGACTAATAATTATTAGAAGTTTGGTCAAGATTTTTCATGATCAATGCAAATTCGCTTTCCATATTATTCTTCATTTGCCAAGTTTTTTGACAAATCAATAAGATAACTTTTAAGCACGATCATACCCATATGGTTTGCTGCGAGCTCCCTTGGTGTGTACCCATTAAGCTCCTCTATTGAACTGTCAATCCACGAATCATAACAATCCCGCCCGACAAGGCGCACAATAACAAACGTTATATTCTCGTCTTGTTTAATATAATTATCTCTAACACTAACTCTGGGAGAATTCTTAACCTCATTTCTCCATTCCCTAGAAGAATATTTAGACAAGTAATCTTCCATCGTTCTGTTCATCACTACATCGGTTTTAACCAGATATATCTCCCCCAAAGCCGGAAAATCCGGGCGTTGGAACAACCATTTCCGTTTGCATGCACTACACTTATAAATCTTCGTGCTTCCTTCGCATCTTATGCATTTATAAGTATTGCCTCCCGCCTCAAAAATCTCTTCTAGAGTTTCCGCTTCGCGTATGCTGTTGATCTTATTGCATTTGATTTTGGTGCAGTTACAAGATGATGTATTCATGCTATATTTACCTTCTGTTACTCTCTATCATCTATCTGACACCTTTTTAGATTAACTGTTTATTTTCTTGACTAAGGAATCATTCCCTCAGACGAGATAATTATATCATCCGGGTTAAGTTCTCTTGATAACTTTTTGAGCTGCAAATCTAGTCCACCTATGACTACGGGAGGACTTCTGAAAAATACATATCACTGATTTTGGTTGGCTTTTTGTTGGCTTTAAAAAATGAAATGCCCTGTTTTAGGGCATTTCCAGCGTTTTGCAATTATTCGAGTTCCCTTTTGGTTTCTATATATTGAGACTTAGCAGATTTAGAAACACAATATGTTGTATAGATATTCTACATATTCTGTCGTTTCTAGGACGATTTTGACACTATTATTGTCTTTTTATTGTCCTCTGCGATTCAATGAATAAACTTTTACATCTTTTATTAACCATAAAGATATACCTGTAATACACAAAATATCAATCAACATATTTCCAATGAAAACCACCAGCTGTAATTCGCTTTCCTTTACAGCACATACCTATTTTGCTCGCTGAAATGCCATATTTTAAACTTGCTTCAGCTATTGAGTTAAATGCTTCTTTTGTATCAGAATTCTGCACTTTTTTTCTACGACTATTTTCTGTTTTTTTACGACCACAAACAGGACAACCTCTTCCGTTATTTCTACTATTTATGGCCGCTTCCCACTCGTATTCACATTTTGAACATTTCCACCATACTTTTTTGGAGCTTCCCAATGAGAATGCTTCTGGTACTAATGACTTGTTTTTATCGTAGTTCCATTCAACTCTTAAGAGACTATTGGTAATTACAGAGTTTTCAGGACTTTTGATTGTTTTTTTATATTCCGCTTCAATATCATCTCTATCATGATTGAAATCAATAACAGAATAATCAATCATAACATTCGTCAGTTTCATTAATAACTTAAACAATTCATGTAATGCATAATTATAATATTTATAATGATTATTTCCGCTAAATCCATCATTAAAATAGATTCGATTTCCTAAGACAGTGTTCTTGTCACTTGAAATAATCCTGATTAAAACTATTCCATGAGCGTTACATTCTAAATCTTTGGTTTGATCTAATTCCCTTTTTCTTTCACTGCTATGCCAATAATAGCCATCATACTCTATAGCAACATGATAGTCTGGAAGATAAATATCTAATTCAAATCCCAAAGACTTATCACGCCATATCACGTTTTTATAAAACTTTCGACAATAACATAGAATCGCATATTCCGGAAGCGATGATGATCCGTTACACTTAGGACAATCTGTATGTTGCGAAACCCTATTTGATATCAAAGCAGTCCATTCATTTCCACATTTTTTACATTTCCACCAAACTGAATCATTACTTGTCTTAGCATAAGATGATGGTGCTTTTTTATTCTTTTCGTAATCCCATTCCTCGAGTAAATCTTCACGACTATTATCCTTACACCATGTTTCTAAATCATTTACACCTAACACAAGAATATGACCCGCACAACTTGGACAACCTGTGTTCAAGTTGGTTCTATTTCCAACGTATGTTTTCCATTGATAGCCACATTTAGAACATTTCCACCAAGCTTCTTTGCGAGGTGATTTAGAAATTTCTGCTGGTGTTTTTTCGTTTTTCTCATAATCCCATTCCTTTAGCAATTCTTCACGATGATTAAGTTTGCACCATGTTTCGAAATCATTTTTCCCTTGCACTATTATCTTACCTACACAACAAGGACATGAACTACCTTTAGTATGTGAACATATCATTGATTGCCACTCGTATCCGCATTTTGAGCATTTCCACCAAACTTTTTGTTCACTCTTTTTTGTATAGTTTGAAGGCAGCTTACAATTTTTTGAGTAATTCCATTCAGCAAGTATTTCCTCATGATGATTATTCTTACACCATGATTCAAAATCATTCACACCAGGTATAACAATTCGCCCAGAACAACTAGGACAGCCATTTCCGCGTACACGCGATGAAATTGAGGCACACCATTCATATCCACATTTATTACATTTCCACAATGCTTTTTTGTTGCTCTGTTGAGCAAAATCAGAAGGTTCTCCTTTGTTTTTATCACTCCACTCATTTAGTAATGCTATATTATTCTTCTTACACCAAGTTTCTAAATCATTCTTTCCAGATATTGCTTTGCAAGAAGTGCATCTGCAATTAGTTTTCTCTTTTGTTCTACGACCTACTCTGGTAGACCAAACTCTTCCACATTTAGAACATTTCCACCAAACAGATTGGCTACTGTTATATTGGATTCTAGCAGGTGTAATCGTCCCGTTTTTTTCATAATTCCACTCAACGAGCAATTTTTTTCCTCGTTCTCCATTTGTTTCACACCATTCTTGTAATGATAATTGTTGCATTTTTAGTTGTTTATAAAAAAACGCTTCCTACATTATTAGTCTCCTCTTAAACAGAATAATTATATCATTCGTTTGTTTGACTCTTGAGATATATAAACTGTACTAAAGGGTAACTATTCTGTAGATTTGAATTTGCTCAAAAAAACTCGGAGTTCCAAATCTGTTGTCTTTTTGTTGTCCTAAAAAACTGAAACGCCCTATTTACGGGCGTTTCCAGCGTTTTTTCATTATTCGAGCTCTTTACTGACTCATATATCTTGTGGTAGTTAAGTTCCAAAAAGCACAATATCTTGTGGTTATTTTCCATCTATTCCATCACTTCTATGACTATTTAATAGCGGGAAGTGGCTTTTTAGTGGCTAAGCTAATCATTCAATACTCACTTAGCTTCGTCCAAATAATTACATGCTACTCTTGAATTTCTCAACTTCGGCAATTAGCTTCTCGTCCATTAGCGGAGAATAGTTTGGATGCTTCATTAGGTCGGCCTCTGAAAAACCCGCCTTTGGCAATATGGTAATTGCAAGACCGTCAAGAATATCAAGATCATCATATTTGCTTGGATTCATGTCAATTCGATAATACATATATCCAAGGAAATTATAAGGATCGGCTATCACATATTCACCCAAGCAATAGCACCAAAAAAGATTAGCAAAATTAACTACAGATTCCGGAGTGATGCATTTTGAGAAAAGGTATTCTTTCCAGCTTTCAAAAGTATTCTCCCAGCCAAAATCTTTTATTTGCTGCTTAGCAACATCCCATAAAGCTTCATCTTCTTCATCGGTGAGCTCTTCATCATAATCTCTGTTAAATAAGTATTCTGTTATCTCGCTTATGCTTTTTTCCATAGTCACCCTTTGTTCTTGGTAATTAGTTTGCTCTCAACATATTCGTACATCTGTCCATAATCAAAAGCATCATATATAACATGACACTCCGGTCCAAGTTCATCACATAATCTCGTATAAGCTTTGACGGATTCTTCCAAAAATATTGCTTTCTCCTCAGCTGACCAAGGCGAAGGATCTGGTGGATATTCCCAATTCAAAGAAGAATCGTGCCATTCATGAAGGCGGATCAACTCTTCCTTTAAACCTACTGATATTGGGAGATTATCCAATTTGATATCATAACCGCCAAACTTTTCTTTGGCTGCTTCATTCATACCCCAAACGATATCCTCGTCGGAGCCTCCCCATTCAAACATTAATCTTAGTTCATACTTAACCATATTGCTTAATTTGAATCAGATTATCGTCAAAAGGACCTCTCGCTTATACCCTAGATTATATCATCGGAGTAAAGCAGTCTTGATAACTTTTCAGCACACAATATGGATCAGAAAACACTGTTGTGAATTATTCCTGGATAACGTCTGAGTTCAAAATATGGTGGCTTTTTGGTGGCTTTAAAAAATGAAATGCCCTATTTTAGGGCATTTCCAGCGTTTTGAGACTATTCGAGTTCTTTGCAGATACCCATATCTTGTGGTCGGTATGTTCCAAAAAGCACAAGATATTGTGGTGATTTTCTTCTTATTCCACCCTTTCTATGGCTTTTTATGAGCGGTAGGTGGCTTTTTAGTGGCTAAATAAGCTTTCGAGATTATTTAGCCAATAAGGAATTCTTCTCTATTCTTTTCAAATGCTTCCTTGATTTTCTTTCCACGATAATCTTTAAGAGAACTCCAATTTAAAACAGAAGAATATTCTTCGAATTTTTCTCTCTCGATCTCTTCATACTCAACTACTGCATTTACAAGCGTCGAGTTATCGGTGATCTCGTTAAGAGTTCTGTCATTCTTAGATGCATTTGTCCCCTTAGGAAGCAGCCCAATATTATATATAGCGTCCCTCTTAACCTCTTTTCTGTCGAGTCCACTAGAATTAAATGCTTTCTGCGGAATAATATGATCGAACTCCGCAGTGTACTCATATGTGACATTGCATTTCTTTCCTTTGATGCAGTAATAGTGTGCTGCTAAAGGCTTAATTAAATCAAACTTAATATCCTTTCCCGAAACAGTCCCTTGATTCATTATTTCATCTATAACTTTAATCCACTCGTCCTTGGGATAGGCTTTTAGTAATTCATTGCTCTTGTAATTGTTTTTGAGATTTTTCAACTTGCTGGCTAATAAGGAATCACTCGAGCCCTTCCATCCAGAATTAATATACTCTTCGATTATATTGTCCAAAACAATAAAGAGATTCTTTTCGAATATTTTATAAGCCGTTGTTCCGGCGTTCGCTCTACCGCTTTGCATGTACATATAATATGCAGCAAGCATGAAATACACGGTAGCGTTTTCTCCTATTAATGATGACAATGTCAGTTTCCAGCTGCTTAGTGTCTGAAAATATGACATTCCTCCCATTTTTGAAAGCATTTCATTAAGAGTAATCACAAAATCCGAAAAGTCAGAATTGTTCATGCTCTTATGATTACTTAATTCGTCATAAGCATCTTTTGTGACTTTCCCAAGATATAATCCGCTCAAGATTTTAAAACCAAGCGTAATAGCTTTTCCTATTTTACTTTCATCCGATTTATACAAAGAAAACGGGAACAAAATGTCGCCATTATTAATTTCTACAAACAAACACGCAGGAAGATCCCACTTAACGCATTTTTCAAGATCCACATCATCATTGTGAAGATACTTATATACTTGTTTAATAGATTCCTGTCTGCTTGTTCCCAAATTAGTGATTGGTTCATTCCACGCGGGTTTTGCACTGAGTATTTGAGCAGCATTTAAAGGCGTACCATTAGAGTTAATAAGGCTAAATATCTTTTGTTCATCTGCTGCTGAAGCATTCGATACCGATATAACGCCTATATAAGAGTTCGATAATAATCCCTCAGCCCATTCATAGAAACCGATCGCTTCTAATTGAAGAGTATCCCAATTGCACAGAATAGTATTTGCGTACTTATCACGTGTATGTTTATCTATAAATTCATACTCATCATCAATATAATTCAAAAAGTTCTCTTTATCCTTATAATCGATTTTCTGTGACTTGCAATTATCTTTATATGAATTAACAAACACTCTGGTTTTTTGTCCGGATAATCTATTTTGTGTATCACCCGCTACTACGAAATTTCGAGAAAACTTTGCATCTTTTTTTATGTATTTGGCAAAGTTAAACACCTGCGTAAGACCATAATTCTTTGCTTTCTTATGCCTTTTGCAAAACAACAACAAGTCCAACAAACGCTTGGCAGTAATTGTAAGACCCTTGTTTTCTGAAGATGCATCTTGCCCTGGTTGCGTAGTATCTGATGCTTCTGCATCATCCGTCACACTATCATCAGATTCGTCATCAACGTCCGAAGAACTAGTTGAATCATCAATGTCTCTTATCGATTCAGGATCATCTTCGTGTTCTGTTTTATCATAATTTGTATATACCTCAAGATAATCGATGAATTTTTCACATATTTCTTCTTCAGAAGTTTTATCACTAATTTTCAGTGCCTTTTTTGCCCAATTCCAAAGTAAATCTGGTGATAATAGTATTTGCTGAATTGTTGAATATCTTTGTCTGCCGTCAATTAACCACTTTTCAGTTATTCCATTATTCTTATTAACCTCACAGCAAAGAATTACGGACCCTATAGGGTACTGCTTACATATTGACAGCATTAGATCGAACTTTTGCTTTTCTTTCCAAACTTCAGATCTTTGAAAGCGTGGCATCTTTATGCTTTCATCTGTTACATAGTCTCTAAGTGTTTTAGGTTCAATCTGAAACATAGTATTCCTCCGTTAAAGATAATTATTCGTTATTTCCATCGTTGTTATTTGAATCAGTAGAACTCGTATATCCATTAAATTGATCATTTGACATATAGGGTGTTAGATGTTGTACATATGCTCCTAACCTCCGTACCGTACCCTCAATATAGGACTTCCATGCTGGTGCTTCCATCTCATCACGTTTATCAACACAAGATTTAATCAACTCTACCAGTTTTTCAGGTTTTGCTTGATTCGTCTTGAACAAATTCTCAAAGAAAATCTGAAACTGTTCAAGAGATATAGGAAGAATTATCAGTCTCTGTTGAACATCTCCCTTTGCATACCATATACCATGACGAAAAGTTTCAGCTGTATTGGTATCAATTTTAACTGCAATAAACATTCCATATACCGGCTTGTTATATTTCAAGACAGCATCTGAGACATGTCTCCTTACCGGTTCACCTTCCATTGCTTCCTGCCTAGAAGATGTGGACATCGTTACTTCAGTAAGAATCATGTATTTGTCATACTCGCAATACAGATCACCTTTTCCGCCTCCAGCAGCAGTAACCGGAAGAAAATCAGAATCCAAGCGGAATCCTCTGACTTCATAAGGCATATTTGCTAAATGATTAATAGCAAGAGCCGCTCGCCATAATGTCCACTCAAGATATGCGGGTGTTTCATCTTTAGGAACTTCGATAACATAATCATCATCATATTCCTTCTTTCCGCCACCTTTGATCAGCAAGGACATGTAATCAGAGATTTCTTGCCATTTGTTCTTTTGATCAGCTGCATAATTGATCTCATCCGTTTGTGCCAATATCTCTTCTAATCGTATTCTGGCAATGTTTGCCTCTGAAG
>JAEEGJ010023991.1_pt1 | contig 12709 bp, 16 predicted proteins | sample 8958761 | NCBI WGS metagenome assembly JAEEGJ01 (sample SAMN16246546, study PRJNA631951) | gut metagenome | biome: gut microbiome; feature: rumen; material: RS-attached | host: Bos | place: Iran: Karaj | collected 2018-10
CTCCTTGCAGACTCTTCCATTATACATCTCCCGAGGCAAAATAAAAAAGTCCGTACATCATATTTGTTCCCTCTAACATCTCCAGCATCCTGATGATACGGTCATCTATGCGGTGATAGACGCTTGTGATGCTGTTTTCCCAGGGCATTACGCTGACATAGTCCCTCTCATCGCCCTTCAGGAGCGAAAGAAGGGTCATCCACTCGGCGCCGTTCCGCTGCTTAAGCCTTCCGAAATCGAGGCTGACGTAGTCGGGGCCGCCGTGGGAGTTTTCTTTAATGAACTTCTTAATCACCTTCTCGTCATCCGAAGGCTTTACGTGGAATATATCGTGGTCTATGCGGAGCACGGTCTTTTTCCAGACGGTTTCCTTCTTTTCGATGTCGCGGTTTTCGAACTTTATAAAGGACTGCCTTCCGTAGGCATCGGTCTTCCTGATATAGGTGGCGTTCTCCTTGCCGACTCCCGACCCGGGTGCCTTGAGGAGGATGGTGTCATTGGAAACGAAGTGGTCCCACATGACCCTGCCGATCTTTTCCAATGGGAAGGGAAAATCGAGGGAAGACTGAATTTTAAGAACAGGATAACCAAGGTCGGCAAGATGTGCGATTCCACCCCTGCCGGCGAAGTTGTCCTTCATATCAGAAAGAGCTTTTTCGAAGTGTTCATTTTCGGACATTTCTTCAGCGCCTCCCTATAAACCCTACGCAGTTAAATATACCATATAGAGGGGGTCGTAACAATTAATAGAAAAACCGGCAGGTTCCCTGCCGGTTATGTTCTGATCATACCCATTTTTCAATCCGGATATTTCTTACTCTTTTAAACTCCCTTATATTATTCGTGACGAGCGTACATCCCGCTGACCTGGCATGAGCTGCGATCATAGTATTCAGGGGTCCGATGGGAATTTCCGACCTCTCCAGTTCGGATTTTATTATGCCGTATTCACAGGCCGCACGATCATCAAAGGGAAGAACACTGATACCCGAAAGCAGCAATACCAGCGCAATGCGGTTTCTCCCGGCGGCAGCTCCCCTTTCAATGGCATAGGAAATCTCGGAATATGTAACCGACGAAATACAGATGTCGCCTGGATCGACCTGTTTCATCATTTCCAGAACCTCTGCAGGTCTGTATTTGATCAGATATACGAAAGTGTTCGTATCAAGCATATATCTCATAGGCTTTCCCGTTCCTGAGAACCCTGATCTTCCCTGTCAACTTCGAAAACATCATCCGAAAACATATCCAGGGCCTTCATAAACAGATCCCACTTATCGGCCTTGGGAGACAGTACTACGATGTCACCGACCTTGCCGATCATAACCTCATCACCTTCAAAACGGAATTCCTTGGGTAATCTGACAGCCTGGCTTCGTCCGTTTTCAAATAATTTAGCAGTCATCATAGTAATCGCCCGCCTTTCTGACCATAGTATATATCATAGTATATACCGTGTCAATGACGTATTTACAACACTTCGCGGGAAAATATCACATAAAGATAGATTTTTTTGGTGGCGGGTTTGATCTCGTCACCTTTGGAGAGTTTCTTCCGTATAGAGGGGGCCGTAACAAATAAAAGCCCCTGCATGAACAGGGGCTGATCAAACTATGTAAATAATGCACTTATCAAACACCATACGAGCAGGACAAGGCAAACGGCGACAAACACTACCAGGTCACGCAGTTTATTTGTTTTCGTTCTTCTTATTCTGGACCTTTCATGTTCTATGTATTTTTCGAAACGGTCACCTTTGAAGAACCTAAAGATCATGGTCTCCACTTTGTCATAGTCCGATCCCTTTACCAGTCCGAATTCGTCGATCAGATCCATGTAATCATTCCTGGGATCGAAAGCATACAAGGTTTTAAAATCCTTGGCAAATTTTATCCTCGATGTATTATCATTTGCCAGGACCCAGCTTTCGAACAGATCATCCGATTCATCGGTATAATCCTTTTCTTCTTCCGGTTCCCTGTCGGATCCGCTCTGCCCGGGAATGTCAATATCGAAAGGATTTACGATACATATGTCATTACTGTAGGGACTTCCGGAAGGCTTTATTTCGGGAGCATCCATATCTCCGTAAACTGCCTTTAAGTACCTGGGCTGAACATCCTCACCAAGAGACTGCATTCTTTCCACGTAGATCAGGTAGTTGGCAACCACCCTTTTGCGCAGCGCCATTGAACTCAGGGAATCCTTCTTCAATTCCTCAAGAGTGTTCTTAAGATAGTAGCTGAACTCCGGCTCCAAAGAGATTTCCATCAGCTTTTTGATCTCATAAGCGACCATTTCGCTTCCGCTTTCAAAAGAAACGTTTATCCCCTTATTTCTATCCATACCGTTACCCTCTCAGATACAGCCGTTAACGTTTCACCCCCCGTATCATAATATCCAATGGATATACGGAATGTCCATAATTTCTTATGAAAAAAGCCACTCCGGAGAGTGGCTTATTATGTCATAAAAATACTTTAAGATATGACATCATATATTTTGGCGTTTTTCTTGATTTTTTGAACCAATTCCTCCGTCAACTCCGGATCGTCGGGGGTAAATTCGGTACAATCCGGCTTTAAATCTCTGAACATTTTGAGCTCATCTTCGAAAATGCTGCTTCCCTGGGTTTTCGGATCATAAGTTATCAACATAGACATTTACCTCTCTTTCCGTGAGAATTCAAATAATATGTGTCCTTTTTCCAGGGCTTCTGCTGCAAAAGCAAAACTGACTTGATGCTTGCAAATATTGATCACGTAAAGATCAGTTTTTTGGTGGCCAGTTTGATCTCATCACCTTTGGAGAGTTTCTTCTGTTCATAGGGCTTGAGTCTGACGCCGTTCTTGAAGGTTCCGTTTGTGGAATTCAGGTCTTCGACATAATAATCCTCGTCCTTAAGGAAGATACGGGCGTGCATCCTGCTGATCTCCTTTTCATCTATGACCAGGTCCGCATCCTCACCTTTCTTTCCTATCACTACGCTTTCACCGTTCAGGACACGGAGACACTCCCCGCTCTCGGAATTAAGCCGCCTCGTCCCATCGTCTGCGGACAGATCCACAAATACCGTCCCTTCGGAATCCTTATCATACGGAGTTTCAGCATCGCTGTACCTGATCTCTTCGGCGACGGCCGGCTCAGCCTCGCTTTCGAATTCATACTCCTTTCGGAGCTTGCGGTCCTTATTGCGCATCCTGGAAAAGAAAGAAATGAGACCTCCGCCCTTTGTCTCCTCTTCGCCGGAAGCTTTTCCGTGCTTCTTTTCCTCGGGACGGAGTTTTACCGGCCTTTCCCAGAAATCGGTGAATTCATCCCCTATCGCCTCCGAGCAGGAATAGATCGTTTTCATATCCCCGCTACGTTCAGGTTCGGAAACGGTCTTTTCGGACCGGACCGGCTCCTCCGTCTTTTCGGCATTCTTAATTCCGGATACGGGGTTTTTAAGTTCTGCGATATCCGAATAGATCTTGTCGTCAATGTAGGCATCGCCGCCCGATTTGTACTGTTCGGCGACCAGATATACACATCTGACCAGCTCCTCATCTTCGTAATCCACATGCCCGACGATGAAATCCATCATCTCGGAAAACCCGTTATCCTCATCCAGATACGGAACATACAGATACCCGAAATTCCCGGTCTTGAGTTCCTGGTACACATTTCCGGGATTCCATATCAGGTTTGAGGGATCCAGAAGAAACCTTACTGCCTCGTTACGGATCCTTTTCATTGACGAAAAAAATGAGATCACCCAGTTACGGTCCAGGGGCTTTTTTGAATACAAAGTACTGATATTCTGCCTGGAGGTAATGTCGTAATACATATACGCGTCCGAATCTATATATCTGATCTCAAAAGGAAGAAGGCCCGTTATGCCTCCCCTTTTCATAATGCAGTACTGGTACTTGCGCTCATCCGGCAGGGAAAGCTCCCTTATGCGTACATAATTATTCTTGAGTCCTCTCACATATTCGCTGACGATCATCATTACTCCTCTCTGTTAAGCTCATTCTTCATTAAGCGAAGATGAAATGTATTCCCCCGCCCCCAGTGCTTTCCTGTATGTTCTGATGACAAATGTTTCCGGCAGTATCGTCCGCTCCCTTTCGGATGTTGCGGACATCGTATCGGGAACATCCCAGAGTCCCGATATGCCCGCTACAGGCCCGCTGCTTCCCGTCACCGTACAGGAAACACTGTCCCCCCTGCACGAAACGGATATGGCCCCGAAATTCCAGGCTATGTAATGCTCCTTATACCGTCCCTGCATCTGTTCGGTAATATATGAAGCTTTTTCCTCCGCATCCATATCCTGCTGTTCCAGGCACCTGACCGTTACGGCACAGGTGTCCATATCCTGGAGGACCCGGTCATATCTGAAAAACCATATCCTCATGACCAGGATGACGATCCCCAGCACCAAGGGCATTACCAATACTGCCTCTATGGTCATATAGCCTCCCGTATATTCCTTTGTTTTCATATGGTCACCCTTCCTCCGGTCATCTTTAGCACAATGTAAGCTCCCGTCAGGAACGGAACAAACGGCATCCTTGTGTTCCTTCCCACCCTGTGCATCGCAAGAAGAACTGACGAGAAAACAGCCAGTGCCAGACAGGCAACGCATGACACCAGTGTCACAAAGGAGAGGTTTTCGAGCATCCCCACAATGATAAGAACCACTCCATCCCCTCTACCGATTTTGTCCGAGATAAATGACAGTGCTGTCACTGCAATCCCGGGCAGGGCCCCCAGCAGAGCAACCGCAAAAAGTCTTTGCTGTTCCGTTGAAGGCCCATACAAGAGAAAGAACAGTACCGGCCTGGCTAATGCCAGGGCTACGCCGGCCCTCAATAATACGACCGGAATGCTCCGGATCCGTAAATCAAAAACCGACAATGCCGTCATAAAAGCGATCAATACAATGCCGAATAAATCCATCATCCGCCTCCGCATCTTGAACACGGTCTTCTCGAATCCTCCACCTCCGATAACGGGACTGCACTATAGGTCCTCGTAAGGGTATAGCACTCTCCGTCAAAGTGATATCTGTCGCCCGAGGTGCAAATATAAACAGTGTCCGGTGCCTCCCCCCTTGCACATATCTCGCAGGGATAATAATTTCCTCCGCTGCCGTTCCTTTCATCTCCCACAGACGAATAGTCGACGGGTCTTACGGACAGCCTGAGATGGGTGCAGGAAGTCGTCAGATGGTAAACATCACTGTTTTCCGTGATGTAAACGATCTGCTCCTCAGATTCCGATGCCGCATTTCCGGTAAGGGCATACCCGTTCCACAGATGTCCGTAGAACCTTCCGGCCATCATAAAAGACCGAATTCCCGCTATGTTAAAAGGTGTCTCCACCCTGTAAGAAAGCCTGATATCCAGGATGTCATTATCTATGGAGCTTCCGTAGAAATTTAAGCCTGAGCTCCCGCTCGTAAGCGGCGATGAATCAAGATAGTCTTCACCAAGTTCATCTGTCATACGATACCGGACATAGGTATATGAAAGAGCCGTGCCCTCGGCTATAGCAAGGATGCTGTCGATATCCCCGGAGGATACGTTTCCTCCTCCCGATGTATCCGGCATTTCCGGTGAACCATCCGAAGCTGACGATCCCGAATTTCCGGAGTCTGCCGGCCCGACATGTCCGGTCGCACCGAGATCCTTCATCGGCTCAGTCAGAAGACTTCCGTACAGACAGACCTCATTTCCGGCTCCGTGGAGGGCATACTCGAGATTTCCGTAAAGCCTTATCATCTCCAGCGAAGCCGAAAGGTTAATGAAGAAGAACAGGAATACCGGCAGCACTATAGCCGCTTCGACAGTCATGCTGCCGGCGAGCAGGGATGTCTTCTCTATGCGGGAACAAAATGACAGTAGTAGTTGTTGTCCCGGAGAAGACTTGCCTTCTTGTTTGCTATTCAAATGATCGGGGTGTAATAGCCTCCCGCATAAAAAAGACATCTCTGCCCTGTTCCTCTTCTCTTTTTTAATACTTAAGCCTTCGTTTGATATTCACAGTGTTTCCGAACGGACTGTTTATGACGGCGCTGCATTCGATCATTTCCATACAGGCATCCATCCTGAAGTTTTCATTTCCTCCGCTGAGCCTGATATCTGACTCGATGATATCCATGGCTCTTGCGGTCAGCTTTTCGGTATCGGTCAGGAACATAAATATCCTCAGGTAATCTTTGTACGAAAGTCCCGTTTCGGTTCCTGTGAACGGCCCGGGATCGTATCCCGAAAGTGCACTGAGCATCTCACTGTGCCAGGTAGTGTTGTCCTTCATGAACGGGATCTTTCCCCCGGAAAGAAGAACTTTTGTGTCATACCTGCCCTCAGCCAGGGCCCACGCCAGCAATATGGCCTGCGTAAGAAGCGGGGACATTTCTTCGATCATGCAGACGGTGCAGATTCCCTCTGCCAGAAGCTCGGCATCCGCCTTCCTGGAGGCATCGGATTCGAGATATATAAGATCCATTCCCGCCCTGACCGCCAGAAGCCTTACGGCCACACCGTTCAGGTTTTCGGTATCGTTTGACTTTCCCGATATCAGATATTCGATCTGATAAAGCAGGGCATCCGAATCATCCGTATCTCCGTACATCCCCATATACCTCATCAGGTATTCACCGAACAGTGCCTTGTCCAGAGCTTCATCAACGATTCCTTCATCTGAGGATGCATATTCAAGGGTTCCCGTGCTGATATCACCGGCATTCATTCTTCCCGAGATGATAACGCTTAGATCGAGCTGCCTTCTCGAAAGCTTTTCGGGGTCGTCTGTCACAAATCCGAGTATTCCGCTGTTCACACTTCCGGCTATTCCGCTCACGGGGGAGCTGTACTGCTCGGGAAGAGACGGAAGCTCGGGTTCGGGCGGCGCCTCTTCTCCTGCTTCTTCCGCCGCTTTACAAGCTTCCTCATATTCTTTTTCCCGGGATTCCCTTTCAGATTCCCTCCCGGTTCGTTCCGTGGCCGCTGCCAGAGATACCGCAGAGCTTTGGGAATTCAGATCCCCCTGCACATCCATTGCATCAGCAGCTGTGATCTCCGTGCTTGTTGCCCATCCGATCACCTCCTGTGCCATGGTCAGTCCGAGGTCATCCTTTATGGCATCGACGGCACAGGCTCTGAACACGGCTCCGTGGTCGTCGGTAAGATAGCTGACCGAATCAACCGAAGCACTTTCCGGATACGCACCTACAAAATCCCTGTAATCAAGCCAGGGCATCGGGACATCCGGGTCATAATTTTTCTCCATATAATCCCTGAAATGCAGCGAAGTCTGTCCCATCCCGGATTCCGCCGTCCCGTACGAGGAATCGATCGCGAATATGTTGTATTGCCGCATAAGCTCCCGGTTATATTCGGCGAGGACACTTCTCATTGCGGTATCCGTTATGACCTCCGCCTGCATTCTCATGGCGCTTCTCCTCGCACCCTCGATCATGGTCATGCAAAGACTCAGAAGAACGGCGAGCGTTAGCGTCATATAGACGGTCAGGTATCCGCCGCAAGCCCTTCGCCGCATCATACGGAATCGGTCTGTGTGGTGATCTTGTCAAAAAGATTTTCAACTATCTCCGTGATCCTGCTCTTGAAAATGATCACAAGTCCCACAAGCACAACGATAATAAGGATCACCTCCACCGTTCCCATCCCGTCATCTTCCCTCAGAAAATCTCCGAATCCCTTTAATCTCATCATCTTCCTATCCTCCTTATATCTTTATTCCGGTCATCGCCGGCATCATTATCATCACCATCACAACCGCAAGCATCATCATCATTGGTGCAAGGAGTTTGGTCTGTGCCTTCTCCCCGGCCTTTCTTGACTCCAGTATCCTTTCGTGCATCGATGTATATGCTTCGTCCTTAAGCCTTCCGGGAAATCCCGGATTTCCCCTCTTCAGATTCTGTGAGAGCAGTCCGGAAAGCTTGATATATTCGGAAAGTCCGATCCTTTTCCCGAATCTTTCATAAACCTGCGTTTCGCTCAGGCCCTGTTTCATCTCAAGGCAGGCTATCTTCATCTCCCCCAAAATGCATTCGTCACTTTCTTCGGGCGCATCCTCCGCGATCCTGGTAAATGCCGCTTTTACGGTCATGCCCGCGCCGATGTACAACGCCAGCTGCCGCAGGATCTTCGGATAACTCCTCCTCATGTTCTCCTTTTTCTGCTCGGTCTTGGAAGTAAGATCCTTTTCCGAAGCCATATATATGACCACACCGACTACGGCGAAGACCGCCATGATCAAAAAGCCGTCATCCTCCACCCTGTATTCCCACATAAGTTCCCTCCCGTCATACTCTGCCGGTAAGGTCCAGACCTTATCCTCACGCGTGTCCTTCTGACTCTCCGACAGGTACTCCGTAAGCCCCGCCTCAAACATCTTTTCATCCGTCATATCGGGACGGACGATGCCGACGGGAAGCTCCAGGCTCTTTTTGTAACCCCCGTACGAATATGTGACGGTAAGCGTAACTTCCTCTTCCGATGACGGATCGACTCTTCCCCCGTACGCACTGACCCTTTTGGGATCCGATGACTTCCATATGCATTTAAAAGGGTATCCTTCGTATTTTTCCGAAAGCGACAGGTCCCTGCTGATATGCGTAATATCCGGATTTGCACCGAGTATCAGTTCCCCGATCTCCTCCTCAAACCTTTCTGAATATGAATCCAGCTCCGCCTCGCTCAGCAGCCTCGGTTCAAGAATTACATCTATCTCAAGCTTTTCTCCTCCCGAGATTGCATAAAGCTCCAGGCGCTCCTTCTTACCGTTCCACTCGTTTCTTTCGAATCCCGAACCTGAAATGCTCCTTCCCGTAAGGGCGGATATCTTCATAAAGCACCCGAGGATCATCCCGGCAAGAACAGTCACCAGGGTCACCTTGATCCTCTTTATGCAAAAATCGCTGTAAAGCTCTCCTATATCCCCGGATGGGTTAAGGAAAACCAGCTTTTTTATGACCGATTTATCGGGTTTCCTCCGTGAAAAAAGATTCTTGTACAAGAACCCGCAGATCTTATCAAGCATTCTTCACCCCTCCTCAAGTCCGGCAAGAACCTTATCCCCGAGGACAAATCCCGCCAGATATATACATAAAAGTCCGGTCATAAGTAATACTCCCGTCAGATTTCCGTACAAAGGGTCAAAATATCCCGGGCTCGTGACGCCGACATAGGCGAGTATCCCAAACGGCATGATCCTCATGATGTTCAGCTCCATCCTTCTTCCCGAAAGGGTTGCGTCTATCTCCTCCGTCGTCTCGATCATGAGTGAGATGGTATCGGCGGCAGAGGATATTATCTCGGGCATGCTCCCGCCGTATCTTTTGGCGATCGCAAAGACCTTCGCAAAATCGGAGATTGCCTCGCTCCCGCTCCGCTCACCAAGATCCGCCAGCATTTCCTCAAGGGTTATGTTCAGGATCATCCCCCGCCTTAAGGCCTCAAGCTCCCCGCAGATAAAAGCCTCCCGTCCGAACTGTCTTTCCATGTCCTTCCCGCTCTGGACAAAGGCATTCTCAACCGAATACCCTGCCTTGAGTGCGGTCTCCACTCCGCGTATCGCCTCACCAAACTGGGATTCCAGAGTCTTCCTGTCCTTCGCCGCAAGGCTCCTGCCTTTTTTACGGAAATACAGGATCCCGATAAAGGAAAGAGGGATGACTGCCATAAAACTTCTGTAAAAGAAATACGAAAGGAGAAGCACGCACCCGACCGCCTCCGCAACCGTCCTAACCAGTTTCGGGGCATCCCACTTAACCGAGTGATAATCCCGCGCGCCCGAGCTTTTCCCTGTTTTCAAGTTCTCCCGTTTTCCGCAGAGTACCTTTGACCCTGCAGTTTTCATATCCCTCTTCAACGAAACCATATAGCCTTTTAAGGGATATTTCTCCGTTCTCATATCCGCAAACCTCCGATATATCCAGGACTTTTCTGGTCCTGTCCCTGAGTCTTCCCAGATGAACTATCACATCAAGTCCCGATGCGATCTGTGCCCTTACCGCAGAAAGCGGAAGCTCCGCAGCCATGAGCACCATGTTTTCAAGTCTCGAGAGCATATCCCTCGATGAATTGGCATGTCCCGTGGACATCGATCCATCGTGCCCGGTGTTGAGACACTGGAGCATATCCAGCGCCTCGCCTCCCCTGACCTCGCCGACGATTATCCTGTCCGGACGCATTCTCAGGGAAGACCTGATAAGATCCCTTATGCTTATCTCCGCTGCCCCCTGTCCCCCGTTCCGGGTCTCGAGCCTTACAAGATTCTCGATACCCTGGAGCTGAAGCTCCGCACTGTCCTCGATGGTGATCACTCTTTCGTCCGACGGTATGAATCCCGAAAGAACATTCAAAAATGTCGTCTTTCCGCTTCCCGTTCCGCCGCTGATAAAGATGTTGTACTTGGCCTTGACGAGGGTCTTCAGAAATTCCGAAACCTCCTCGGTGATCGACCCGAATCGCAACAGCCCCTCCATAGTCACCGGCTTTTCGGGAAAGCGTCTGATCGTTACGGTCGGGCCCGAAAGCGCTACGGGCGGAAGGACGATGTTGACCCTGGATCCGTCGGAAAGCCTCGCATCGACTATGGGCGAAGCTTCATTTACCGTCCTGTTGCACCCGGCCACTATCTGCTGGATCACATCCGTCAGTTTTTCCTCGGAATCAAAGCCCCGGTCCAGCTTGGTAAGTGCTCCGGACCTTTCCACGAAAACATTCTTATATCCGTTTATCATCACCTCCGTGACCGACTTGTCCTCGATAAAGCTCTGGAGGATATCAAGCCTCCTGAGCGAATCGAACACTTCCTTTCCGATCCGTCTTTTATCGGTCACGGACAAAAGCCTTAAGTCCGGAGAGTCCAGTATGCAGTCGTCGATGATCCCGCTGACCTCTTCATCCGTATATTCCTGCCCGTAGCCCAGACGCTCGCGGACCGACCTTTTAAGTTCATCCTTGGCTTTTACGACATCCATCAGATCTCTCCCAGCTGTTTTACGATAAAGTCGACAAACTCACCGCTCATATCCCCCGAAAAAGAAGGAACCCTGTTAACGGACGGCGGGTCGCACTTAATGCTCTTTTCCCTGACATCCTCATAGTTGTACATACTCAGGACATTCTCATAGCTTTCCACCTTGCGCTTCGCCACCCTGTCGTTTCTTGTGAGCGTATAGACCCTGTCGCACATCCTCAGGATCGAAAAGATCCCCCTTATGCTCTCCGAAAGATCCAGGATCACGTACGAATACTCACCGTAGTCGCATATCCTGGAAAGGAATAACTTCCACTCCGCCTCGGGGATATCCGAAATGTCGGTCCCGGAAAGCGCGCAGGGTATGTAATCGAGCCCCGCTATGCTCCTTACCATCGATCTGAACCTGAGCAGGAATACATTGACGGGACTTTTGATGAAATACATCAGGTCCGAAAGCCCCCTGCTGTCTTCGGGCGGGATAAGCTCCTCGCACCCTTCGCAGAATTCGAAGCTCAGATACAGAACCTTTCCCCTGTCCAGAAGAAGCCTGCCCATCAGCACCGAAAAGGTTGTCTGATAGCATCTCCTTACCGGTGAAAAGACACCGATGAGCTTTGCCCCGTCCCCGGCCGGACGAAGGAAATCCGCATCACCTCCATCCTCATCATCCGCACAGATATCGAGTATTACCCTGAGCGTATTTTCCGCGGGCTGGTATTTTTCGGTCGCCCCGTGCACTCCGAAGGTTCCGTCGCTCAGAACGATCAGATGCTTTGCCCCAATCTTTTCAAGGCATTTGTCGTAACACGATGCCGATGTCACAAGCACTTCCGGCGCCCTTCCGTTAACTATCCCGAGAAGATCCCCCGCACTCGTGCAGGCGGCGATCTTCCAGGGAAGGCCCTTGCACCCGAGGAGGTATTCCCCCATCAGATGCGCATATTCTTCGTCCCTGTCATATAAAAGCAATATCCTTTCATGCTTCATTCAGTAGAATCCTCCGATACCGATAAGTGCGCTGATGAACATCGGACCGGCAAGGGCAACTCCGTTTTCCAGCGCGGCCGCCCTGTTTGCGTGATACATTTCGGGTCTGCCCGTCCTTATGGTTTTTTTGATATATAACGCGAGCCGGTGCATCCTCTTTTTAAATTCCCCGTGCATGCCCATCCTCACAACCCCGAAGACCGACGCGATAAAAAGCGAGACGAAAAGGAAATACAGGGTCTTTTCACCGGGTACAAATCCGCAGCTGACCGCCAGGAGCTTCACATCGCCCGCGCCGAGAGCTCCGATGACAAACACGGGATAAAACAGAGCTCCCGCGATAAGGATCCTCGGAACAACACCCGCGAGCGAAGCCGGTCCCGACATATAAATGTTCAGGAAAAGACAACCTCCGAGCATAAACAGGATCAGCCGGTTGGGTATTTTACGGAAAAAGAAATCAAAGAGTCCGGCAACCGCGAGAAATGCAGCTAACAGATACATCCTTTTTCTCCGTGATCAAATATGTATTAACTGTTGGGTAAACGGGACGAACGTCCCTGAGACGATGAGGCGTCGGCTCATCATCTGCGCCCGGAAAAAGATTTTTTCCGAAAGGCGTTTTTGTAAGTGCGATTATATATTCGCGGTTTTCGGATTTTAATACCTTTTTTACCGAATCCGAAAATTTGTGAAATCTGACGGTAAAAAC
>JAEEGJ010023993.1_pt1 | contig 12708 bp, 8 predicted proteins | sample 8958761 | NCBI WGS metagenome assembly JAEEGJ01 (sample SAMN16246546, study PRJNA631951) | gut metagenome | biome: gut microbiome; feature: rumen; material: RS-attached | host: Bos | place: Iran: Karaj | collected 2018-10
ATTGCAGCCATTCTGTTGTCTATTTGAGATGTTTTTGTTTGCTATTTTCTAGTGATTACAAAATCCTAATTGGAATAACAAAAATAAAAAAAATAATCAAGCAAGCGGAATTTTTCTGTTTTTTTCTTTCATTTTTTATCAACATACTGACTCTCAGTATGATAAATTTTAAAAATAACTATTTTTTCAGAAATTCACGCATAAAAATGCGGATTCCCTTCTCCAAGGGAGTGAAATTTTTCTTATATCCCACCCTCCTCAAACTGTTCAAAGGCAGGTCAATCTTCCTGTAAGGAATTATACTTTTTTCTTTTGACAAGGGGAAAAACTCCAATTTTTCTTCCTGCCTCAAAATGGAAAGAATTATTTTGGCCACTGCACTGAACGGCCGTAGGTAAGCAGTACCCAAATAATAAAAATCGCTGGCGGGCAGATGATTCATGAACCAGATGAGAACAGTGACCACATCCTTAATGAAGATTCTGTCCATTACAGGCTCATTATCAGATGTTTCTGAATTTCCGTAAACAGGGATAATCATGCGACTTTCCTGCTGCCACTGCCTGAACAACTGGTACACGGAAGAGGCTGCATCACCCATATGCTCTTCATTCGGCCCATATACCTCGGGCATGGCAAATCCCGCCCATAGTGGCGGTGTCACATGCTGCTTGAGCACCCACTGGTCAAACTGCCGCTTCCTTTGCTCACATAAAGCCATTTTGCCGCTCTCCTGCCCTATCCATTCCTGGCCTGTCCAATTCCATTTCGCCTCGGTTGATGCTGCCGCAAAAAGCAAAGGAATGCGGTTCATAGCTGCAAAACTCCACAGACGTTGCGAAAATTCCAGGATGTATTCATGAAAACAGGAAGTATCATCTGGCAAGGCATCAATTTCCGAACCCAAATGGATGATAAAATCGACCGTTGAATGATTTTGCTCCAGCCAATCAAAAAATAAATCACGGGGTATTTTTTCAACAAATTGCAACGTTTGTCGAGACGCACCTTCGCCTCGTAGAGACGTGCCACGGTGCGTCTCTACAGGCATCACTGGGAAATCCTCCACCAGAACCAAATCCGAACGACCTGATTCGTTGAGATGCTGAACCATGCTGCTACCGATAAAACCGGCAGCACCCGTAACGACTATCATTATGTTGTTATTTAAAACAAAGCAGGGTCTGAAACAGACCCGCTTTTTCGTTTATTTTCTTGCACGAATCATCGCACCCGTCTTGTTCTTGCCCACACGTATCATGTCTAAAATCGGACGGTTGGAGGGGCAGCCAAAGGAGCACGAACCACATTCAATGCAGTTCATGATACCGTGCTTTTCACAATCCTCGTAGCGCTGCAAATCAGTCAATGCGTGCAGCATGTAAGGCTCCAGTCCCATCGGGCAAGCCTGCACGCACTTGCCGCAACGCAAGCACTCATATACCTCGCCACGCTTGCTTTCCTTTTCAGTCATCAGCAGCAGGCTCGACATACCCTTGACAGTGAATGCATTGAGGTTGGAGATAGCCTTGCCCATCATTGGACCACCGGAGATGATCTTGCCTGTATCTTCGGGAATACCCACCGCATTGAGAATGTCATTGATGCAAGTACCGATACGAACTCTGTAATTCTTCAGATTCTTCACCGATTTGCCGCTCACCGTCGTAAAAGTCTCAATAATCGGTTTGTTCTTCTGCACTGCCTCATAAATGGCGAAAGCGGTAGCAATATTATTGACAATGCAACCCACCTCAATCGGCAGTTTGCCATTGGGAACACTTCTGCCTGTCAATGCCTTGATCAACTGTTTTTCAGCTCCTTGAGGATATTTGGTTTTCAGTTTCACCACTTGGATATCCTTATAGTTGGCCGCCACCTTGGTCAGATGCTCATAAGCATCGGGTTTGTTGGCTTCCACACCAATCAGTGCCACGGGAGCACCCGAAGCAATCAGCATGGCCTCTATACCGACCATCACCTCATCGGCACGCTCCAACATCATGCGGTAGTCCACCGTAATGTATGGTTCGCACTCGGCAGCGTTAATCAGCAGGTAGTCCACTTTCTTGTCTGGCGGCACCATGTATTTCACATGAGTGGGGAAACATGCACCGCCCAAACCAACGATACCGCAGGCTTTCATGCGGTCGATAATCTCCTGTTTGGTCAGGGTAATGTCTGTTTTCAACTCGGTGGAAGTGTCAATTCCCTCGGCCCATTCGTCGCCTTCCACATCAATCACAATGGCATCTTTCTTATAGCCCAGGAAATCGGCCACAGGCTCGATTTTGGCCACCGTTCCCGATACGGGAGAATGAACATTGGCACAAATAAAAGCCTCGGCTTTGCCAATCAGCTGACCCACTTTCACTTTGTCGCCTTTTTGCACCTGAGGCACAGAAGGAGCACCAAGGTGCTGAGTCAGGAAAACGGTAACCTGTTTCGGAATCGGGAACAATTCCACAGGATTGGCTTTGGCTAATTTATTTTCCTCGGGGTGGATACCACCTATTTTAAAAGTCTTCATTCTATAATTATTGATTGTTCTTTTCAGTTTTATTGTTCAGAAACGAGAGTAGTCGGAGTTATTATCCGATTATTCTGCCACTGGTGCAGAATCCGCAGTCTGGGCAGGTTTTTCAGCAGCAGCGGTAGCGGGAGCAGGACTCGATACTGGAGCGGCAGGCTTTTCAGCAGCGGTAGCAGGGGCCTCTTTCTTCGGCGGGAAATTCACCGCATGGATGGCTCCTGTAGGACATTCTGCCACACATTTACGGCAGCTCTTGCACTTGGTGAAATCGATATAGGCCAGATTATTCTCCACTGTAATCGCTTCGAAAGGACAGGTCTTGGCGCATTTGCCACAACCGATACAGGCAGCGGAGCAATTCTTGCGTGCCGCGGCACCTTTCTCTTTATTGACGCAGGACACGAACACTCTTCTGCCCAGTTTCCCCTTGAGACGGATTTCGATGACCTTGCGGGGACAGGTCTTGGCACAAGCGCCGCAACCCACACACTTCTCTTCATCCACTACTGGCAAACCGGTGGTGCCATCGATATGGATAGCATCGAACTTACAAGCCTTCACACAGTCACCACAACCAAGGCAGCCGAAAGGACAAGCGCTCTCGCCGGCATAAATGGAAGTGGCAAACTGGCAGGACAAAGCCGAATCGTATTTCACCTTGGCAGGGGCATTCTCACAACTGCCGTTGCAGCGTACCACCGCCACCATTGGTTCAGCTTCGGCGGCTTCCAAGCCCATAACTGCAGCAATCGCTTTCATATCACCACCAGCGGGGCATTTGTAGCCATCCAGGGTGTTGGCTTTCACAATAGCCTCCGCCAAGGCGCGGCAACCAGCGAAGCCGCAACCGCCGCAATTGGCACCCGGCAGATGCTCGGCCACCTCGTCGATACGGGGGTCTTCTATCACTTTGAACGCCTTGGAGACAAAATATAAGATTACAGCCGCAATCATACCTATCGCTCCGATGATTAGAGCGGCATATAAAATAGTGGTAACAGTTGGTGTCATAGTCATTGAATTTTTGAATTTGCAAAGATAACTTTTTTTTTGAAAAATAGATTATTTTTGCACTTTCTAAATTCAATTTAATATGAAAAAATTTTTTTTACTGCTCAGTCTGGCGTTTTTGCTTTACAGCTGTAGCGAAAAACCCATGCCCAAAAAAATAGCTTTAGTGCCCGAACCCGTGTCGATAGAGCAGGATTCGCTCAAGAATTTCATCCTCGACAAGCACACTAAATTGTCATTTTTGAATCTCAGCAAGGACAGCGAGACACAAAAATACATCGTGGAGAATTACAGGCACTATTTCGGTTTTGAACCCAAAGTGCAAAATTCACCTGTCAGAAATATCATCATTTTTGAATTGAATGACGAAAAAAACGACCAGCTTGGCGAAGAAGGTTACCAGCTCACGGTGGATAAAAAGATCATTCTGATTTCCGCCAATACGGAAGCGGGACTGTTTTATGGTTTCCAAACACTGTTCCAGCTGGCGCCGGCCAATGCGAACACGGAGAATCCTGTGGCAATAGCCGTTCCGGGCGTCAAAATCACCGACTATCCCCGTTTTGAGTGGCGAGGCAGCCACCTGGATGTTTGCCGTCATTTCTTCAACATCGACGAAGTGAAGAAACACTTGGACGTGATGGCCCTATACAAGCTCAACAAGTTCCACTTCCACCTCACCGACGACCATGGCTGGCGCATCCAGATTGACAAATATCCCTTGCTCACCGAGGTGGGTGCATGGCGAGTAGATCGCAGCGACGTGCCTTGGGGCGAGGCCGAAGAGGCCAAAGAAGGCGAGGAACGCAGCTATGGTGGCTACTTCACCAAAGACCAGATTCGGGAGATTGTGGCTTACGCCGCCGCCCGTCATATCGATGTGGTACCCGAAATCGAAATGCCCGGCCACAGTTCCGCCATTCTGACCGCCTATCCGCAGTTTGCCTGCGACGATTATCCCTACTGCGTGGCCCTCGGTCCCTATTGGCCCCCTAAAGCCATCCTTTGCGGCGGTAACGACTCGGTGATGGTCTTCCTGAAGGATGTTTTTGACGAGGTGATGGAACTTTTCCCTTACGAATACGTTCACCTTGGCGGAGATGAAGCCTACAAGGACAACTGGAGAGTCTGTCCCAAATGCCAGCAGAAAATCAAGGATTTGGGTTTGGCCAACGAGGAGGAGCTGCAAGCCTGGATGGTGGCTGAGATAGAGAAAGAAGTGATCAAGCACGGCAAGAAAATCATTGGCTGGGACGAGATTCTGGATGGAGGTGTAACTCCCACGGCCACGGTGCAATCCTGGCGGGGGGCCGAAACCGCCATCAAGGCCGCCCAGTTAGGCAACGAGGTGGTGATGTCGCCCACCGCCTTCTGCTATTTCGACTACTACCAAGACGAGCCTGAAACCCAGCCCAAAGCCATTGGCGGCTACGTACCCCTTGGAAAAGCTTATGCTTTCGAGCCCATCCCTGACACCCTGACCGCCGAGCAGGCCAAGTGTATCAAAGGGGCACAGTGCAACTTGTGGTCGGAGTTTATTTTCACTTACGACCATGCCGAATACATGCTTCTGCCCCGCTTGTGCGCCCTTGCCGAAACCGTATGGACTCCCAAAGAACGGAAAGACTGGCCCCGCTTCGAGGCCACCATCCCCGCACAGGTGCATTTGCTACAGCAGTTGGGATACAACCCCTGCACGACAATAGGGGAAATGAAGGATTAATGTGCTAATGAGACAATGTGCTAATGAGACAATGAATTTTTAGTAGGGCTGTCACATTGTGGCAGCCGATAATGAGCCGATAATGCATCAATGCATTAACAATGGGCGTGTCTTGCTCCGCTCGAGGGGAGTTTCGCACTACTTGCTCAAGGGGAGTACTACCCTGTACCCGCCCGTTTTCTTGCTTCCTACATATTCCACACGGCCCTGCTTTTTGAGTTCATAGAGGCAGCGTTCGACGGTGCTCTGTGAAAAACCAGTCTTGGTGATAATACCCGCCGAATTGCAGTTCGGATGCTTTTTGATGTAGGAAAGCACCTCATTAATTTTTTCTTCGGGAGGGGTGACCGGTTTCCGCTTGGCTTTCGGGCCAGCTGATTCCTCGAGGATATTTTCGCCGCTCGTTTCAATTATTTTGCTCTGAAGACTTTTCAATATCCTTTGGGCAATCTCTTCCTTGGTTTTGGTTTCCAACTTGAAAGCGGTAGGTTCATTTTCCCATGGCATCTTTTGCATTACCACCATATCCCCTTGGCACGATTCAATGTAGCGGAAAGGCACCAGCACGATAGTCGTCAGGCGGATAAAATCCTCCTCACCGAACAATTGTTCAAGATGCCTCATGGAACCATATCTTGTGTATTTCTTGTTTTGCACTGTATGGACTTCGGTGAAATTACCCTGCTGACGAAAATAGAAAATGTCGTCAATGTCAACCAACCGAATATTGTTGTCTTTGTCCGTAACATCCAATTTTCTAACATCCCGGTAAACAACTCTTACCTCATTATTCATCGACTGTCGGTAATGCTTTCGTTCCCTGAGCAGATAGGGGAAAAAATTAAATGAAAGATTTCGTCCGGAGACAAAGAGCACAATCACAGAGAAGAACTTAAAGGGACCAACAAGTTGGATGACTCCCTCATTATATAAAACAATTTGCGGATATGCAACGGCTAAATCTATGAGAGTAACTATCAGAGCAATGAACACTACCATTAGCCAATAGATATATGGATATTTATGGAATAACTTAGGATAAAGAAAGTAATAATTGAGATACAGTGATCCTAATAAAAAAAGAGCCAAGATACTTTCTTTAAGAGGCATCCTAGTGTAGGGACGTAAAAAAGAGTTATTTGCAAAGAACCAAAGTACTGCGGCACAGAACAGGACATTCAGCAAAATGACAATAATTGTTTTCAGATTTTTCATAGCGTTCTTATGTTGGATACGGTGACAAAATTAGTCATTTTTGCGACACACTTCCCTCAAAAAATCGATTTAATCCCTCACATAAGACCTTTTTACCCCCTCACGAACCCATCCAAGCCATAATTCGCCAACGCATTAGTTATATGCAATTTATCCTCGTTTTCTTGAAAGAGCGATTACAATCGCCCTTCATATTTTGGCCATCAGGGTTCATATTTTGCTTGTGAGGGATTAAATATTCCGTAAACTGATTGTAAATTTGCAACTGATTTAGTTTTCTTTGTCACGAAATAAACAACACAAATAATTACATTACATAACAAATTAAATTCTACTATCATGAAAAAAAGACAATTTTTGATCCTGACAGCATTCTTATGCTGCATCGCATTGGTTTCGTGCAAGAAAGAAAATGTCAACGGTCCTAATGATTCCGACACTACAAATCCTGAGCAAACCCATGTATATGTTGCAGGCTCTACCGCCTCATACGGCAACTATGGTCCGGCTGTTTGCTGGGTGGATGGTACCATGCAGACTCTTGACGCCAACGCATACGATGCGGCTCTCGCAGTGTGCGTGAAAGGCAGTGACGTCTATTACGGCGGCAGTAATGGTGATCAACATCCGGTTGTTTGGAAGAATGGTACCCCACAGGTATTGTCAAACGAATATGGTTGCGTGACTGACCTTAAAACCGCAAATAACAAGCTTTATGCTTGTGGATATGTTGCTGGCAAACCCGTCTATTGGGTTGATGGTCAGATGGTTCAACTACCCGTCAATTCCAATGATCAATACTCACTTATCAAGGCTAATGCTATTTTTGTCTCCGGGAACGATATTTATGTGGTAGGCACGAAATATCTATATGAGGGGGATGGCGATGGTGCTTACCTGTGGAAAAATGGAACATTGCAAATGTTGTCAGACAAACCCGCTGGTGCCCGCGACGTTTGTGTTATTGGCAACACTGTTTATGTGGTAGGCAGCGAGGAGTATCAAAGTCCAGGTTATGAGGGTTTCCATAAATCCGTGATGTGGGTTAACGGTGCCATTCGCGATATACAAGTCAACACAGGCCTAGGGTCCAAAGCTGTAGCTGTTGCCGAGTTAAACGGCAAACCTTACATAGTGTTAGAAGGATGGATTGGCGATGCATGGACAGGCAGCTACCAGGGGTTCACATGGTATAATGAGCAAGTGACCAACCTGCCAGCATGTCAAAGTCCCAAAGATGTGTTTGTTCATGGCAGTGATGTTTACATTGCGGGGATTAACACCTCACATTTGAGAAAAGCTGTTTTGCTGAAGAATAATGCCAATGTAAATCTCTCCACCTCAAGCACCTACAGCGCTTCGTATGCTGTTTTCGTGAAATAGTAGGATTGTCTCCCATAATACCACAAAGCAGCAAAGAAATCCGTCCATATTTCGTCCACAGAAAAGAATTTCATCCCTGTATAGCAAATTTCGCCACATTTTTCATTGGGGGAGAAGAAGATTTTGCAATGGTTTAAACTACTGAACACAATATAGTTAGGACGAAAACTTGACGGAATATGGACGGGATTCTCATTTTTTTCAACTTAGAAAACAATAACACAAACTGAAAAAACAGTATATTTGCAACAACGAAAAATAAAAAAAAATCATCGTGAAAAAAATATTGTTAGTGGTTATTATCGAATTACTGGCTTTGCCAGTCCTTTTCGCACAGATTCACCTGTCATTTACGGGGAAGGACGTATTAAACCAGTATGTAAGACTACATCACGTGGACATTCATAATGTAACGCAAGACTGGACCCAAACGATATACTATCCTGATACCACATTGGAGCTGACCTACGTGGGTATTGAGGATCATAATCCGTCAACACCAGAATCAACGGGATTGACCTTGTCTCAAAATATACCCAACCCCTTTGATGGGAGCACACGTTTCTCCATACATCTTCCATATAATGATGATGTAAATATTAATATTTATGACATCAACGGACGTTTGGTATTGCGGGACTCCCGTAGCTTGACGGCTGGCAATCATGTTTTCAGACTCACATTGGGAACTGCTCAATCGTATGTACTCAGTGTACGTGGCTCAAAAGAAAGAGCCAGCATCAAAATGGTCAATCTATCTTCAAAGGGCAACAATCGAATAGAATATGAAAGTTCCACAATTGACGTTGAGTTGAAAGTAGAGTCTGGTAAAGGGGTGATGGAATATCCTTTTAATGAAGGGGATTTGATGCGATTTATAGGATATGTATGGCTGGATACATCATTTTTGGCAAGTGATACTATAGAACAATATGTAACTGAAAATGAAATTATTGAACTTATATTCCGCTCATGGATAGCAGTGGCGCATCCATACAGCTATGTTAACGATTCCATTCTCTACATACCTCATACCGGTGACTGTCATGGCGGTTGTTTTGTATATAGAACATTTAATATTCAAGGATTTGAACCGACAGACACCATTCAAAACGAAGACGACATTGCATACGTCCGCTTGAAAATGGAACATTCCTACATTTCTGATTTATGGATATCTCTTGTTTGCCCCAATGACCAGTATGCCACGATACTGAGAAAAGGCAATTCTGGGAATAATTGCGGGGGTGAGATTCCCCAAACGGAAATTGGCTGGCAGGGAACATCAACCTCTCAAGCTTATTTCGGCTGTTATCATAGTAACAATAACAATTCCACCTGTGATTCCATATATAATCCCATGGGGGAATGTTGGAATTACTGTTGGGCAAACGACACCACACTTGGCTATCAATATGCATGCGGAAATTCCCATGTGTATGAGTTGTGTAATCACATTACTGTGAACAATCCCCATGGAAATTCAAATGACAAATATATCGATTCCTCTGACGTGGCCAATATGACAAATATCTATAAGCCCGATGACTCTTTCTCCAAACTTATAGGATGCCCCCTTAATGGAATATGGAAAATACGAATCATGGATGGCAATTCCGGTGATAATGGTTATGTGGAAGAAGCAGAGTTAGTGCTTTTTGGAAACAGAATGGACACCTCTTACTATATGCTCACTGTACCAGAAGTATCCACCGACAGCAGGGTGTTTATCACTTCCGACTCGGCGATTTGTTATGGAAAGGTTATTCACGACGGGTATTCTGCTGTGACTGAACGTGGTGTTTGCTGGGATGTCAACCCTAATCCAGATGTGAACGGTCCACACGCTGTGGAAGGAGCTGGCACGGGAACCTTCTCTGTCACAGCAAACTCCTTGACACCAGGACAAACATATTATTACCGTTGTTATGCCATCAATGCACTCGGCATTGGGTATGGCGAGGAGCGAAGCTTTACCGCTTTGGATACGGCATGTAATTCCACACTTACGGATTATGACGGCAATGTGTATCACATGGTAAGGATAGGCACGCAATGTTGGATGAAGGAAAATTTAAGAACAACACATTATCCCAACGGGGAAGAAATACCGGTTTTTGTTGACAATGATATGACAGGTACTCCATATAGATACGCCAATGGTGATGTCAATGTATATGGCTACAATTATAATTGGTTCGCTGCAGTGTATAATGTTCCATCAACAGAAACAACTGTATTACAAGGAGTTTGTCCCAACGGTTGGCATTTGCCCAGTCTGGCCGAATGGAACACCTTGCGAAACTATGTGGAAAGTCAAAGCAACTATCACTGTGGTGATGACGTAACCTATATTGCCAAAGCATTGGCTTCCGCGACCACAGATTGGAGAAGTTCAAGTACTGCTTGCGCGCCGGGAAATGAAGTGTCGACAAACGATTTGACAGGTTTTTCCGCACTGCCGGCAGGAATTAGTTCAGGCACATACGATACCGGTTATGGCGCATTTTTCTGGACTTCAAACTACAGTACAGGCAATAGTATTCCCTGTTTCCCAATTCTCCACATGTGGCCGTATATAAGCACGACAGGTGTTTTAAATTCCATGTTAAAGGCTTATCCTTTGAGCGTCAGATGTGTTAGAAATATGGGGTTTGCTCCTCCTGCGGTTCCCTCGGTTGTTACAACCAATGTCAATTATATCACAGACACTTCAGCTATGGGACATGGTCATATTACCTTTATTGGGGACAGCTTGATAGTCCGTGGAATCTGCTGGAGCACCACATCACAACCCACTATCATGGATTCACATACTTGTGACAGTATAAACATTGGTTTGGGTGATTTTGATAGTGAAATAACAGGCTTGACTTCAAACACCACCTATTTTGTGCGTGCATACGCAACCAATAACAACGGCACCGCATATAGTAATGAAAAGAGTTTCCGTACCGGCACAGGCAATGATGGACAACCCTGCACAGCTGCCGCCACAGTGACTGATGTTGACGGTAATATTTACAATACTGTGCAAATCGGCAATCAGTGCTGGATGAAAGAAAACCTGCGCACCACACATTATGCCAGTAGTATAGAAATTCCTCTCGGCAGCTCCGCCACCCATTATGATTATTCTGCACAACGCTATTATCCCAACAACAATGCTGAATCAGTAGGCACTTATGGCTACCTGTACAATTGGGCAGCTGTAATGAATGGGACAAGTAGCAGTACTGCCAACCCCAGTGGCGTACAGGGCATTTGTCCTAATGGATGGCACTTGCCAAGCGATTCGGAATGGACACAACTTACCGATTATGTAAGTATCCATAGCGCCTACTTATGCAACAACGACATGTCTAATATAGGAAAGGCATTGGCAGCCACCACAGGATGGAACAGCTACGCCACTACTTGCGCAATAGGCAATAATTCCAACACAAACAACAGTACCGGCTTTTCGGCTTTACCTGCAGGACTATCGTTATCAATTAATTTTGGAAATGTCGCTGATTTTTGGAGTGCCACAGAAGAGACTGACAACCTTCATGCATGCATCCGTATCCTACGATATAACGAAGGCAATGTGATGAAATCCACCTATTACAAAAACTACGGTTTTTCCGTCCGTTGTGTCCGCGATTAAAATTGTATATTTGCACCGTCGTTGTCTCCAAGGCATGTTCAATGGACTTCGCATCATTGGTGAGAACGACGTGAAAAAAGAAATAACAGAAGTCCGCAAGAATGTTATGAAAAAGTTTGCATTTATTACCTTTTGTCTGCTTCTCATGCAAGGCGTGGGCGCGCAGAAGTTCGTTGTGCCGGCAATTCCCGGCGACATCGAAAAATCAGAATATGCCCAGTACACGCAGGATGCGATGAACTGCATCGACTGGCTGAAAACCCACTCACCGTCTGATTCAAAACGCAAGGATGTGGCCAGTTTCGCATTGTGGTGGCTTACAGGGACACCCGACGTACACATGGTGCTCAACACCAATGTGGTGAAATTCGAGGACGGCAACCTGCTTATCTTGTTCCTTGGTGGCTGGGCTCAGTACGCCATCCAAAACAAGGATGACGACCAGGTGGAAGGCTGTTATGCCGGCATAGAGACCGCCCTTAACTACTATGAGCAGTACAAAAAATCGCTTCCAAAGGACAAAGGTGCTGAACAGCTCCTCAAAATGAAGAACAAGGGGACATTAAAGGACTTTATTGCGAAAGGGTTGCAGTAAGGTGATTGTGGTCTTGATGCACCATGTAATCATTAACCATGAAACGAATCATAAAATAACCGAACATAATATTCAAGAGAAGTGAAAAAGACAGTATTCTTCATCGTAACATTTTGTCTCTTATTGTGCATTTGCTCTTGCAACAAAGACAAAAATAAAAAACACACATACGAGATCCTGAAAGATGTAGTTACAGATATTGATGGCAATCATTACGATGCTGTTAAAATCGGTGATCAAATATGGATGATGCAGAATTTGAAGACCACCCGTTATACGGATGGAACGGAAATACCATTGTCCATGGAGTCCACGGTCTATGAAGGTTTCAACTGGCCATCGGATGGACCATATCGCTGGGCACCCAATGATGACACCTTGAATATAGGGAAATTCGGATGGTTATACAATTGGCAAGCTTTGATACGTAGTGGCAGCGGAAGCGACCGTAATCCAAGCGGAGTACAAGGTATATGCCCCGACGGATGGCATGTTCCAAGCGATGCGGAATGGACAGAACTCACCGATTATGTGAGCAGCGACCGTAAAATGCGTAGTTATAACGCCGACTATGCCATTGCCAAGGCACTGGCCGCGCA
>JAEEGJ010023995.1_pt1 | contig 12707 bp, 7 predicted proteins | sample 8958761 | NCBI WGS metagenome assembly JAEEGJ01 (sample SAMN16246546, study PRJNA631951) | gut metagenome | biome: gut microbiome; feature: rumen; material: RS-attached | host: Bos | place: Iran: Karaj | collected 2018-10
CACCAGTGAAGAGAAGGATGTTTTTCCTGTCATAACAAGGTCGGTCAGGCAGAATTCGTGATTTAATCTCTGCGGATGTTCCGGCATTGTCTGACGCCGCTTCCCGAGAGGGGGCGTGAATTGAAACCGACATGTTCAACAACGGGGGGCGCCTGCGACTGCGGGCACACCGGAGAAGTTCAACACCTGCACCATTTCCTGGGGCTCACTGGGCTCCATCTGGGGCAACGCGGGAAAGGCAAAGCCCATTGTAACCATCTACATCCATCCGACCCGCTACACCAATGAGTTCCTGAGGAGCAATGAGCTTTTCACGGTAAGCTTCTTCCCGAAGGAGCACAGGAAGGATCTCGCAATACTCGGAAAGCTCTCCGGAAGGGACTGTGACAAGGTGGCGAAGACCTCGCTCACACCGGAGTTCACTGACGGGACTGTAACCTTTAAGGAGGCGACGACGGTGCTCGTCTGCCGCAGGCTTTACCATGCCCCGATGCTGAAGGAGAACATCGATCCGGAGATTGTGAGTGAAATCTATCCTGACAGGGACGCTCATGACATTTTCATCGGCGAGATCATGAAAATCATCGACCGGAAATGACATACTAGGCTGCGCGCGGGCAGGGCACTCTCTGGCACTGCTCGGCTCGGCACATTCACAGCAGAGGAAGATCAGAAGATGGCAGACGCAGGATCAGCTCCGGCAAAAAAGACCCCGACTATAGTCGATGCGGTTGAGAAGGCTTTCAGGAAGAACGGCATTGTCCTCGCGGACAGCAAAAAAGACGGCGACAGCGGCATGTTTGCCATCGGCTTCAGCGGCTTTTTCGGCGGGAATCTCAGATATGTCGCCGCAGTGAGCAGCAGATCAGAGGCTGGCTACTCTGATTTTCACATCAGGACGGCAGGCCTTTACAATGTTCCGGCAGGAAAGGAAGGGCAGGCCGTTAACCTCTGCAACAGCCTCAACCTCTCCCACGACTACGCGAGGTTTTCGCTGAGCGGCAGCGAGATAGTGATTTCAGCGGACACCTTCGTCAGCAGGTCGACCGCGCCTGATCTCTCGGTCGGTCTGATCATGATGATGAACGATATCTGCAGGCAGGTCTATCCTGAGCTGGTGAGCCAGCTTAAGGCCTGATTCTGACGGTCCGGGCTCATTCAGGTCCCGGCCTTTTCCCGGGAAAATCCATCAGCGTCAGTGTGCCTGATTGCTGCCGCAGCAGAAAGGGGCAGGCATGATTAAGCCAGATTTGAGAGATGAGCGGGAGCTGAGGTACCTGGCAGGGGAGCTGTCCTTTGACGAGCGCGCCAATTATCACGCGGATATCGATGATCTGAAACCGGTCCTCCTGGAACACTACCTTCGTACTGCAGGCAGCGAGCTCTATAAAAGTGTCTTCGATCGTCCTCTCCAGGATGTTGCTTCGGATATGAGCCTGCTCGGATGCCAATCTGAATGCAGGAAGCCGCTGAATGCCGCTCTGCTGCTCTTCAGTGACCATCCTGAGGAATTCTTCCCCTATGCTCAGATAGAGGTGGTGGACAAGCCCGATCCGACAGGGATCGGCATGGTGGAAAAGATTTTCAGGGGCCCTCTGGACCGGCAGCTTGTTGATGCGCTTGCATTCATCAGGAACTACTGTCTCAGTGAGTATGTCACGAAGGTGCCCGACAGCGCGCTTGCCATTCGGGCATTCAACTTCCCGTACCTGGCAGTGAAGGAAGCGCTCTGCAATGCCGTGCTCCATAAGTCTTACCGGATTCATGAGCCGGTTACAGTAACGGTAACTCCTCAGAAAATGGAGATACTGAGCATCCCGGGGCCGGATAGCTCGATCACGGATGAAGCGCTGGAGAAAGGGAGGCTGGTCTCCGGGCAGCAGAGAAACCGGATGATTGGCAATTTTCTCAGGAGACTCTCGCTTGCCGAAGGCAGGAACACTGGCGTGCCGCGGATCATTGCCGCAATGAAAAGTAACGGCTCGCCTCCGCCTTCCTTTGAGACAGACGGAGAGAGAAGCTACTTCCAGACGGTCCTGCCTGTTCATCCTCTGTTTTTGCAGAAACGCTCCGTATGATGGGAAGTCCCTTACAAGCCGGCTTTTACTAAGGATATGAGGAACAAAAAGAATGCTGATCCGGCATCATTGGCCAGAAGTGCCTGGTTAAACAGCATCCTTTTTTACAGCATGTCATTGCCGGGGATCTCATGGTATGGCGTTATGTCGCTGAGTATCCTGACGAAAGCCCTGCGCCTCCTGTATGCATTTCTGAACTCCTCTGCCAGACTGTCAGCAAGCGCCTTTGAATCGTGAAGATCAAGCAGGTGCGAGAGGTGATTGTGCACCGCCCAGTAGGCTTTCTCATTCTTTGCCTCAGACGCATCCTGCCGTATAAGCCCGCAGTATTTTTCAGCAATGTCCTGCTGCAGTGCGGCAGGAAGCCTCCACGCGAACTCATCCATCATCTCAAGCTGTGAGTAAGGATCACTGATGCCGAGAAGGTAGCCGCTGAGCGCGGTGAAGTCTCCCTCGGCCAGCAGAATCTCTGCTTTGGTGCTGCTTGGCTCGCTGAACGCAGTGTCCTCCAGAAGCTCCGCAAGATAGGATTTCCAGAGGGCTTCAGGTATGCGCCTTTTAAGCTCCTCATAGCATCCGGAGTCTCCTTTGCAGGAGACAAACATTCTCCGGCATGCCCTCAGGACATCATCATTGCGCCCTGCCTTTATGAAGATATCCACCTCCCTCTGCATCAGCTTGCGTTTGAGATATGACCGGTATGGATCTCTGGAAGCTGCCTCGATTGCGAGCTCAAGAAGACTGACCGCCATGTCATAATCACCGGAGCTCTCATATCTGCTGACTATGAAGTCACAGACTTTTTCCTCCCCTATGCTGGATTTGATGAAGCTGAGTGCCTCCTCGTTCTCTCCCATTTTCATAAGGAGCTGGTATTTCTGGATAATCAGCCGGTCCGCTGGACAATGGAAACCGCCTTCTGCGAGCATCTTTTCTATCATGGCGAGTCCGCGCTCCGGAGCCACGGTCATGGCACGCATCCGTTTTGCCAGAATCCGGAGATCGTAGATGCATGCTGATTTAAGCTTGCGTCCGCAGGCCGCTGTTTCTGCAAGCTCATCGGCCACGTTCTTCCTGAAATCATCATCTGCTTCTGGGCGGTTCATTGCCCGCTCGATTATGTCAGCGGCGGTCTCGCAGGCTATGGTGTAGGAAATCAGCTCAGAGTCATAAGAACGCGCTGATGCGGAGAAGCTGCCGGCCAGGCCGTCTAGCCACGCAAGCGCCACGCCTGACGCCTTGCGGATCTGTCCTTTACCGAGAGCCTCATAAGCCCTGTCAAACAGGTCATTGATGCCTCCCATGATGCCGTACCAGTCTGTATCGTCATCATAGCGTCTGCTGGGACATTCGAGGAAAAACAGTCCTGCCACTTCCCTGCGGACCCCGGTGTCATCGTCATCAAGGAGCCTGCTCTTTACATATTCGGCAAATTTCCCGGCAAAAGACCGGTCTTTTCTGGCATAGCCGATGATGTAGTCCTCGAGCTGCGTGCTGCTCAGCCCGGATATTGTGTCCTCGAATTTGCTTTTTGCTGCCATTGAAATATCTGCATCAGGTGAAGCCGTATGGGAACGCGGCCGTATGGTGACTGAACACAGCGTGTGCCGTCTGTCATTGCTGCCATGATGATACCATGCATTATGAAGACTACTTATTCGGATTTGGCGTGGCAGTGTGATAAGGCAGGCTCCACTCTCATTGCACCGCTGCTGCGGCTCATGAGACTGATCTGCTGCTGATTATGCTGACAGGGGCAGCTCATCATTCAGGTGTGATCTGATCATCAAAGAAGCAGCCTGGCAATGTAATAAAATGACAGGCTGGCACGCCAGGTAAGAGGTTCAATGAATTCCCTTTACGATGTCTTAAAAGCCGTTCTGGAGAGCATAAGCCGCAGCAGGGGACAGCCTGAGACGCTGCAGTGCGGTCATGACCAGCTGGCTGACGGCACAGGTGCAGACAGTCCCGAACATGGTTCTGAATCACTTAAATCAGACGGCAGGACTGCATCTGAGCATCTACTTGTGAGGCCTGTGCCGGGCTCTGTTGTCTACTGCGATCTTGCCTTCGGGTTTGCCGAGCATTCCGGTATCTACATTGGCGGCAATCAGATAGTAGCCCTCGAGCACGACGGAAGGATTGTCCCCCGCTCTCCTGATGGATTCATGGAAGGCACCCCGGCGACGCGCATCTATGTATCCTGCCGCCGAGGGCGAGCGGTTGGAAGCGAAGAGGCTGCCGAAAGGGCAAGACAGATGATCGGATCCCGCAGGGACTACAGCTTTATCAGCGACAACTGCCATCAGTTCTGCGCGGGCTGCCTGCTCGGGAATTTCGAGAATTCCGTAAATTTCCTCTCGATGCTGCAGATGGAGTGCAGAATGGTCCTCGGGGCTGACTCCTGGGGAGTGTGGGATCTCGGGCATCGCTGACCCGCCCTTCTGCAGGCTGGTCAGCAGCCTGTTATCAGCATTAATCGTATTTCTTATCTGAGCATTCATTAAAATCTGGTGGAAAACGGCAAAACAGCCTGACAAATCTGGTGGAAAACGGCAGAATAGCCTGAAAACATTTGGTGGAAAACGGCAGACATATCAGGTCAGCCTGGGGCGGTGAGGGCACCGTGAATATTTTCTGGCGCAGGATTTATGACACCATGCTCCGCTGGAAGGCGGAGAGTAACGGGAGAACAGCTCTTCTCATCGAGGGAGCACGCCGCACAGGAAAGACCGTACTGGCCGAACAGTTTGCAAGGATGGAATACAGGTCCTGCATAATCATTGATTTTTCCTCCGCGCCTGCAGAGGTCCGTGATCTTTTTGATGACATCACTGACCCTGACTATATCTTTTTCAGGCTTCAGAGCATCTATCAGGTAAGGCTTTTCGAACGTGAGTCTGCCATTGTCTTTGATGATGTTCAGAAAGCGCCGCTTGCCCGTCAGGCAATAAAGTATCTGGTGAAGGATCGCCGCTATGACTATATAGAGGCCGGATGCCTGATTGCAGAAGAAAGCAGGAGGGCTGGCATTCTCATCCCCGGAGACGAGACTAAAGTCCAGCTGTTTCCCCTTGATTATGAGGAGTTCCGCCGGGCGCTCGGTGACAGCGTGACGGTGCCGCTCCTCCGAGATGCGTTCCGGAAGAGAATGCCGCTCGGAGACGGCACAAACAGCAGGCTGATGCGTGATTTCAGGATCTACCTGCTCGTCGGAGGCATGCCGAAGGCCGTTGACACTTTTCTGAACACCAATAACCTCGGCGCCGTTGATGAGGTGAAACGGGAAATAATTTCCTGCTATGAGGATGACCTGCTGAAAATGGACGGCAGTGGAAGGGCATGCGCTCTGTTTGGCGCCATCCCCCTGGAGCTCGGCAGGAGAACGGCCTCCTTTGAGCCCGGAACTGTCATCCCCGGAGCTAGGCCAGTGAGTATTGAGCGTCTCATCCGTCTGATGAATGATTCCATGGCGGTGAATGCGGCTTACAGCTCTGAAGATCCTGGCGCCGGCCTGGCGCTCACGAGCAATCCTTCACGCTTCCGGCTGTTTGCCGGTGACACCGGGCTTTTCATAACGCTTGCGTTCAGGGACCGGGATCCGTCAGAAAATCCTGTTTACCGCGGCATTTTTGACGAGAGGATGAACACCGCTCTGGGCTTTGTCTAAGAGAACGCTGCGGCGCAGATGCTGAGGTCATCCGGCAGGGAGCTCTTCTTTCACACAATGCCCAGAAATGGCGGGAAGAAGTATTACAGCACGGACTTCATCCTGTCCGGCCTTGACGGCATTTCACCGGTTGAGATTAGAATGTCAGGCTACCGGACCCACGCCTCGCTTGATGCTTTCTGCCGGAAGTTCAGGGGAAGGATTCAGAACCGGTACGTCATCTCCGCAAAGGATCTGAAAGAGGAAGACGGCATCACATTCATTCCTGTCTACATGACGATGTTCCTCTGACTCGGTTGAATCTGACAAGTGAGCAGCCGGAGATGCCCCGCTATGACATGTGCCGCAGCATCAGCATTTGATCATGTTACCTGCGGCGGCTATCATATCCACGATTGCCGTTCCTTCTCTGTCTGAAAAAAGGCAGGGCAGAACGCTTTTTACTGTGCCGGCCAGCCGGGCATTCCAGCAGGCCAGCGCAATCCATCTCCGCAGCATGCTGCAAGCAGACAGACGAACGCTCCTATGACAAACGACAGGCTGAACGTTAAGTTTTACTATCCGGAAATCCTCAACTACGCGATGGTGCAGAGCCAGAAAACCGAGCCTGCATCGCTAGATATCAGCTCCCCGGAGGAGCTTCATGATGTCGCAATAGTCATAGGCGGGGAGAGCATCACGGAGGTCAGGACTCCTGTCAGCATGATTCCTGCGGGAAACACCGTAACCTTCAGGGACATCAGGATAACGCCTGACGCCGCGCGGCTCCGCAGAGCTACGGAAAGCGTGAGTGAGATGATTCACCTCGCTATAGTGCAGCACGCCGGGAGTGAAAGTCCTGAGACAGTATTCAAAGAGGACTATCCGGTCAGGCTCCTTGCCTTCAATGAATGGCCCGGCGATCACGTGCATCCCGAGCTCATCGCCTCATTCGTTACCCCTAACGCTCCGGAGCTCTCAGCCATACAGACGCGGGCCGGCGCAATCCTCAAAAGACTCACCGGCGACTCAGCGCTTGACGGGTACCAGACCCAGGACGCCAACCGGGTGAGAGCCCAGGCCGCGGCGGTGTTTGACGCACTGCGTGAGACGGGCATTGTCTACTCTGCGCCTCCCGCAAGCTTCGAGCGCACCGGGCAGCGCATCCGCCTGGCGCCCGATCTCCTGAAGGAGAAGGTCGGCACCTGTGCTGATTCGAGCGTGCTGATGGCATCTGTGCTGGAGTCCGTCGGCCTCCATCCGCTCATCATCACTGTCCCGGGGCATATGTTCATCGGCTGCTGGCTTGTCGACAAATACTGCGCCCAGACTGTTACCGATGACGCCTCATTCCTCCGCAGCAGATCAGGCGAGGGCGTCAACGAGCTGGTGCTGGTGAACGCCGTGTGCATTTCCTCTGATTCGGACATCTCATTCGAGGACGCGGTGGCCGGCACGAAAAAGTACCTTTCGGATGACGCCGGCGAAACCGTAATCGTTGACGTGAAGCGCTGCCGGCTCGAGAGGGTGCTGCCGCTTCCCCTTGAGGGCGAGGCAGAGGAGAACGGCGGCGTGCGGCACGAGGCTGTAACGGACAGCGTTGAGAGCCACTACTCCATAGACGAGAACGATCTCAGCGATGAGAAGGGCAGCGACTACCGCCGCAAGATCTGGGAGAGGAAGCTGCTTGATCTCACCCTCCGCAACAACCTGCTCAACATGCGCACCGGCAGGAAGGTGATGGCATTCATGCCGGGGAACGCGGGCAGGGTGGAGGACATCCTGCAGGCAGGCAAGGATCTCACGATCCTACCTGTCCAGGAGTCCGGCAGCGATGAGCTCCTTCAGGAAGGCCTGAGGCACGGCAGCGTCTACTCTGAGCTTAAGGCCGAGGATCTGCAGCCGGAGCTGACCCACCTCTACCGCGAGAGCCGCAACTCGCTTGACGAGAACGGCGCCAACACGCTCTTCATCGTGTTCGGCACCCTGAAATGGTATGAGACGGAGAAGAGTGTTGTTGCCCGCGAGGCGCCGCTCCTCCTCTTCCCGGTGCAGCTCATAAGGAAGTCGGCAGGAACCTTTGTCCTCCGCGGGCGCGACGAGGACATGAACGTCAACACCACGCTCCTCGAGTACCTCCGGACCCAGTTCGGCGTTTCAATAAAGGGGCTCAGCGAGCTCCCGGTGGACGAGAGCGGCTATGACATCGACCGGATCCTCGCGACTATCCGCGCGCAGATCGCGGGCCGCCCGCGCTGGGAGATAAAGGACCGCTGCCTCCTTGGGCTCTTCTCGTTCAGCAAGTTCGTGATGTGGAACGACATCCACGAGAACTTCAGCCTTATCGCGAAAAACCCGATCATTGAGGCGCTGGTCGCCCGCCGCACCCTGGGAGGCGATGAGGCCGCGGTCGATGTCAGGAGCCTTGACGGGGAGAAGGAGCCCGGAGAGCTCTGCGTTCCCATCGAGGCGGACTCCTCGCAGCTCGGCGCCATCGCGATGGCAGGCGAGGGGCGGAGCTTCATCATGTACGGTCCTCCGGGAACCGGCAAGAGCCAGACCATCACCAACATCATCGCGAACGCGCTCTGCCATGACAGGAGAGTGCTCTTCGTTGCCGAGAAGGCGGCGGCCCTGGAGGTGGTGCAGAAGAGGCTTGAGCGCATCGGCATCGGCGCCTTCTGCCTTGAGCTCCACTCCAACAAGGCGACGCGCAGCCATATGCTTGAGCAGCTGCAGGCTGCGCTTGACGCCGGGCATCCCGCGGAGCCTGCCGGGTTTGAGGAGAAATCAAGGGAGCTCTTTGAGGAGAGGCAGCATCTCCGGAAGTACATCGACGCCCTCCACAAAAAGGGGAGCCGCGGGCTCTCGGTCTATGACTGCATCGCGGGCTATGAGAAGAGGAAGGGGCTCCCGCTTGAGATCGACCGCGCCTGCATCACTGACTCAATGACCAGGGACGATATCACCGCGCTCGCGGGTAAGGTGAGCGCCCTTGAGCAGGTCTTCAGCATCACGGGAAATCCCCTGGAGCATCCTCTCCGCGGGCTCACTGTGAAGGAGGAGTCCCTTTCCGCCACCGAAAAGCTCAGGGACGCTCTCTCCGCGGTTGCGGCCGCGCTTCCTGACGCCGCTAAGGCGCTCGGGAAGTTTGAGGAGCTCACCCACCGGGAGCAGGGGCAGACCTTTGCGGATTTTGGGGAGGCATTGAGCTCCATCGGCACCTGGGAGGTAGCCGAGGAGGCGAAGAGGAAGCTCCTCACCGCCTGGGCGCCTGAGGCTCTCGACCTGCAGCCCCTCGCCCTGAAGCAGGAGTGGGAGGACGCCAAGGGATCGTTCATTCTTCTCCGCTATTTCAAAAAGAAGGCCTTCATCAAAAAGAACAGGATCTACAACGCCTCGCTCACGGCGGAGAATGCCGACAGCGAGATCGGGGCGCTTCTCTCCTACAGCCGCATGAGGCGTGAGCTGCCTGACGGGGCAGTGCGGGCAGGAGAGCTCCCGCCTGAGGGGAGAAAGTCTCTCAGGGCGCTCAATGACGCGCTCTCCGCCATGTCTCCGGTCGCGGAGACCGATCTCTCCACGCTCAGGGAAGCTGAGTCAATGATGCAGACCTGGCTCGGGAGCACCGGGAAGGCCCGCGACTGGGCCTACTGGTGCAGGGCCAGAAAGGAGCTCCTTGATCTTCACATGGAGCCGGTCCTGAACGCTGTCCTTGACGATGGCATCCCTCCCCGCGAGGCGTCGGAGCGCTTCCTGAAGGCGCTCTGCCGGAAGCTCGCCTCTGAGATGATCGACGCGGAGCCGGATCTCAGCGCTTTCAGGGGACCTGTATTCGAGGAGAGCATCAGGCAGTACCGGAGGCTTGCGGAGGAGTTCCGCCTCCTCTCGCAGAAGGAGCTCTTCTGCCACCTCGCCGCGCGCATCCCCGCGAGGCTCAGCGAGCCGAGCGCCCAGTCCGAGATGGGAAAGCTCAGGCGCTACATCGCATCCCGCGGCCGCGGCATGACCATCCGCCGCATCTTCGATGAGGTCCCGCACCTTATACAGAGGCTCTGCCCCTGCATGCTGATGAGCCCTATATCAGTGGCGCAGTTCCTCCGCCTTGACAGCGAGCCCTTCGATCTGGTCATCTTCGATGAGGCGTCGCAGATGCCGACCTCGGAGGCCGTCGGCACCATTGCCCGCGGAAAGGCGCTGGTAGTGGCGGGAGACCCGAAGCAGATGCCGCCCACCAGCTTCTTCTCCTCGGACACCACCGACGAGAGCGAGTCCGACTATGACGACATGGAGAGCATACTTGACGACTGCCGCACGCTCTCGATGGCGGCGGCGCCGCTGCAGTGGCACTACCGCTCAAGGAGCGAGAGCCTTATCGCCTTCTCGAACCTCGAGTATTACGGAGGGAGCCTCTACACCTTCCCCTCGGTGAGGGACCGGGTATCGATGGTGCGCTACGTGCCGGTCGAGGGAACCTACGATTTCGGACGGACCAGGAGCAACCGGGCAGAGGCAGACGCCATAGTGGGCGAGGTCATCCGCCGCTGGCGCGATCCTGTGCTTAAAAAGGATTCCATCGGCATCATCGCCTTCAGCAAGGCGCAGCAGAACCTCATCGATGACGTGCTCACGGAGCGCATCGCAGGAGACGCCGAGCTTGAGGCGATGGCGGCAGAGGAGAACGAGGGGCTCTTCGTCAAGAACCTGGAGAACGTGCAGGGCGACGAGCGCGATGTCATTCTCTTCTCCGTGGGCTACGGCCCGGACAGCCGCGGCAGGGTGTCGATGAACTTCGGACCGCTCAACGGTAAGGGCGGCGAGAGGCGCCTCAACGTAGCGGTGAGCCGCGCGAGGAAGGAGATGATGGTGTTCGCCATCCTGAGGCCGGAGCAGATTGACCTCAGCAGGAGCAGCGCCAGGGGCGTCGAGGGCCTCAAGCGCTTCCTCGAGTTCGCGAGGAGCGGACAGATTGCGCTTTCGGGAGCGCAGCTCGGAACGAAGGCCGGGGAAGGCGTCGCTGAGTCTGTCGCGGAGGAGGTCCGCCGCATGGGCTACGAGGCTGACACCAGTGTCGGCCGCAGCAATTTCCGGGTGGACATCGCGGTATCGGATCCGAAGGACCGCGACCGCTATATCCTCGGCATACTCTGCGACGGCGAGGGCTATTACCGGACCAAGACCGAGCGCGACCGGGAAATCGTCCAGCCCTCGGTCCTCCGCAGGCTCGGCTGGCGCCTCATCCGCGTCTGGTCAGTCGACTGGTTCGTGAACCGGGAGAAGGAGACCGCGCGCATCAGGGAGGCTCTCGATGAGGCCGTGAGAGCCGGGGGGATGCCGGATGAGCCTTCGGAGAAGGCTGAGGCCGTGCCGGCTGCCCCTGAGAGAAAGGCGGCGCCTGAGGCTCCCGCTGATGCGTCCCCGGATGGGAAGCCGGAGCATGCGCCCGCCTCTCCGGCTCCTGACTTCCGCCGCGCGCCTGGGCAGGGCATCGATGACATCCCGTCAGGGCAAATCGACGAGGCCATCATCTTTGTCGTCTCGCAGTCAGTGTCGCTTCCCGAGGGCGATCTGAAGAGGAGCGCCGCGCAGGCGCTCGGCTTCTCGAGGAACGGCGCGCACATCGACCAGGTGCTCTCGGCGCACATCGGCGGGCTTGTCTGCGGAGGGAGGCTCGTGAGGCAGGACGGGAGCGTCACCATGCCGTAACAGCGATGGCAGATCTCCCCGTCTGTAGGAAATCTGCCATTTTACCTGTGCGATATCAGCTCAAAATCATTTGGGGCTTTCATGATTATCGTGTGGGAGCTGACTTGAGGTCTTTTGCTAAGATGCTGATTCAGGCTGTTTATTCTTATAACGGCCGCATTCTCGGGGAAATTTGTATGTTTTTTGCGCATTGTATTCCGCGGAGTTTCCATTAGAATTATGGCGCCGGCATCATTGGTCATTGACTGACCGGGCGGCACTGACGCCGCCGCATTTCCCAAGACGGGATAGAGGAGCATGATGCCCCGTGCCGGTTGCTTTGGCGATTGTCTTCATCGTTTTTCCGCCCCGCAAGGGGCCGTTTTCAGGATTTTATCCATTCCCTCCTGTTCCTGCGCCCATCCTCCCGGCAAGGCTGCTTCCTTCCCTCTGCCTGACGGCGTCCCGGGAGCCTTCCGGTATTTTCCGGTCTGTGATGTTTTTTCATCCAGCATCAATTGAATTGTCGGATAATGGTGCATATTATTTAAAAGGGGACGTTCAGCAATCCGCCCTTTTTCAGCGCCTTCAATCCGTGGAGAAATCAAATGGGATTCTTTTCATCATTCATCAAGCCGCAGCTGCCCGACGTAGTCGAATGGGATCAGATTGATCCGAAGCTGATTTTCTGGAGATGGCCTCATCAGGAAATCAAGAAGGGATCAAAGCTCATCATCCGTCCGGGACAGGACGCAGTGTTCCTTTTCAACGGCCAGATCGAGGGCGTGTTCACCAAGGACGGCAAGTACGACATTGACTCCGAGATTATCCCGTTCCTCTCGACCCTGAAGGGCTTCATGTACGGCTTTGACTCCGCGATGAGAGCCGAGGTCCTCTTTGTCAACACCAAGCAGCAGAGCGAGAGATGGGGCACCCAGACCCCTATAATGCTCTCCTGCCCGGGGCTCCCCGGCGGCCTTCCGGTAAGGGCGTTCGGCAACTTCGTGGTCAGGCCCGGCGACTATCCGCTCCTCATCGAGAACATCGCGGGAGTCTCGGAGCAGTTCTCCGTGGAGGATGTGAGGGAGCGTATGCGCATGAGCCTTGCACCGCTCCTCATCGAGGCTGTGTCAAAGAGCGGCCAGAACGTGCTTGATCTGCAGGGCCATGTCTCCGAGCTCGGCGCGATGGTCGGCAAGGCCATGAACGAGCAGATGATGAAGATCGGCCTCGATATCGTCGAGTTCAATATTGCCAGCTTCTCCTATCCTGATGAGGTCAGGAGGATGCAGGAG
>JAEEGJ010023997.1_pt1 | contig 12707 bp, 12 predicted proteins | sample 8958761 | NCBI WGS metagenome assembly JAEEGJ01 (sample SAMN16246546, study PRJNA631951) | gut metagenome | biome: gut microbiome; feature: rumen; material: RS-attached | host: Bos | place: Iran: Karaj | collected 2018-10
ATGACGAAGACCTCTTTGTCGAGGACTAAGACAGACTCAATACGCTCCTGAAAAGCGATTGATTGTGCGAGGACGTCTCCCAGGGGGTGGGCAGGCGTCCTCCTTTTTTACTTGCTGAATCCTCGCACGCCGAGTTCAATCACTTTGCCGTGTAGTCCTTCTCCGGCAGCCCAAGGAACTTCCTCTGCTCGTTCCAGTCGACGGGCAGACGATGGGAGAAGATTTTTTTTGACGGAGAAGTCAAACGCGGGTGGGTCGCTCATGATCTCCTCGACAATGTCCGGCGCGAGGTTGACCATGCTCAGGGTTTTGTAGAAGAGGGAACGATCCATTGACTCATCCTTGGCCAATGCTCGGCCAACTGGCTCTGCAAGGAATCCGTAGGCCATTTTTTTCTGCGACAGGGCGCAAGAAGTGGTCTTCGAGGAATCCGGCAAGGGGATGCTCGCCAGTCTGTAATCGAGCTGGGACATTTGGGACGTGTTTTTAAAAAACCTACGCATAGGCGAGAAATAGACAGTTTGTTGTTCTTGTAGCAGAAAAACGATATAAAAGAGACTTCCGGTTTTGCGTCCCAGACGTCCCACGGTGCATTGCATTACGGAACTGACGGATGAATTCGCTCAATGTCATCTGCATTAGGATGAGTGCGCGGAGAAGCTTGAAAAATCTTACCGAATGAAAAACAAAAATATTACCGAATGAAACTTGAAAATCTTACCGAATGTGCTATGTTATTACATGATACACAACAAAATTGAAAGGAGAGCACAATGCATCGAGATGATTACAAGCCGCGTCTTGTGGACCGACAGGTCGAAGAGTATCTGTCGGCTATGGGAGCCGTTGTCATAGAGGGGCCCAAGTGGTGCGGGAAGACCTGGACGTCTTCCCAGCATTGCCGAAGCGAGTTCATGACGGGAAGCCCCGAGGGCAATTTTCAGAATAAGCAGTTGGCGGAGCTCTCCCCGGAGACTGTGCTTGTCGGTGAAACGCCGCGAATGCTGGACGAATGGCAGGAGGTCCCCGCTCTTTGGGATGCTGTCCGAGCCGAGGTTGACAAACGCAACGCGAAAGGGCAATTCATTTTGACCGGGTCCGCAACGCCGAACCGCAAGGGGATTCTTCACAGCGGAGCGGGCAGAATCGGCAGGATTCGGATGCGTCCGATGTCGCTGTACGAGTCCGGCGCATCCTCCGGCAAAGTGTCGTTATTGTCGTTTTTCGAGGGCGGTTTCACGCCTTGCCTGAACGGGGAGATTTCAATCCAGTATTTGGCGGAGCTGATTGTTCGCGGCGGCTGGCCCGGTAACCTTGATACCCCGGACTCCGCAGCCGGAATCATTGCTGGGGAGTACATCAGGGCGTTGCTGGAAAATGACGTCTACCGCCTTGATGAAAAGAAACGCGACCCCCACAAGATGAACTTGCTTCTGCGATCCCTGGCGAGGAACGAAAGCACCACGGCCTCGGTCAAGGTGCTGAAAAAGGACATCAGCGGGGTTGACGGCGAGGACATTGATGACGACACGATCACGGCGTATCTGGATGTGCTGAGACGGTTGTTCATATTAGATAATCAGCAGCCGTTCGCTCCGGCTACCCGTTCTTCCATCCGTATCAAGCAGGCGGAAAAACGCCATCTCGCCGACCCATCCCTTGCCTGCGCTCTGCTCAAACTGACGCCGCAGGGATTAGTCAACGATCTGGAAACGTTCGGTCTGCTCTTTGAAGCAATGTGCGTTCGCGATTTGCGAGTTTACGCCAATTCGTTTGGGGCCGAGCTCTACCACTATCAGGATTACAAGAACCAAGAGTTCGACGCAGTGATCGAGCTTCCGGACAAACGGTGGTGTGGCATCGAAATCAAGCTGGGAGCCCATCAGATTGATGGAGCGGCGGAAAACCTCCTGCGCATCAATTCTGCCATCAGCAAATCGGACGGCAATCCCGCCTCGTGCCTGGTCGTAGTCTGCGGTCTCAGCAATGCAGCGTATAAACGCCCGGACGGAGTGTTCGTCGTGCCGATTACCATGCTTAAACCGTGAGCAACCAAGACGGCAGAATACGCCTCATCTCCCGGCATGGGCGGTGGGCGTATTCTTTACACTAAGCAAAACAACGGTTCCGACGGTTCCAGTTGGATCGAAGTCTGTGGTTTCCGGTTTTGGAATAACAGGCAGAGCCTGGATCGCATTAAGGAATCCTGTCAAACCATGCGTCAGTGACAGGGTGAAATGTGAAGCCGCAGTTTTTGCAGTTCGTAAGGCTATGTTAAGGCTGTGTTGAAGATGTGGCACACAAAAAAGCGGGTCCCTGTCCAACCACACACCAGGGGTGTGCCTTACAGTGCCGTGCTTCACGACGACACGCCTGTGAAGGCATCTTCGGAGGAAAAAAAGACATGAAAATGGCGGGCGTCTGTCCAACCAAGAAACAGACGCTCGCCGATGTTTTGCGTTTTGAACGCGGGCTCGAAAGCCCTGTGCAAGGGGTTTTCCCTTCGGGGGTCGCTTCGCTCCTCGGTGAACTCGCTAATGCGAGTTCGATCCGTTTTATAAACGCGAGGCGCGGACAGCGGAGGAAATACCTCGGGCAATCGGATGAATTACATCATGCCTGTAAATTTTTATGCTCAAAAACAAGAAAATTTTCTGTTTTGTGCTTGTAATTTGCCTTTTTGATGCTATTTTATACCAAACACGGGCAAATAAACACAAACAAGCAAAGGATCGGTAAAAAATGGCACGAACGACACGCGGACGGCTGTATAAACGAGGGAAGAAGGGAAACTATTATCTCCAGTATTACCAAAACGGCATAGAGCACCGCGAAGCCTTGCGAGACGAACACGGCGAACCGATAACCGGGGCCGATGCCGCAAGGGCCGCCGCAGATCGCATTCTTGCCCCGCTACGCTTTAAGGATGACGCGCAGAAGCTCCGAACGCTTGTAAGTGAGCTTTCCTCTTTGGAAAAGAAAGCGGAAGATGCCACCGCCGCACTGAAAAACCAGGCCGCGACACTTGAAAACGGCTGGGAATGCTTTTTGAAATGTCCGACTTGCCCGGACACTTACACGCGATACGGGCAGAGCGAACCGCCGCACGACAGCCGCGCTTATATATCCAGGGGGTACTATCGGAATTTTGTTTCCTGGACGCAGAAGCATCACCCGGAAATCATACTTTTAAGCGAAGTATCCGAAGGTATAGCGCAAGAGTACATTAACACGCTGAAAGAAAAGTATGGATCAAACGGGCGGCCAGTTAATGAAAGATTGCGAATACTGAAACAGATGTATTTTTCCATGCTGGAAGATGAAAAAATAGTTATGCCGCGCGACCCGTTCAAAAGGATAAGAAGGCTAAAAACATTTACAACCACGAAAGACGCGCTCACGATAGAGGAAGTCCAGCGGCTTGTAAGCGCCGCCAAAGATGCTGAAATGCGGAGACTAGTTTTAATCGGTTTTTGTACGGGCTTGCGGCTGGGGGATTGCTGTACGCTCCAATGGGGAGAAGTGGATCTGATAAGACGTGTTATTTCACGGATTCCGAATAAAATGTGCGACAGGGTACAGAACCCGGAGAATGTACGAGTAAAAGTAGGGATTCCCGCCCTTTTGATGAACGAGCTTTTAGCAATTCCAGCAGAACAGCGAACCGGGCCAGTATTGCCGCATTTATGCGAACAGTACAACGAACGCCACACGGGGCTTTATAAGCAGATCAGAGCGCTTTTCAAAAGCGCAAAGATTGTTACAATCAAGCCAGGGAGTAAAGACGCGCAACATCCGCACGGGATTATTATAAAGGGCTTTCATTCGCTCCGGCATACATTCGTTAGCCTAAGCGCCGAAGCCGGGGCCCCGCAACACGTTATACAGCGGATTGTCGGGCATAGTTCACCATTGATGACGATGCATTACACGCACCTGGGAAACGCCGATCTATTGCGAAGCGCCGACAGCCTGCCAGCCTTGCCCCTGGAGACCGCGCCAGGAAAGGAGACCGCCGGGGCCGCCGCCGTGATCGATGTTTCGCCCCTGGAGACCGACGATCAGACGGAACGCGACCGGGCAGAACTCCGGGCGCTTGCCGACACCCTGCCGCCGGATCAGATCCGGGAAATACTGAACCATTACCGGGGAGCTTGAACCATGAACGAATACGAAGCCTATTTTTCGAGTGTTGCAGAGCGGCGTAAACTCATTCTTGATCTTGTGCTACATTTGCCGGTGAAAACGGCCTTTTTCTGGGGAGATGATACAGTAGCTCGATTATCAGATCAAGACCGGGAGACCTTCAAAAGCTATCTATCAGAAGTCCGGGAACATCAAGAAATCGTTACCGAGTGCAAAAAGACGATAGGAAAACGGTTTGATTACTGCCAGGAACGTGCCGCCAGCACAGAGCCGCCAGCAGACGAAACGCCGGTTTTAATGATCTGGGGCTTGTTCGATGAGTTGTTACGACTTTCCGCGCTTGCTATGCAATCTGTAACGCTTTCCGAGAAGATCAGCCGCTTGCTGGAGAAATACAGCGACGAAGAAAAGGCCGCCGCCGCACATCAGAGCTTAAAAGCGGAATTTGAAGCTCTCCGGGCCGATCTCCGGGCTGATCTCCAGGCCGAAATACTCCCGCTCCGGGAGATCGTAGAAGATCAGCACCGTCACGCCGGGGAACTCTGGGCCACTGTTCCCGAATGTGCGCGAATAGTTGAAGATATGGCGAAGGCTGAACGCGCAGACGGGAAAGATATAGATCTTCCGGGAAAACATGATACTTTCAAAAGGAAGATTTCCGCATGGTTATCTAAACACGGCAAGCGTCAAATAGGAACCCCGAAAAAACCATATTCCCCGCTTGCCGACATAGCCGATGCAATAGCAAGTGTTTACCCCGAATTTATTGCCGCGACGATTTACCGGCAGATTGAAAAAGCCGGTAAACCCGCCGACGATATAAAGAAATCGAAGCACGAAAAGAAACGAACATAAAAACATTTTTGGGATGCTTTTGGGATTTTGAGAAAAAAAACGGGCTATTTTTGAGCCGGAGACGCACCGCCACGCGCACCGTCTCCGGCTTTTTTCTGCATTTTTTGGGAAGGGGCTATTACATTTTCGGCAGTTCCAACACGCAACAAAAAACGCAAGGAGATGCCAAAAATGGAAATCAGAACCAAGCTCACGCCGCAAGTGATCGCCGCCGCCACTGGATTACTACAACCCTTCATCCCCGATCTTTCCCCGCAGGGGCTTGTTTCAGCCTTGAAGGAGTACAACGCCAGCAAGCCGAAGCCGGAGCCGGATAATCGGCCCATGACCCGCCAAGAGGCCGCCGAGCTGCTGAAGTGCTCCAGAAACACGATCAGCCACTATCTTTCAATCGGCAAGCTCCGCAAGATCACGCTTACAGCAAGATCATGCCGGATCGATCCCGCGAGTGTTCGCGCCCTGCTTTCCGGGGAGACCGCCAGCGCCAGCCAGGAAGGATAAGCCGAGAATGCACACGCAAGACGATATAGCCCGATACTTGTACGCGCTTTCGGCAGACTGTACCCGCGATTCCTGGATCAAGATCATGAGCGCTTTTAAGTCAGCCGGGGGAGATTACGAAACCTTTCGCGCCTGGAGCGCCACCGCGCCGCACCGATTCGACGAAAGCGATTGTAACAGCGCCTGGAACAGCATCACGCCTTCCGGGAATTCCGAAGGAGCCGCCGGAATGCTCCGAAAATGGGCGAAAGAGACCGGGGCCACCTTCGACGATCAGCCGAGCCGAGCCAGGAAAGCACCGACGGCACCGACGGCCCCGCCGCCCCCGCCGCCCATTCCTGGAGCGATCCCGCCCCCGCCGCCGATGCCATCACCAGGAAACACGCCGCGCTTTTCAGCCGCCACTACGAAGGGAAAAGAGATCTCCCCGCAGACGATTATAAAACGTGCCGCAGAACTCCGCGCCGAGGCCCTGCCATATCTCGAAAAACGAGGGATCACGGCAGACACCGCCGAACGTTTTAATATCGGTTTTATTCGCCGTTTTGAAGAAGCCGGAACGATCGAAGATCGCATTATTATCCCTTACCCCGGAGAGCCGTATTACACAGCCCGAAGGTTATCCAAAGCGAACGCCGGAGACAGGAAAAAGTATTTGTACCCGCCGAAAGAAATAGCCGGCGAAAAACGATTATTCAATCTTCCCGCCCTCACGAACGGAGAAAAGGCCGTATTCATTACCGAAGGGCCGATAGACGCGATCACCCTGGAGCAGTCCGGCGGGGCCGCTATAGCGAGTAACGACCCCGGACAGATAAAAGCGGCGATCGATGCGGCGATCGAAAAAGAGATAAAGCTTACTGTTGAAACTTTTATCATTATCCCGGACGAAGATCGAACCGGGGAGCAAAAAGTCAAGAAAAAGCTTGAAACGCTGAAAGAGGCCGGATTTCAAGCGTATATCTACCATGTGCCGGCAGAGTATCACGACATAAACGACTTTTTCTTGAAGGCCGGAACCGATGCTTTTTCCGCCTGGATGCTGGGAGCGAAATGCCCATTATTGCAATACTGCATAGACTTTGCCGACGTGCAGGACGAAACGCCGGAACTTCCGCCGCTGTTGATTCACGATTATTTAAGATGCGGCGAAAAAATGCTTATTGCTGGGCCGTCGAAAGCAGGAAAGACCTGGTTTTTAATCCAAATGGCGCTTGCTATCTCCACCGGGGGCAGCTGGTACGGAAATCCATGCGAGAAAGCACCAGTTTTATACTTCAATCTTGAACTTAAAACTAATGCTTTCAGAAAAAGAGTTATAGAGGTTTCAAAAAGGCTCGGAATCCGCATAAATCGTTATATGTTGCATATTGCGAACCTTTGCGACTTTGAAAGCCAGTATAAAAGCGATCTAACGCTTTTGATCTCGTCTATAATCGAACTTGCCCGAACGATTAAAGCCAGGGCGATTTTCATTGACCCCATTTATAAATGCGGCCTTAAAGACGAAAACAGCGCCGAGGATGTTGCCGAGTTTTGCCGCCTGCTGGATGAAATAACGGACGAAACCGGGGCCGCCGTGATCTATTGCCACCACTTTTCAAAAGGCATTCAGTTTGAAAAAAGCTCGATCGACCGCGCCAGCGGATCCGGGGTATTCGCCAGGGATGCAGACGCGATCGCGACAATAACAGAACTTGACACGCCGGACGGATCGAAGGGATACCGAGTTGAAGCAACCTTGCGAGGATTCAAGACCCCGGAACCCTTTGCGATCCGTTTTGAGTACCCGATACACGCACACGCGCCGGATCTGAAGGATTGCCCGTTGAAAAACCCGAAGCGCCAGGGAAAGAAAACCGCATCAGCAGACCAGGCCGTAGAAGAAGAAGCCGCAAAAAAGGTGATACTTGATCTTGCCGCGACACTTTGCCCCCTCAACAAAACAAAGCTTGTCGAAGCTGTAGCGCCGAAAATCCTGCGAGGCAAAAACCGCGCCGGAGATCTTATAGATCAGCTCATAAAGGAAAAGCGGCTTATCTGCAAAACAGACAAAGGGCACTTTAACAGCAAAACGATCACACTTCCGAAGCCCGACGAAACCGACGAAGAATCCGACGAGGAATCCGACGGCGATATGTTTTGAGGTAGTTTTTTAGCGTTTTGAGGTAGTTTTTTAAGTTTTTTACCGCTTTTTATAAAAAACCAAATAACAGAGTTTTTTAGTTTTTTATCCCGGGGAGAGACTATATATAGTCTCCCCGGATGTAAAAAACTGGGAAACTGTTTGCGAGAGGACGAAAACACAGCCCCCATGAAACAGTATCAACCACCGCCGCCGGGATCCACGATCCGCCATGCCGCCGCCTTCCTGGAGCGACAAAAGGACAAAGCGCCGCAGGCCAGCCGCCGCGATCTTCCGCGCTGGATCACGCGACAACCGCCGACGGCCTGCCGCCCTGGATCATTCCGATCAGCAAACCCGCCGCGCCGCCGATAACGCGACGAACGCGACAAACACAAAACACAAACCCGAAGGAGTAGCCCGAACGATGAAACGCAAACCGAAGCCACAAGCGCCGCCGCCAGCGATGCCACGCGAAACGCCGCACACCTGCCAGTTTTGCCGCTGGAGATATACGGAGATTCACTGGTTATCGCGCGATATCTCAAGATTCGGATATCCAACGCCGAGCAGATATGTCCGGCGCTATTACTGCCGATACAACCCGCCGCAACCTGGAAACGGATTGTTTCCGGCTGGGCTGGGATTCACGGAGAAGGATTCGACGTGTTCCAAATGGGAAAAGGACGTAACCGACACGACAGAGGCCCCGAAGGCCGAGAAACTGCCCGACGGCGTGAGATTCACCGAAGGGAGCGACGGAGATCTATTTCCCGATCTACCCCGAGGCTAAAAGGTACTACGGAAAACCCACCCCCGACCGACTACCACCGGGGAAGTAGTCGAAACATTCGGCACACTTTCTTTCTTTGCCATGATCGCGCGGCGGCCGTTTTTTTTGATGCCTGCCGCCGCCGGATGCCGCCGAGAATCGCCGCCGGATGCCGCCGCTTGCCCCTGGAGCGACGAAAGGGCCGCGCCCCTGCGTCGATGCGGATTTATCGGAAAACCCCGTAAAAACGGCTTGAAAACGAAAAGGAGACGTGATATATTATCGTCGCTCCGGCTGGAACCGGGGCAAGGGCTATATCCGAGGCGGGGCCAGCAACCCCGCCGAAAATCGGCATGACCGCCGAGGCCCCACGGATTTTTTTCTTTTTATGGGCTTGCCGCTCTGCGTGAAGTGAGGCCGCTAACCTCGCAAGGTGTTCCAGCACCGACCGCCGAGCGGCTTTTTATGCCCGGAAAGGTGTTTCACCATGAAACAGACCACGAACAGCAAAAACAGCACCAGGAAAGCAACCAGGGCCGCCGCTAGGATGCCAGCGCCGCCGGATGGATCAGCCGCCGCGCTCGATGCCGCCGCCCTTCCTGGAGCGCCGGACGCGATCCGCGCCGCCGTCGATGCGCTGAAGGCCGCCGAGATGCCCGACGATGCCGACGCAAGCGATCCCGAAACGGAATATCTTGACGAACTCCGAAAAGAGGCGGAATCATTCGAGGATAGATATAATGCACCCGAAGTCCTGCACGATTACAAAGTAGAAAACTGGTATGATTTTTGCGAAACTCCCGATCTTGCTTTTTCTGGGTACGACGTGAAGAAAATTGCCGAAACAGCATACCAGGAAGCGACCGAAAACGCAGTCCGAACACTTGTTTACAATTTTCTGCGGTTGAACTATAACGACCGCGCCGCGCTCGATCTATTCGCCGCCGCCGCTCGTTTCAGCGAAGCCGGCGAAAAAGAGATCGACGGCATATTAAACGATACCCGCGACGATATCAGCGAGAGGATCCGCAAGAACTTTTCCGAGGCCCTGCCGCCGGACGTGCTCGAACGGATCATAAAGGAGATTCACCGCTAAAAGATCCACGATCAGACCGAGCCAGCCGGGGAGCCTTGCCGCACTCCGGCTTTTTTTGGCCAGGATTGCCGCCGGAAGCCGCCGCGCCTGCTGTTCCCTTCCTGGAGCGAGAAGTGCCAGCGATCCGCGCCGCCAGCGATCCCCGGCAGACCGTCGAAACAGCATCCCCGGACTTGCAAAAGCGGGAAAGACGTGATATAGTTCTTCTGCAAACATGAGGAAACCAGCATGAATAACGACAGCCCGGCCCCTTTAATCCTCGGATCGATTACCGCCTTTATCCTTGCCATCTATTGCGGTTTTTGGTATGCCGCAATCGTGCCGGGGCTTATTCTTTTCGGTTTTATCGTTCTGTATCTTCAAGACCGGGCAGAAAAGCAGGATAAAAAAGGCAAGAAATAGCCCGAACGCGACCCGCCGCCGATGTTCCCGGCCTGGACGGACGCCGAACGGATGCCGCCGCCCGAAGCGAGGAAAAGAAAAACGAGGCGAAAAGAAAGAAAATCCGCATAAGCAATTCATTTATAGCGAGTTATAAAACTCTACGTCGCATAATAGGCATTATGTTAAATCGTTTGAGGTTAAGCTGTAGCACTTTTTAAGTGTAGTGCTACATAACGAGCAGTAAAATATAACACGATATCGACTTGAAAAATCGGAAAACGGAGTTATATTATCATAGACCCGAAAACACCAACCCTGAAAGGATCCCGATTCATGGAAAGCCCTTATCCGACCCGAAAAGAAGAGGCCGCAGTATTCAAAGAGGCCGTAGAGCGCCTAAAGATCAAAGGCATAGACGCGCCGCGCTGGTTTGGAGTTGCCCGGCAGACCCTTGCCAGCTGGACGAGTGGACGCACGACGATCCCGCGAGAAGCTTTTATAATCCTGCTGGAAACGGATAATATCAACTACCGCCGGACGCAAGAAAGATTCGATCAGATAGCCGCGACTGTTGAACGGCTGAAGAAACAATAACCGCGACCGCGCCAGGGAACTGGATAGCAAGTCCCAAAAAGGGAGCCGCCCCCGTTATGAAGATCACACGGGAGCGGCTTTTTTTTCTTTTGTTCTGTATTGTGCGTATTATTGGCAGTACAAACAAGAAATAATACGCACAAGAAAAACAAGAAATAAGCTCAAAAGATAGGGCTTGAATAGGGCGCGTGTTACATCATGCCGCCCATGCCGCCCATGCCGCCCATGCCGCCGTCACCCGGGACCGCCGGTTTTTCCTTCTCGGGGATCTCGGTGATGAGGCATTCGGTGGTGAGGAGCAGTCCGGAGATGGACGCGGCGTTCTGGAGAGCGCTGCGGGTGACCTTCTTCGGGTCGATGATGCCGGCCTTGAGGAGGTCGACATATTCGCCGGTGGCGATGTCATAGCCTTCGGCGCCCTTGCCCGCGAGGACCTTGTTGACCATCACGCTGCCCTCGAAGCCGCCGTTGGAGGCGAGGGTGCGGAGCGGTTCTTCGACTGCGCGGCGGACGATGTCGGCGCCGACGGCCTCGTCGCCTTCGAGCTTCAGGGAATCGAGGGCCTTGACCGCGCGGAGCAGCGCGACGCCGCCGCCGGGGACGATGCCTTCTTCCACGGCCGCACGGGTGGCGTGGAGGGCGTCTTCGACGCGCGCCTTCTTCTCCTTCATCTCGGTCTCGGTGGCCGCGCCGACGTTGATGACGGCGACGCCGCCGGCGAGCTTGGCCAGGCGTTCCTGGAGTTTTTCGCGGTCGTAGTCGGAGGTGGTCTCTTCGATCTGGCGGCGGATCTGGGCGATGCGGCCCTGGATGTCGGCGGTCTTGCCGGCGCCTTCGACGATGGTGGTGTTGTCCTTGTCGACGGTGACGCGTTTGGCACGGCCGAGGTCGCTCAGCGGAATGGATTCCAGCTTGATGCCGAGGTCGTCGGAGATGAATTTGCCGCCGGTGAGGATGGCGATGTCTTCCATCATGGCTTTGCGGCGGTCGCCGAAGCCGGGGGACTTGACGGCGCAGACCTGGAGAGTGCCGCGGAGTTTGTTGACGACGAGGGTGGCGAGGGCTTCGCCTTCGATGTCTTCGGCTACGATCAGCAACGGACGGCCGGACTTGGCGACGTTCTGGAGGACGGGGAGGAGGTCCTGGAGGTTGGAGATCTTCTTCTCGAAGAGGAGGATGTAGGCGTCGTCGAGGACGACTTCCATGGTGTCGGGTTTGGTGACGAAGTACGGGGAGAGGTAGCCTTTGTCGAACTGCATGCCTTCGACGACGTCGAGGGTGGTGTCGATGCCCTTGGCTTCTTCGACGGTGATGGTGCCGTCCTTGCCGACTTTCTCCATGGCTTCGGCGATGATGGTGCCGATGGTGGAGTCGCCGTTGGCGGAAATGGTGCCGACCTGGGCGACTTCGGCGGTCTCCTTGATCTTCTTGGACTGTTTCTTGAGGTTGGCGACGACGGCCTCGGTGGCGGCGTCGATGCCGCGGCGGATTTCCATGGGGTTGGCGCCGGCGGTGACGTTCTTGAGGCCTTCGCGGTAGATGGATTCGACGAGGACGGTGGCGGTGGTGGTGCCGTCGCCGGCGATGTCGGAGGTCTTGGAGGCGACTTCGCGGACCATCTGGGCGCCCATGTTCTCGAAGGGGTTCTCGAGTTCGATTTCCTTGGCTACGGAGACGCCATCCTTGGTGATGGTGGGGGAGCCGAATTTCTTTTCGAGGACGACGGTGCGGCCGCGGGGCCCGAGGGTGGACTTGACGGCGCGGGAGAGTTTTTCGACGCCCTTGAGGACGAGCTGCCGGGCTTCGGCTTCGTAGACGATTTGTTTCGCGGACATGTTTTTATCCTTTCTTCAGTGGGTTGGGACGGGATCAGCCGAGGATGCCGAGGATGTCTTCTTCGCGCATGATCTGGTAGGTCTTGCCGTCGAGTTTGATTTCGGTGCCGCCGTACTTGGGCATGAGGACTTTGTCGCCCTTCTTGACGTTGAAGGGAATCTTTTCGCCCTTGTCGTTGAGTTTGCCGGTGCCGACGGCGATGACGATGCCCTGCTGGGGTTTTTCCTTGGCGGTGTCGGGGATGATGATGCCGCCTTTCTTGACTTCCTGTTCTTCCTGGGGTTCGACGAGGACGCGATCGCCCAAAGGTTGGATTTTCATTTGTTTCTCCTTGGTTGTGGGTTGGATGGGCGGCGGGGGCCGCCCGGGTGGTTTTGTTTTTTACAGGGGTGGGGGCC
>JAEEGJ010023998.1_pt1 | contig 12706 bp, 16 predicted proteins | sample 8958761 | NCBI WGS metagenome assembly JAEEGJ01 (sample SAMN16246546, study PRJNA631951) | gut metagenome | biome: gut microbiome; feature: rumen; material: RS-attached | host: Bos | place: Iran: Karaj | collected 2018-10
TGCCTTCGACCCGATGCTGCGTGGTCAGAAGATTGCCGACCTGATTGCTACCTGTGCCGCTATCGACGTTGTTATTCCTGACATCGACCGTTAGTCGAAGAATTGAAAAATTGAAATTGAAAAATTGAAGAAAATATGTTCGACTTTTCTATTATAACCCAATGGTTCGACCAACTGCTTCGAGTGACGGTAGGATGTCCCGACTGGTTGGCAATATTGATTGAGTGCGTGCTGGTGGGTACGGCTATCCTCGTGGGATATGCCCTCATCGCCATCGTACTGATATTTATGGAGCGTAAGGTTTGTGCATATTTCCAGTGCCGTCTTGGCCCGATGCGCGTAGGTTACTGGGGATTGCTGCAGGTGTTTGCCGATGTGCTGAAGATGCTCATCAAGGAGATATTCTTCGTCGACCGTGCCGACAAGCTGCTCTATGCCGTGGCTCCTCTTCTGGTGATTATCGGTTCTGTTGGCGCCTTCTCGTTCCTGCCGTGGAACAATGGTGCTACAGTGCTCGACTTCAATGTAGGTGTGTTCCTGCTCACAGCCGTTTCTTCGATCGGTGTGGTAGGTATCTTCCTTGCAGGTTGGGGTTCTAACAACAAGTATTCTGTGGTTTCGGCCATGCGTGGTGCTGTGCAGATGATCTCTTACGAGATGTCGCTCTGCCTCTGTCTGATTACGGCTGTGATTCTGACAGGGACCATGCAGATGAGCGGTATCGTCGAGGCTCAGACAGGCCCTTGGAAGTGGTTGATCTTCCAGGGACACATCCCTGCGCTGATCGCCTTCTTCGTGTTCCTCATCGCCGGTAATGCAGAGGCCAACCGTGGCCCGTTCGATATGGCTGAGGCCGAGAGTGAGCTGACCGCCGGTCATCATACCGAGTACTCAGGTATGGGCTTCGGTTTCTTCTACCTCGCCGAGTTCCTCAACCTCTTCATCATCGCAGGTATCGCCGCAACGGTGTTCCTCGGCGGCTGGGCACCTGTGAATATCGGTGTCGAGGCCTTCGATGCTGTGATGAACTATATCCCTGGCATTTTCTGGTTCATGGGTAAGGCCTTCTTCCTCGTTTGGATTCTGATGTGGATCAAGTGGACGTTCCCCCGTCTGCGTATCGACCAGATCCTGAAGCTCGAGTGGAAGTATCTGATGCCGCTGGCACTGCTCAACCTCGTGATCATGACTGTTGTTGTGGCCCTCGGCCTATATATTAAATAAGGTATATCAATGGAAGACAATAAAACATATTTCGGAGAAATCGGGCACGGCCTGAAGACTTTGGCCATTGGCATGAAGACTACCTGGAAGGAATACTTCAAGGACTTCTTCACCAACAAGTCTACAGAGCAGTATCCCGAGAACCGCAAGACCACACTCCACGTGGCGAAGCGTCACCGCGGCCGCTTGACCTTCAAGCGCAACGAGGATGGCAGCTACAAGTGTACGGCTTGCACGTTGTGCGAGAAAGCCTGTCCTAACGGAACGATCAAGATTACCAGTCACATGGCTGAGGATCCTGAGACAGGCAAGAAGAAGAAGGTGCTCGACGATTATCAGTACGACCTGGGCGACTGCATGTTCTGCCAGCTCTGTACGAACGCCTGCAACTTCGACGCTATCGAGTTTACCAATGATTTCGAGAACGCTGTGTTCGACCGTTCCAAACTGGTGCTTCATCTCAACGAAGAGGTCTACAAGGGCGGTTCGCTGCCTAACCTGATCGAAGGTGGCGCAGCGTGGGAGGTCGGTAAGTTTAACACTAAGACGAAGTAACGACTATGGCAAATATGATTATGTTTTGCATTCTCGCTGTTGTCATTCTCGGTTCTGCCGTATTATGTGTGACGACAAAGCGTATCATGCGAGCCGCAACATTCCTGTTGTTCGTGCTCTTTGGCGTGGCAGGTCTCTATTTCCTGCTCGACTATACATTCCTTGGCGCAGCCCAGATCTCAGTCTATGCCGGTGGTGTCACGATGCTTTATGTGTTCGCCATCCAGCTGGTGAGCAAGCGCACGCTCCAGGGTCTTGTAGAACGTGTGAAGTGCAGCCGTGTGGCCTTCGGTGCGATCCTCTCGCTGGTGGGCCTGCTCACGGTGGTACTCGTACTGCTCAAGAATAAGTTTATGTTTGCTGCCTGTCAGGTAGCTGACGTGGAGGTGCCGATGAAGGATATCGGTATGGCTCTCGTCGGAAGCGACAAGTACCAGTATGTGCTCCCCTTCGAGTTCATCTCGGTATTCCTGCTGGCATGTATTATCGGTGGTTTGGCTATTGCAAGAAAGGAGAAGTAAGTTATGGTACCTGTACAATATTATTTTATTCTCAGCGCCCTGCTGTTCTTTATCGGCGTCTATGGATTCATTTCCCGCCGCAACCTGATTGCAATGCTGATCTCCGTGGAGCTCATCCTCAATGCCGTGGAGATTAATTTTGCCGCCTTCAACCGACTGCTGTTCCCCGGACAACTCGAGGGATTCTTCATGTCGCTCTTCGGTATCGGCGTGGCAGCTGCTGAAACGGCGGTGGCCATCGCGATCATCATCAATGTGTATCGCAACTTCAACAGCGATACTGTTGACAGTATTCAGAATATGAAACGATAAAAACGGAAAGGATTATGTTTAGTTACACAATTTTCATCATGCTTCTGCCGCTGTTGTCGTTCATTGTTCTTGGACTGGCTGGCATGAAGATGCAGCATAAGGTAGCCGGACTCATCGGCACCTGTTCGCTGGGCATCGTCACGATACTCTCTTACCTCTGCGCCTTCCAGTATTTCGGAATGGATCGCGTCGACGGGGTCTATCAGACGTTTGTGCCTTATAATTTCACTTGGCTACCTCTCGGTAGACTGCATTTCGACCTCGGTATCCTGCTGGATCCGATCAGTGTCATGATGCTGATCGTGATCTCCACGGTTTCACTGATGGTCCATATCTACTCATTCGGCTATATGCACGGCGAGAAGGGCTTCCAGCGTTACTACGCTTTCCTGAGCCTCTTCACGATGTCAATGCTCGGTCTGGTGCTGGCCACCAACATCTTCCAGATGTATATGTTCTGGGAGCTCGTGGGTGTCAGCTCATACCTCCTCATCGGTTTCTACTATCCTTTGAAGCCGGCCATTGCTGCCTCTAAGAAGGCATTCATCGTCACCCGTTTTGCCGACATGTTCTTCCTGATCGGTATCCTGATGTTCGGTTTCTTCACCGATACCTTCAGCTTCAACTTTGCCGGTCATGGCTCACAGGTCATCATGGGCGAGGGAACCACTCCGTTCATCGTGGGCGACATCAGTCGTGCCGTTGCAACGAGTGGCCTGATTCTCCCCACGGCGCTTACGCTGATGTTCATCGGTGGTGCCGGTAAGAGTGCCATGTTCCCGTTGCACATCTGGCTGCCGGATGCCATGGAAGGCCCGACGCCTGTCAGTGCGCTGATCCATGCGGCTACGATGGTGGTAGCCGGTGTGTTCCAGATTGCCCGTATGTTCCCCTTGTGGATCGCCTTTGCCCCCCATGCGTTGAGCATCGTGGTGTGGGTAGGTGTCTTCACCGCTTTCTATGCCGCTGCCGTGGCTTGCGCCCAGAGTGACATCAAGCGTGTGCTGGCCTTCTCCACCATCTCTCAGATTGCCTTCATGATGGTGGCTCTCGGTGTGTCAATGCCAGGCCATGAGACCCTGATGGACGATCACACCCAGCTGGGTTATATGGCCGGTATGTTCCACCTCTTCACCCATGCCATGTTCAAGGCCTGCCTGTTCCTGGGTGCCGGTTGTATCATCCACGCAGTCCACTCTAATGAGATGGCTCTGATGGGCGGTCTTCGCAAGTACATGCCTGTCACGCATATCACGTTCCTCATCTCCTGTCTGGCCATTGCGGGTATTCCTTTCTTCTCGGGCTTCAGCTCGAAGGATGAGATTATCACCGCCTGCTTCGCCTACAGTCCGGTGGTAGGATGGATCATGACGGGTATTGCTGCCATGACGGCTTTCTATATGTTCCGTCTGTACTACGGCATCTTCTGGGGTACGGAGAACAAGGAGGCTCACGAGCATCATACGCCTCATGAGGCACCGGCTTCAATGACCGTTCCCCTGATTGTACTCTGCGTGATCACTATGGGTGTGGGTATCTACACCACGCTGGGCGGCTTCCTCGGATGGGGCGGCTCCTTCGGCAGCTTCGTGTCTGCCAGCGGCAAGGACTACACGATCCATTTCGACACGCAGATTGCCCTTACCTCTACAGTTATTGCGATACTGAGCATCTGTCTCGCCACCTATATCTATAAGGGTGAGAGCCAGCCTATTGCCGACCGCCTGTACAAGACGTTCCCGAAGCTGCACCGTGCAGCCTACAAGCGCTTCTATCAGGACGAAATCTGGCAGTATGTCACGCACCGTATCATCTTCCGTTGTGTCTCGACGCCTATTGCCTGGTTCGACCGTCACGTCGTTGACGGCACGTTCAACTTCATGGCTTGGGGTGCCAACGAGGCTGGTGAGAGTATCCGTAGTTGGCAGAGCGGCGATGTGCGCCAGTATGCCGTATGGTTCCTCACGGGCACAGTTGCTTTAACGTTAATCCTTTTATGCATCTAAAGATATGAGTATATTAACTGTTTTCGTAATAATTCCCGTCCTGATGCTGTTGGGGCTCTGGCTTGCCAAGAACCTCAACCAGGTACGTGGTGTGATGGTAACGGGAGCCTCGTGTCTGTTGGCCCTCTCTATCTGGTTGACCGTCTATTTTGTCCAGGAGCGCAGTGCCGGCAACACAGCCGAGATGCTGCTCACCTATAGTGTGCCCTGGTTCAAACCCCTGAATATCGCCTACAGCGTCGGTGTCGACGGCATCTCTGTGGTGATGCTGCTCCTGTCGAGCATCATCGTGTTCACGGGTACCTTTGCCTCCTGGCAGCTGAAGCCCCTCACAAAGGAGTATTTCCTCTGGTTCACCCTGCTCTCTACGGGTGTGTTCGGCTTCTTCATCTCCACCGACCTCTTCACGATGTTCATGTTCTACGAGGTGGCTCTGATCCCGATGTACCTGCTGATTGGTGTCTGGGGTTCAGGTCGTAAGGAGTATTCAGCCATGAAACTGACGCTCATGCTGATGGGAGGCTCGGCTCTGCTGATCCTCGGTCTGCTGGGCATCTACTTCTTCAATGGCCAGTACAGCGGCACGTACACCTTCGAACTGACGGCCATTGCGGCTGCCCATGCTATTCCGGCCTGGATACAGAACATCTTCTTCCCCTTCATCTTCATCGGCTTCGGTGTGTTGGGAGCCCTGTTCCCGTTCCACACATGGTCGCCCGATGGTCATGCTTCAGCGCCTACGGCTGTGTCAATGCTCCACGCTGGAGTGCTGATGAAGCTCGGAGGCTATGGCTGCTTCCGTGTAGCCATGTATCTGTTGCCTGAGGCTGCCCAGGATCTCTCCTGGATCTTCCTCATCCTCACCACGATCTCTGTGGTCTACGGTGCCCTGAGTGCCTGTGTACAGACCGACCTGAAGTATATCAATGCCTACTCGTCGGTGTCTCACTGCGGTCTCGTGCTCTTCGCCCTGCTGATGATGAGTCAGACGGCCGTGACCGGAGCTGTGCTCCAGATGTTGTCTCACGGTCTGATGACGGCCCTCTTCTTTGCCCTCATCGGTATGATCTACGGTCGTACCCATACCCGTGATATCCGTGAGCTCGCCGGTCTGATGAAGATCATGCCTTTCCTAGCTGTCGGTTATGTGATAGCAGGTCTGGCCAACCTCGGTCTGCCTGGTTTCTCAGGCTTCATTGCCGAGATGACCATCTTCGTGGGTTCATTCGGTGCCAAGCCGATGATCGGCGATCCGAACGATTCCTTCCGCATGGTGGCTACCATCATCGCCTGTATGTCGATTGTCGTAACGGCTGTCTACATCCTGCGTGTGGTTGGTAAGATCCTCTATGGCGAGGTGGAGAACAAGCACTTCCTCGAGCTCACCGATGCTACATGGGATGAGCGCGTCGCAGTCATCTGCCTCATCTTCTGTGTGGCAGGTCTGGGTTGTGCCCCGTTTGTGTTCAGCGATATGATCTCTCCTGCTGCAGGAACGATCTTACAGTCAATAGGTGTCATGTAAAGAAAGGAGGATAAAGATATGAATTACGGACAATTCTTAAATATGGTGCCCGAGTTTTACCTCGTGCTTATCCTGATAGCAGTGTTTGCCGTCGACTTCATTATGCACAAGAGCGAGAAGAAACACGATGTTCTCTCTGCTGTGACGATTGCTCTGATGGCTGTACTGCCATTCCGCATCGCATTGTTGTCAGACCCGTCTGAGGCCTTCGGCGGCCTTTATGTGGCTTCTGAGGCAGTGAACGTCATGAAGGTCATCCTGGCATTCGGTACGCTCATCGTGCTGATCATGGCCCAGCCCTGGCTCAAGACGGCCAGGCGGCTTGAGGGTGAGTTCTATATGCTGGTGATCTCCACCTTGCTCGGTATGTTTGTGATGATGTCTTCAGGCAACTTCCTGCTGTTCTTCCTCGGACTCGAGATGGCTTCAGTGCCGATGGCCTGTATGGTGGCCTTCGACAAGTGGAAGCAGAACTCTGCCGAGGGCGCTGCCAAGTATATCCTCACGGCTACCTTCTCCAGCGGCGTGATGCTCTATGGCATCTCGTTCATCTATGCCGCTGCAGGAACCCTCTATTTCGGCGACGTAGCCGCCACGATCACGGCTTCTCCGCTCGCCATCATGGGCCTGGTGTTCTTCTTCAGCGGTCTGGGCTTCAAGATCTCTCTCGTGCCCTTCCACTTCTGGACGGCCGACACCTATCAGGGTGCGCCCACACCGGTCACGGGTTATCTCAGCGTCATCTCCAAGGGAGCCGCAGCCCTCACGCTGTGCATCATCCTCATGAAGGTGTTCCAGCCGCTGGTGGCTTATTGGGAGTATCTGCTCTATATCGTCATCGTGCTCTCCATCACGGTGGCCAACCTCTTCGCCATCCGTCAGAACGAGCTCAAGCGATTCATGGCCTTCAGCTCCATCTCTCAGGCCGGCTATATCATGCTGGCAGTGGTGGGCAACGGTCAGATGGGTATTGCAGCCCTGACCTATTATGTGCTTGTGTATATCGTGGCCAACATGGCTGTCTTCACCGTCATCAACGTGGTGGAGCACAACAACGGCGGTCGCACCGATATGGCAGCCTACAACGGTTTCTACCAGACCAATCCCAAGCTCTCGTTCCTCATGACGCTGGCACTGTTCTCGCTGGCGGGTATTCCGCCGTTCGCAGGTATGTTCTCGAAGTTCTTCGTGTTCATGGCTGCAGCAGAGCAGGGTAGTGCAGCTGCCTATTTCGTGGTATTCATCGCCTTGATCAACACGGTCGTGTCACTCTACTACTATCTGCTGATCGTAAAGGCCATGTACATCACGAAGACCGACAGTCCGCTGCCCACGTTCCAGAGCGATGCCAGCACCAAGGCAGCCCTTGCCATCTGCACCGCAGGTGTGGCTCTCTTCGGCGTCTGCTCCTGCATCTACGAGTGGATTGCCGCCGCAGGTCTCTGATTCCAGACTTTTCCTCCAGACCGCTCATGTCGGTCTGACTTAATTTGAATTATCCGCCGGGACTCTCGCTTGAGAATCTCGGCGGACGATTTTATTCAGGCTGTAGGTCGGCATATTCTTTCGCAGCATCGAAGCAGGGACACGCCTTCTGCGGATTCAGGTCGTGATGACCTACGATCAGGGCGCGGGGATAACGCCGGTGCAGATCTTCGAGCAACTGCCTCAGGGATGCCTTCTGCGCCTCGGTGCGCGTGTCGGCGGGTTGACCCCGGATGTCGAGCCCGCCCTCGTAGCAGACGCCGATCGAGTGAGCGTTGTGGTTCTGGCAGTGGGCACCTGTCAGCCATTCTGGACGACCAGGCTCTATCTCTCCGTTACGACGGACAACGTAGTGGTAGCCGATGCCGAGGTGGAAACCCCGCTGGCGATGCCATGTGTCGATCTGAGCCGCCGACGAAAGCTGGTCGGGCCGCACTGCAGAACAATGAACGACAACCAATGTAATTACTCTCATAACGCTTCAGTACTTACGTGCAACTGATGGTGGCGAGGGCCGTGGCGATTGATGTCGCGATCGTGGCCACCCATCTCAGGACTGTGATGACAACTTTCTTCTTCATAACTCTCTACACAGGATGTTGTGTTACGATGCGCACGGTTAAGGGTTCTCCTGCTGCAGCTGTTCGCGGATCCAGTCCTCCAGCGGCGTCACCTTCTTGACATAGACCTTCTTCTTGGGGTCGCTCTCCTCAGGCGTCAGGTCGATCTTATCCTCGACACCGTAGGTGGCCAGCGAGCACTGATCCTTGAACGTGCGCGAGGTGATGTCGTCGTCGCCAGAGCCCTCGGGGATGAAGCGGATGTGGATGCCGACGATGTAGTTCGCGGCGTTCCACTTGCCCTCGAGCAGGGCCGCACGGGTGATGCCCTCCTTTGTCGACTCCACCTTCGGAACGAAGGTTCCCAGACCATCGATCTTGACAGGGTTGCCCTGCGACAGGAGCTCGACGAGACAGCTCTTCAGCTTCTGGACGACACCGTCGATGATGTCGCGGCCGTAGATGCAGTTGTGGCCGGCCATGTGGTTGACGAGGCCCTGCTGGGAGATCGTCTTCTTCTCCTTGGCCTTCGGATAGTACTTCCCGTAACCGGGATTGTTCGCGTTCGTGTTCTTGCGAAGATTCAGCTCGAACTGTGGATTCTTTACTGCCATAAGCTTTTGTAAAATTTAAAAATGTAACAATGTAAAAACTATAAATGTAACACAGGCTTGACGCGGAGTTTGCAGGGATGTAACCATCAGTTTGCAGGGACTAATCTCATAGTTTGCAGGGATGTAACTCAAGCGCGGGCGGTACCAGTTCCTCACTCGGATCCCTTCTCTCCTTGTTTGCAATGGCAAAGGTACGACATTTTGGAACCCGCTTTGTTGCCACCAGTAGCCAAAGGTTTCTACCGCTCAACTTTTTTCGAAAATATTTCAGTCGATGCAGAGGTATTCGGCGATGAGACGCACCTGGCGGGCTGTGTAATAGTTGCGGTTACGGTTCCAGCGTGTCTGCTGCTGCAGCGCCTCTACCAGTTCGGGACAGCGGTTGATGTCCTCACGCAGTTTCTTCATCGCCGACTTGGCCTGCCTGGTATGCGGCGTATAGATTCGGGCCAGGTCCCTTTTCAGATATTCACGGTCTTCTATCATATCATTTAAATTATAACTATTACTATTAACTTTTTATTACTAGGGTGACAGGGGGACAGTATATTATAGGGATTTTTCACGCGTACCGCATAGGCGTGCGCGGTACGCGGGGAATCATCAGAAAGCACTGTCACCACTGTCACCCGCTGTCTCATTCTCAGGCTCCGCATCACTGGCCAGCAGACGCCTGTTCGCCTCGATCTCATCGATCTTGTAGCGCACGACGCGATAGCCGCGCCTGCCGTGAGAGCGGTATCCTGCGAAGCCCAGCACCTTCATGGCACTGCCGATCTTCTCTACCGGGAAGCGCAGCGCAGGCCCCTCGCTGATTACTAGCTGGATATCCGTAGCCGTATAGAACTCACCGTGCTCCCCGCCATTGGGTAGGCGGAAATGCTTGCTGATGGCCTCCTGCTCAGAGCAAGGCGTCTCGAAAGTCCTGTTATGGGCCTTCAGCCGCTCCTCCTCCGCCTTCGTGAAATAGTGGCGGAAGCCCTGACGGTAGAGCGCGTATGCCTGGGCGAAGATGCCGGCATGGTTGAAGGGGTGTGCCCGCGGGTCGTCGATGCGCTCCACGAGGAAGGGCAGCCAGCGTCGGTTACCCGTCGCGTCGTTCAGGAACTGCACGTTGTTGCCCGTACCGCAGAACGAGGCCACGTGGGGCATGTGCTCGGTATAGTGGCCGAAGGGGCGGCGCTCGTCGATGGTCGGCATCGTCACCACCGACTTCATCGTGTTCACCTCCGTGGGGCGCATCGTATCAAGCTCCTCGTAGCACACCAGTCCGTACTGCGAGAGCGTGATCAGGTCGTCCTTGCTCACCTTGCTCGCATTGACCTTGATGCGGAAGTAGTCGTGCAGCTCAGGCGGCAGCAGCATGCTGAACCAGGTCGTCTTATAGAGGCCCTGCTCGCCGATGAAGACGAGCACGGCCTGGTTAACGGTGTCCTCGTCGAGCCAGCTGGCCACCATGCCCACGAGCCACCGTTTCAGCAGTTCGTAGAAGTACAGCTGCTCGTCGGTGCCGCCCTTTACACTGACCGAGACCGACAGTTCGAGGATATAGTCCTGACCGTCCCAGGGCGGCAGACGGTTCAGGTAATAGAGGAACGGATGGAATCCCTTCACGTAGCCGGAGTCCAGCACGGTCTCAAAATCGGTCCTACGTGTAGACTTGACGGTCTGCAGTGCCGTAAACAGGGTATTCTTCAGCCGGTCGCTCATAGGCTGCCAGTCGTCGCTGACGAACTGGGCCAGTTCACTGTTCACACAGAAAGTATCCTCCATCGGCAGGCGGGCCTCCACCCGGTACTTCACGAGGTTCCACCTGAGATAGACGTGGTCGGCCAGGAAGGCCTTGATCTCCTCCACCGTCGCATACACCTCACGCCAGTTTGGCTTGTGCTCCTTCGGCTCGCCGCCCTCCCCCTCGGCGGCAGCCTTCTTGCGTTTCTTCTTTGGTTTCTCTTCGTCCATAAGCAATAAAGATTGATGGCTCAAAGGTACTGCAAATACCTAGACTTGACAAGCAATTAACGGAAAGAAATCCTTGTTAATAGCTGTTAAGAATCGATGGTTTCATATTTACTGATAGCATCCTGAATGGTCTGGGGTGTAGCCCCGAGGTTGGTATGTCGGGCCAGCCAGCGGTAGAGGTCGTTCCGGCAGTAGGGCTTCCTGAAAACACCATCGCCCGACTGTAATAGCCGGGCGATATGATGATAGATAAGTTTCTTGGTTCCTTTGGGAAGGTCGGGGTTGAAGTCGAGCCGGCGGATCCGGCTGGGCAACTGATCGGGGTTCTGCAACTTGGGGCTGAGCTGACGGATCAGCTCTTTATAGGCCTCATAATACTCGTCACGGAAAAAGTTCGCCAACAGGCGAACGGTCTTGATCTTACGTTTCATTTTCCTTGTTTTGGGCGAGGCACTCCCAAAGCAAGGCAAGAAAAAAAGGATACTCCCTCAATCTCTGGGAGTATCCTCTCAAATTAGTTTAATAAAATAATGTTGGGTCTATCACATCATGTGATCTACACGCTGCAAAGATACGATAAGAATCTGAATCATCCAAATGTTTCGCGAAAAATCGCGAAGTCAGGGCAGAATCAGAGGCTAAGAACTAATACTCACTGACGACATAACAGAAACGGAAGCCGCGACAGACTTCCGTTTCTCTATTCTCATCTTTGGGGAACAGATCAATGACTCCTGATCTCACCCCAGGTGCCAGTCCCCATGACTAGCTTGACTAGGTCTCACCCCAGGTGCCAGTCCCCATGACTAGGCGTGACTAGGTGTCCCCATGACTAGGTTGTTGATTCAATAGTTCATATAGGTAAGCGGGGCTCTGCACGTAGAGTTCATTCTCTTCATCTTGCAAAGCCGTCATCAACGATGAGTTATACACGCGCTCCATGGCATCTTCGATGGAACAGCCCGTGTCCTCCATGACATACTTCACCAACTCGCTCAATACGTAGTCAGTAAGGTAAGTCGCAATCTGATGGTGTGTAGGCTGGTTCATACTATCTCAACGTTGGTTTTATGAATGAAACGTAATGCGCGCTCTGTTCCAAAGTAATACTGCTGATCAAGGTATCTGTCCTGAAGCAGTTGTGCTACCTGTTCAGGCGAGTAGATACCTTCACGATAGTTGGTCAGCTGGAGCACTACGCCGTCATTGGCTATCGGGCCAACGACAATGTCATAGTCGTGTATAGGCGCTGTGTTTTTCCTATCACGGTTTGCATCCACAAAGAGTAACCACTCCACGCAGGCTTTCTCGGGAAACACCTTTACTTTCAGGTCCGATGTCAGGGCCGCTTCATCCAATTCATAGGTAATCAGCGTAGCCTTACCTCCGAAGAGCCGTGCCTTCTTCTGTGCCATGCGGACAGCGGTCGGGCGATCGGATGTCAAGTAAAACCCCATGCCAAAATCTTTATATCGCAAGCCTTTTGTGAGATCAATGACCTCGATGTCTACATTAGTACCATGATAGAGTGTCATACCAATGTTCCTCCGTTCTTTTGGCAGATGATGAGCAGGTCATCGATTGTCTCATCCATCGACTGCAGGTGTTCCACGTCGTAAAACTCTATCAGGAAAGCCAGCCCCTTGTACATGTGCAGATAGCGGAAAGCAGCCTGTCGCGTCATGGCAAAGCGCCGCCCGAAAGCCTGAATACATGCCGTGAGGTATGGAATCTCGTACTTGCTCATATTTCAACGTTTTATTGTTTGACGTTGCAAAGATACGATTAAGTGAGTAAAAAACCAAATTTTATTTGAGTTTTTTCGAGCAGCGAACGCAATAAATGCTTGCATTTTTATTGCTGAGTCGTGAGAACCGATGGAGCAGCAAGAGCCATCATGCTTGCATGTTTGGCCGCGTCGCGACAGAGGTCAACACAGTTA
>JAEEGJ010024000.1_pt1 | contig 12705 bp, 12 predicted proteins | sample 8958761 | NCBI WGS metagenome assembly JAEEGJ01 (sample SAMN16246546, study PRJNA631951) | gut metagenome | biome: gut microbiome; feature: rumen; material: RS-attached | host: Bos | place: Iran: Karaj | collected 2018-10
CTTCATGCGCTACTACAGGAAAGAAGCAAAGAAAATGAATGAGAAGATCCAGTCCATGAAGAGATAAATACCTGATTTTTGCCTAAAATTTGATGCTTTTAGTTTAATTCCCCTTCTGTATAATCGCACGGAAGGGGAATTGCTATGAAAAAGAAGAGAATAATAAGCCTTGTGCTGGCTTTGACATTCCTTTTGACAGGATGCAATGTTGGCAAGGCTGAAACAACAGAACAGACGGTTTTAAGCGGTGTTGCCGGACAGACGGCGACATCTGACGTAACAGAAACCTCTGTAACGGAAACTACGGCTTCCGAGCCCTTTGAATTCAATCCGCATGTATATTCAAGAAAAATCGCAGAAAGGGTCCCTCAGGATTACTGGGATTCATTCTATAATCTTTGCGATGCCTTGAGAAAAGGCGAGGATACATTCCAATGTTCAAGTCAGGAAGCCTATAACTGGGCTACTGACGTGGGTGTATTATGTGATCTTTTCCCGCCGGCAGGTGCGAAGATAGAAGGAAAGAGCACCGACGGTTCTCCTGCTTTCGAGAACGGAACAGGGAAGATCCATTATAATATGCCTGTTGAAGACTTCCTCAAAAGAGAATCTGATTTTGAAGTCCTGATAACAGATATCCTCAACAGCACGATAGAGAAAGATGACACGGAATATGAGAGAGCTCTTAAGCTCTATCTTTATGTGGCGAAAAACTATGTTTACGATTACTCGCTTATTGAGAACTTAAGTAATGATGAGAACTATGTATTTGCATGCTTTAAGGAAAAGAAGGGACAGTGCGTTAATTTCGCTTCTGTCTATGCCTATCTTCTGCTTCAGGCCGGTATTGATGCAGTAAGTTACCGCATCTACGAGGATCTTTGCCATGCCTGGACATATGCCGTAATTGACGGCAAGGGCTATCATATCGATACCACCTGGGCGCTTCAGGCTGATGGTGTTGACGGCATATATCTGGACTATTTCATGATGAGCGACAAGGAAAGGATTGCTGACGGATGCACGCTGACTGATCCTAATGTAACTTTGCTGCCCGAATGCAGTGTGAATAAGACTGATGTTAAGTTTGATGCAACTGATGACAGCTGCTGTATCAGGGATTACTGCAGATTCGTGTCTCTTGATGAAGAGAAGAAGACCGTTCACTATGTCACCATGTATAATGAACAAAAAGAATTCTACTACGGAGATATCTGAGTTTTCGAGGAAGAAAAAATAAATGAACACTAAGAAGATAATAGGAATAATTCTTGCAGCATCAATACTGCTTTCTGGCTGTAATACCGGAAAGACGGTTCCGAGCGCTTCAAGTTCGGAAGAAACGTCCCAGACATTAGACAGGATAGTTTTCACAGACGCAGAAACTGAGTCTGAAACAACGGCATCTGAGACAAAAGGCGTTTTCGAGTTTAATCCGCATGTTTATTCAGGACAGCTCTCAAAGACCATACCCCAGGAATACTGGGATGCCTTCTATAATCTTTGTGACGCATTAAGAAAAGGTGAAGATACTTTCGATTGTGCGACTGAGGAAGCATATAAGTGGAGCACTGACTCTACGACTCTTTGCTGCCTTTTCCCGGCAGCAGGCTTAAAGGTCGATGGCAAGACCGAAGGCGGATCTCCTGCTTTTGAAAATGGCAAGGGAAAGATCACCTATAAGATGTCCAAAGAAGACTGGCTCAAGAGGCAGGCTGATTTCGAAGCCATGATCGTCGATATCATTAACAGCAATGTTGAGACTGATGATACCGATTATGAAAAGGCATTAAAGCTCTATTTGTATATAGCAAATAATTACGATTACGAATATGAGGTCATACAGGAAGATAACTATGTCTTTAAGACCTTTACCAAGAAAGTAGGGCAGTGCATCAATTTTGCAGCCGTATATGCTTATCTTCTTCTGCAGGTAGGTGTTGACGGCCTGGCCTGCGGAACTTATGACGGAACATGCCATGCGTGGACCTATGTCGTAATCAACGGCAAAGGCTACCATATCGATACGACATGGGCTTTGAAATCGTGCTATCCGGGTGTTGAACATGTCTATCTGGATTACTTCATGATGAGTGATGAGGAAAGAAATAATGACAACTGCCTTATCAAAGACCTGACTGTCGATGTCCTCCCGGGCTACTGGGTAAGCCGTACTAATGCTTCCTATGCTGCAACGGACAACCATTACAACATAAGATCATACTGCGGCTTCATATCACTCGATGAAGAAAACAAGATCGTCCATTATGTCGATATGAATAATGAACCTCACGAGTTCCATTACGACATCTGACAGATCAGGCATTACTCGTAGTCACTGAATGAATTCTTGTAGATAACGTTCTTTCCGTCGCCTGCGATGCCGAAAATAGGGTCGCTGGAAGTGCCGGCTGTCATATCCTTGAAGTTATCTTCGTACATGTACATTCTCGAATCGATCATGTCGAGTTCGTGAAGCATCATTGCTTCAGGTGTCGAAGGATTTCTGATAGCGCCCCACTCGGGCTGGCCGTGGTGGGATGCGAGCATGTGCTTAAGCATTGCGACCTGTTCGCTGTTATAAGACCTGCCGCCTATAGCCAGGTTCATTCTCCAGACTTCTCTGTCAATCATCTCGATGCCCAGAAGTGAGTGGCCGAAGAGGTTTCCCATATCTGTGTAGTTTGCAATACCTGTATCGGATGTCTTCATTTCAAGGATTTTTCCGATATCATGAAGAGCCGTGCCGCAGACCAAAAGCTCGCGGTTAAGAAGGGTATAGATATCGCATACGGCAAAAGCTGTCTTTATCATCCTGTAGGTGTGATAAGCAAGGCCGCCATAGAGGTTGTGGTGCATTGCCTTTGCAGCTGAAGACTTCGTAAATGCCTTAATATTCTCGTTGATCAGTCTGACAGAAAGGGCTGTTAATGAGTAGTCGTCAGACGGAATGTCGTTTGTGTTAAGGTCATATGACCTTCCGGAAGACTGCTTGATAAGGATAATTATGTCCTTAACGAGTTTTTCGGGATCGATCGGAGGGAGCTTGATAAGCTGCTTTAATTCATCATCCGGGAGCTTTACGGGATTGATGTTGGTGATCTTATAGCTCTTTGAACCCTTGTAGTCCGTAACTTCAAGATTGATAACTGCCGTGCAGCCGTCTTCGATGCCTGCATCATTAAGATCTTTCTTGGTTGAATCGAATATAAGAGCTGTAATGCTCTCTTCGCCGTCACAGATGCTTACTTTAAGCATAGGCTTGCCGTTGCTGGTGCTGGTCTGGGTAATGGCAGCGACTATGACATCTGTCTCGTAATTGCCGAAACCCATTGAACTGAACTTGACTATAGCCATAATAAACTCCTTAATACTTATCTTTTCAGAGTAAATGTTAGCAATAATCCGGTCTTAATTCTACATTTTGATTCTTGAATATGCGTTTTGCCGTGATATAAATATGCTGAATGTCCCATAAATCAAACTATACAAAAAATCCGTTAACGAATAATATAGTTCATTATCGGAAGCGGACGACAGATACTTTATGAAATACAGACTCGCATGTTTTGACCTTGACGGAACTCTCCTTGATACGATCGGAGGGCTTACTTCAAGTCTTAATGCGGCAAGAAGGATGAATAACCTTTCTCTCCAGACAGAAGACCAAGTAAAGACTTTTATCAATAACGGAGTGGAAAGGTTTATCGAAAGAAGCCTTAAGGCTGATCCCGGCGATTACAGCGAAGAATTGAAGCAAAAGCTTCTTAAGGATAATGTCTCATACTACGATTCCCACTATCTGGAGAATACCCATCCTTATAATGGTATAGTTGAAGTGCTTACGCGTCTTAAGTCTGAAGGCATGCTCATAGCTTGCGTCAGCAATAAAAACGATGAGCCTGCAGGAAAACTAATAGACCACTTTTTCCCGAACCTGTTTGATTATGTTTCAGGTTCTGTGGAAGGAGTTGAGAGGAAGCCTTCTTCCGAGCCTGTTGAAAGGTGTCTAAAAGCTTTAGGCGTAGATAACAGTGAAGCTGTCTATATCGGTGATACAGATACGGACATAGAGACTGCAAAAAACAGCCATATGAGCTCTGTCAGCTGCACCTGGGGGTATAAGACACGTGAATTCCTTATGGAAAACGGGGCTGAAAGGATTTGCACTAACCCTATAGATCTTTACAGTCTGTTGAGGTAATGAGATGACTGAGAACGAAAAGCGCAACAGTTCCAAAAAGAACCTGAAGCTTATCGCTATATGCGGTATCTTCGCTGCTTTCGTGTTCATCGGAACTGAATTAAGGATCCCTACTGCCATAGGCTATATGAATCTGGGAGATGCTGTGATCCTTATGGCATCTTATTTTATCGGACCTGCCGCCTTTTTCCCGGCCGCCATAGGTTCCGCATTAGGAGACCTCATAGCAGGCTATCCCGTTTATATCGCGCCCACATTCGTTATCAAGGGCCTTATGGGCCTTGTTGCAGCACTTATAATGTCAAGATCGCACGAAAAGAAGGCTCTCGGTTTTGTATTGCGCCTGATTGCCTGTGTGTCTGCCGAACTTATAATGGTCGGAGGATATTTTGTTTTCGAGATGTGCATGTATGGCAGGGAAGCGGCATTAGGTTCTGTGGCCTTTAACTTTATTCAGGCAGGCGTTGGCATATTGATCGCCATACCGCTTACTTATGCCGTAAGGATCAAGAAGACCAAGTGATCCTTGATGGATATCATTGAACTATCAGATTTTAAGCAGTCTCTGTCAGGGGCTGCTTTTTGTTTTCGAAAAATCTTATGCGAGAATGTAAGAAACTCATAACCTGAATCGTTAATATAGTGAGATCTCAAATCTTTGTGGGGAGGTTTAAGGATTGAAAAATGAGGACGTCATAAGACTGTTCGATCAGTATTCGAATGATCTTTACAAATTTGCCGTCTCATATCTGGGCTCGAAGCAGGACGCTGAAGATATCGTTCAGGAAGTCTTTTCGAAGCTTTTAGATAAGCATATGTTTTTCGAGAACAGGAACGAGAAAGCATATCTTATGACCATGACTGCAAATAAATGCAAGGATCACTTGAAGTCTTCGGCAAGATCTGATGTTGATCTCGAATCTGAAGAATGGCATCTGGAGTACTATGACGGATTCACTGAAAGAAACAAGGCTGTCTTCGATGAACTGATGCGCCTGGAAGAACAGTTCAGAGTACCGATCTATCTGCATTACTATGCCGGCTACTCTTATAAGGAGATCAGCAGGATTTTAAAGGTCTCTGAATCGGCAGTGGCCGTGCGGATTAACAGGGGCAAGGAGCGTTTGCGAATCAGGTTGGAGGAATAGAAAAATGAAAGATACATTTGATAAGGTGATAATGGATGAGTCAAGGCAGGAAGAGATCCGTGCCGGACTTATGAAGAAGAGAAAAGCCAAGAAGATCTGGCTTGCACCTGTGGCAGCGGCAATAGCGGCAGTAGCGATTATAATGATCGTGCCCGGTACCAGGGAGATCGTTGTAAAAGCGGCAGAGACTATTTATTCGACGTTCACGTCAAATTACAATAATCTGAATGTCGCAGTAGAGGAGACATCGTATACGGGAACAGACGGATCGGAGATCCGCAGAGTATCTGTTACCTATAGTTTTACTGATGTCGAGCCCTGGGCTCAGGTCAAGGACGGCCGGTTGTACTTTGTCCTTAACGGCGAATGGGAAGATGTAACCGATAAGTGCAGTGCAAGTGAGGTTTTCCGCTATGAAAAGGTGGATGAGAACGGATATAAGATTACACTCTATGTAGGCGGTACACCTGATGATTACGGATGGGGACAGTTAGTCAGGAACCCGAATGGTGAGCTTGTCGAAGGAATAGCGGTCGTCGATAAGAGTAATAAAAATCCGGAATGGCTTAGCAACCTGAAAAAGAAAGAAACAAATAATGACTTCATGATAATGGTGTTCACAAAAGATGAATATGAAGCAGTTGTAGGAAGTGACCAGAAAGTTGTCTTTTTTGCGCAGGAAGTTGATGAGACTTAATTCTTTTCTGTTTTAATTGTTGATGAAGACTCCGGATAAGTTCCGGAGTCTTCTTTTTGCCTGAGTTTTTCACTGCCTGGCATTTGAAAGAGATCAAAGATAATTCTATAATTAAGTGTAATCCTTGCCCAGCAAAGGAGATTTTTTATGAAAACTTATGATGTAATCATTATCGGCGCAGGTCCGGGTGGAATATTCTCTGCCTATGAATTAGTCAACTTAAGACCTGATCTGAAAGTCGCAGTTTTCGAGGCCGGCAAACCTCTCGAACAACGCAAATGTCCCATCGACGGAGATAAAGTAAAGAGCTGCATCAATTGCCCTTCATGCGCTATCATGCGCGGATTCGGCGGTGCAGGTGCATTCTCCGACGGCAAATATAACATCACAAATGATTTCGGCGGAACCTTGTACGAGCACATCGGCAAGGAAAAAGCATTAGAACTGATGAAGTATGTCGACGGCATCAATCTCGCCAACGGCGGAGAGGGAACAAAGCTCTATTCGACAGCAGGTTCCTCATTTAAAAAGATCTGTCTCGAAAATAAGCTCCACCTCCTTGATGCTTCCGTAAGACATCTCGGAACCGACAAGAACTATCAGGTTCTTGGCAACATCTTTAATGTGCTTAAGGACAAGGCTGATTTCTATTTCAATTCACCTGTAGGTGACCTTAAGGTGCTGGAAGACGGCACATATGAGGTTGAGTGCGGAGGAGAATCCTACACATGCAAAAAGTGCATAGTATCCGTAGGACGTTCAGGTAGTAAGTGGATCGAGAAGGTATGTAACGAACTTGATATCGAGACATATTCCAACAGAGTTGATATCGGTGTCAGAGTCGAGCTTCCCGCTGTTGTATTCTCTGATCTTACATCCGAACTCTATGAGAGTAAGATTGTTTACCGTACTGAGAAGTTCGAAGATAAGGTCAGAACATTCTGCATGAATCCTTATGGCTATGTCGTTACTGAGAATACGAACGGTATCGTTACGGTTAACGGCCACAGCTTTGATGCTCCAGAGCTCCAGTCGCAGAACACGAACTTCGCGCTGCTCGTATCAAAGCACTTTTCTGAGCCTTTCAAGGATTCCAACGGCTACGGTGAATCTATCGCAAGACTCTCCAACATGCTTGGCGGCGGTGTAATCGTCCAGCGTTTCGGCGATCTCACAAGAGGAAGAAGATCCAACGCTTCCAGAATCGAAGAGTCAACCGTAAGACCGACTCTGAAGGCTACACCGGGTGACCTGTCTCTCGTTCTCCCGAAGAGAATCTTAGACGGCATCATCGAGATGATCTATGCATTAGATAAGATCGCTCCCGGTACGGCAAACGACGATACATTGCTCTATGGCGTTGAAGTTAAGTTCTACAATATGGAAGTTGCGATCAACGACAGACTCGAGACACGTTATCCCGGCTTGTTCGTAATAGGTGACGGATCAGGCGTAACGCATTCATTGTCGCATGCATCTGCTTCAGGCGTATTCGTAGCAAGAGAGATCGCAGAAGAGTAAAAGATCCGGTACAGTAATAGAAATGAAAAGAGGTGCCTTTATAAGACACCTCTTGTTTTATGCTTTGGTTTTGATTACTTCTTTTCTTCGAGCTTTGCGCCGGCATTCTTCTGTACTGAAGCGACACCCTTTAAGCAGCTGTCTGCCTTTGAGTAACCTTCGCTGGTTGCAATGATCTGTCCGTTCTTAGCCTTTAAGCGGAAGCGGAATTCACCCTTCTTATCCTTGTAGACCTCGAACTTAGGATTTAACTCGGTCTTGAAGTCCTTTACTGTCTGGTTCTCGATGTTAGCAACAGGTGCATTAGCAGCGACAGATGCAATGCCGTTCTTAGCTGTTGTGATCGACTTGTAAAGCTGGCTGGAGGCGATTACTTCGCCGTTGCTGGCAACAAGATTGAACTTAAAACCGTTCTTTGCTTCTGATAATACGTACTTTGCCATAAAAAACCTCCTGACATAAAGAATGTATAGTTATTAAAGTAATTTTATAATAGCAAAACAATCTGTACAGGACAACAACGAAAAGTACTTATTTCAGGGCTTTTCCGGACTTTCTTACAAGTAATATGATTATGATCACCATGCAGATGCAGGTAACAGCAGTAGTAGCAAGACCGCCCTCAGGTCCGAAGGCGTCGCCGGTGATAAGTGATGTAGCCTTATCGGTATAAACGATCTTAAATACAGTGTTCGAAGCTTCATTGCCTGATACCTGGAGACCATAGATGTTACCTTGAGTGAGGTTCCATGCAGTATGCATAGCTGATGTCATCCAGATATCTCCCGTGTAGAGGTAGACCAATGCGAAAAGAACTGCGATCAGAACGAGGTTAACAGAAGCCAGAGGAGTAAATCCGGGGTTCAGCGAATGGAATGCGGAGAATACTATGGAAGATACGATGACTCCGACTGCAACTTTGTATCTCTTGTTGAAGGCGGGGATCATGTAGCCTCTGAACATCAATTCTTCTGAAGCTCCCTGAGGGAACCACATGAAGAGGTTGAAGATGAATGCTCCGATGCCGGAAGCGCTGAGATTAAAGCCTGAGAAAGATATCTGACCTGTAAGTACCATGATGGAGATCGTTCCGGTCATCATAAGGAAACCGAAGAGGAAACCCAGACAATAGTGCAGAGCGATATGCTTGCTGTTTGAGAGGGGATAACCGCAGGCTGCGATCTTGTTCTTAAAGCCCTTGATCTTCCAGACTCTGCCTGCATGGATGAAATATGTGAGGATTATACCGATATAACCCAAAGTCATCATGCCGAGGAAGAGCGGATCCTTAAAGAAGATTCCGAAGATCTCAAAAGTCTTGTTGAATATATCTTCTACGGTGCCTACGTTTGCGAGATCCTGAATGAAAGATGAGTATTCAGGCTTTCTCATGTAGGAAACAACGACAGGGATCATTGCCAGGAACTGGAAGAAAGATAAAACGACCAGAGGATAGAACAACTCGGTAACAAAGTAACTGAAGTTGTCCGACAGTTTGTTGAAGACCTGCATGGCAGAACTCTTGCCGCCTTCGCGGTAACGCCTTACTTCCTTTGCATCAACCGTATCGATGGATACGGTATATTTCTCGCTGTGGAGAAGCCTTTCGGTAATGAAAGTGATTACCGCAGAGAGAAGAAGTGTTGCGGCAGAACTTACTATGAGACCCGGAACAAAAATGTTTCCGGTAAGAGCATCGCCTATTCCGTAGAACTGGCCATGAACAGGCAGGAACATATAGAAATCAGCTCTCTCAGAAACTGCCTGGATACATGTGACGCATACTGATACAAGAATAAGGAATATGGGCAGGAATGCCGTTTGAGCAGATACGACAGTGTCATTGATCACCGAGATCAATATGGTCACGGAAGCAATGAAGACCGCAAGAACGATAATATAAAGATACAAAGCCAGGAACGATCCGATATTAAACTGTCCTACGAGCAGGGCAGAGACCGTCGCCACAATAGCTGCGGGTATCAGAGTCTTTATGACAACACCGCCGAGATAGCCGAGAATGATCGCATATCTTGGCATTGGAGTTAAAAGGATACCCGTAAATGTTCCGCGCTCTTTCTGGCCTGCAATTACATTCGTACCGATGCTCATTGAAGAATAGAGCAGGATAACGAATAAAAGGATCGGGATGAAGGTTACGCTTATAGTATTGACGAAAGCCTTCACGCCGTATTCGGATTCAGATGTGGTTATAGGATCATTTATTATCTGTGAATCGGAAACGGAAGTTATCTTAAGTCCGTAATCGGAGCGGAGCTTACTCTGGAATAAATCGAGATATTCATCCTTGAAGCCGTTCTTCATTTCCGAATATTCCATTGAATTGGTACGGTAGTAGGTGAGGAGCTGAGGCTTGGCATCAGTCTTGCCTTCCTGTCTTAATCTTATCTGTTCATCGAAATCCTTAGGAAATACGATCGTAAGGTAAGCATCGTTTTCTCTCATCCACTTTCCGAAAGTAACGAAGTCGTAAAGGGCATCGGTGTCTTTATAAATGAATTCAGTCCAGCCGTAACCGTCATAGCTGTATTCGAAAAACATCATGTTACGCCAGTTTTTGTAGAAATCATACCTGTCTCCGTAATCTGCGGCTTCTTCGTCACGGTACTGCTGGGTCTGTTCGTTGAATTCCTTAAATGATTCCGGTGCGTTTACTACGACTACGTTATAGACTTCATCGCCGAAGAGGTGATAGGGGAACCACCAGAAAATAAAAGAGATCGCACAGAACATGACTGCAATAACGAAACCTACTGAGGCAAGGAAAGCTGAAGATGAGGCTTCTGCGCCCATCTGTCCTCTCTTGCGGAAGAAACTTCCTATTATTGTTTTAATGCCTCGTCCTGTGTTCATTGTCTTTCTTATTCAACGTGGTTTTCAACGTATATCTTGAAGAATGCTTTTTCGAAGTTTTCAACGTCTGCCTGTTTTACCAGTTCTTCGACGCTTCCCTGTGCTGCGATCTTTCCGTCGACAAGTATTGCTATCTCATCGCAGAGCTCTTCTGCTACCGAGAAGATGTGTGTCGAAAGGATGATCGCGTGTCCTTTTGCTTTAAGCTCTTTTAAATAATCCGTAACCTGCTTTGATGTAAGGATGTCGAGTCCGTTCGTTGGCTCATCGAAAATGATTACCGGCGGATTATGAATAAGGCTTATAGCGATCGAGATCTTCTGCTTCATGCCCGTAGACAATTCATTGATCCTTTTATCTGCAAAGGGGGCAATACCGAATCTGGCAAAACTCTCTGCCTTTCTGTCTTTCAGATCTTCTTCCGGAATGTCGTAGAGCTTGGCGAAGAAATCAAATAAGATGTTCGGTGTGGACATAGGATCGAGCTTTATCTCGTTAGTGAGGAACCCGATTTTGCGGTGAATCTCCAAAAGATCCTTATCTGCAGAAAGCCCGTCAATGAGGATCTGACCTGATGTAGGCTTCATCAAGGTGGCGATCATCTGCATCAGTGTCGTTTTGCCGGCACCGTTAGGACCTAAGAGTCCGAAGATCTGACCTTCCGAAACTTCAAAACTGACGCCTTTGATCGTCTCGTGTTCTTTGGTGTAACTCTTGTGAACATCAACTAACTTGATCATTTGCGTTCCTCTTTTCTGAATGTATAGGATAAAACCCAGTAGGAGAGTCCGAGATTTATCAGGTAAATGACTATTACGTGCCAGGCTTTGTTCTGCGAATTAAATGTCTCAGCGATCAAAGCCAGTGTGTTATGAAGCGGAAGGAAATATTCCAGTGTGATCGGTCTGGTTCCTCTGAACATCTGCATGAAGAAGTCTCCGAGGAAGTAGATCAAAGGAAGCTGGAGATTAACGGTAATGTCCTGCATACGTCTTAGCTGGAATACTGTACTGATGCAGATCGCTGTCATGAGAAGAACCGTAATAGGAATGCTTCCCAATATTATCAATAACTCAGAAGGTGTCAGCATCATTCCGAACGGGAGAAGTGACATTGCATCATTGCTCCTGTTGACCCACGATGAGAAGAATAACAGTAGCATAGTGATAACGGTTGAACAGGAAACGATCACATTTATCGCAAGGATCTTTCCTGCATAGATCTTTTTCCTTGATACGGGAGTCATTATGAGTTTGTCCATAAAGCCTCTGTCACGCTCGGATGCGAACATATCACTTACGAGAGAATATACGCAATAATACATCATTATCATAAGAACGCCCGGCACAACTCTTGATGCAGCCGTGTTTGCAGTCGTTCTGTAATCTTCGAAATCAGTTATTGGATTGAAACTGTCAATAGCGAAAAGAGAACTTCCTACGACGGAATAATCACCGCCGAGTTTATCGATCAGACCTGCCTGGTAGTCGTTAAGAACACCTTCTTTTAACTGTTCGGCACGCGCTTCGGAAGTGAACGAGTTTCCGTCAAAGGCAACATAGATAACTGCTTTGCTGACAGCCTGATCGTTTTCGGCCGAGATTTCTTTATAGTATGAACGGACTTCGTCATCGAAATCCACGTGAGGATCTCCGGAATAGAAATAAACGATGAGCGTTCCTTTGCGGAGCATCTTGTGATAAGAATCTTTGTCGCGCATTATCTCGGCGAATTCCTGATATGTTTTGTAATCGTAAGAATAAACTCTCGCATCAACTGTCTCATCTACATATGTTCTGAAAGACTCCGGCGCACCGACAACAGTTACGGGTTTCTTGTTAAGAGAACCGGTGGACATGTAATTGACGAGAAGCGGGAAAACATTGAGTGCAGCCATTAACAGAATTGCGGGAAGAAGGAACAGTGCAACTGTTCTTCTCCAGCTCGAAAAGAGTTTCTTGATCTCCCAATTAAAAACTGTAATGACTTTATCCATATGGTTATTTTATTTTAATGTCGCAATAAATTCTATGAAATAAAATGAATTTTTATGAAAAAATCGATTAAGATAAAATGCTGAAAACATAATGAATTATGTGTATAAAGTGAACAAATAGAAAATGGACCGCAATAATATTCTTGCAAAAATTATAAAAAATGTTTGTTGACACAAAATATAAAGAAATGTAGATTTATTATATCCAAACAAGGAAAAAGTTATATCCAAACAAGGAAAAATACGGAGGTTCTTTTAGTATGGA
>JAEEGJ010024005.1_pt1 | contig 12703 bp, 5 predicted proteins | sample 8958761 | NCBI WGS metagenome assembly JAEEGJ01 (sample SAMN16246546, study PRJNA631951) | gut metagenome | biome: gut microbiome; feature: rumen; material: RS-attached | host: Bos | place: Iran: Karaj | collected 2018-10
ACAGAAACGACAGGTTCTTTGAGTTCAAAGCACCTGTGAATAGCTTCTAGTTTAACATTCATTGGTGCCCGCAATGGGTGATTCGGCGTATTTATGACTGTCATACGCTTCCGTTTTTTTGGGGGTAACCCCTCTTTTTTCACCCATCGTGCGAGATGTTCTCTTGTCGGGTAGCCAAGTTTTCTGACTGCCTTTGTATAGGATTTTAGGTCATGAAAGACTTCCAAAGCTTTTGCCTTCTGTTCTTCCGTGTATGGCATGATGCGTCCTCTAGTTGTGTCCAACTATTCGTCCGCATCCCCTATCGCAATATCGAATTGTATAAGATTTGGAGCAGACAAGAAATACCTACAGATAAAGATGGAAAATCGCGCCCCAAGTATAAAAACGAAAATGCTCCTACAGAGGCTGAAATTGAAAAAATGAAAATATGGGAAAAACAACAATATGTTTCTCCATATACCTTAAAGCCTATCCCTCTTTCAAATTTATTTGATGATAGATTGTATGATATTGATCATATTATACCCAAATCTCGTTATTTTGACGATTCTTCAGCAAATAAAGTTGTTTGCGAGACAAATGTTAATGAAGAAAAAGGCAATAGGACGGCATGGGAGTACATATCACAACAAAATTCCACCTTGGGAATTTGTTCGCTCGACAATTATCTGAACCACATTAATAAAATCTTTTTTGGTCAAAAGAAGAGAAACTTGTTAGCCGAAAAAATTCCCTCAAATCCAGTAAATCGTCAGATAAAGGATACGCAATTCATTTCTGTTGCCATAAAAAATGAATTGGCCAAAATTGTTGGCAGTGAAAAGGTAAAAACAACTACCGGAGGAGTTACAGATTACCTAAGAAGTCATTGGGGACTGAAAAAGCTTTTCATGGAATTGACGGAATCTAGATTTAAACAGATGGAACAATGGAATTTAGATGAAAACGGAGTTCCTAAAGAGTCTTGGATTACGAGAGGATTTGACCAAAAAAGAAATAAAAATATTTATGAAATCAAAGGATGGAGTAAGCGTTATGATCATCGACATCATGCAATAGATGCTCTCGTTGTCGCTTTAAGCAATGAAAAATTCATCAAGCGATTAAATGATTTGAATAAATACTTCCAAGATGAATTAAACAAGCATAAAGGCGAATTTTCATTGAACGAAGACGATTCATTGGAAGAAGCGTTTTTCAATCTTAATAAGGAAAAACGCGATGCGATAACGAAAGAAATCGAAGGTTCTCGAAAATTCAAGTCGCCAATAGAAAATCTTATACCAGAAGCGAAGAAATTTCTTGAAACAATGATTGTATCGCAAAAGCCCAAAGACAAATTAGCTATTACAGAGAAAAATCAATTAAAAATTCGCGCCGCATTGCACCAAGAAACCTATTATGGTAAGACAAAGAATAGGGACACAAAAACTATAAGTCTTTCTCTACTTAAAGCAAAAGACATTGAGCAAATTATTGACAAGACTTTGCAAGATGAGATTGACAAGCATCGCAAAAAATATGACACAATGAAAGAAGCTTTCTCTGGAGAAGGTCTTATCGCATTCAACGAATCCCGATTTCAAACAAAGAATCCAAGTGCATTAAAACCACCTGTATATAAAGTCAAATTATGGTACAGCAAGAAGGAATCAGAAGAAAGCGAATTACAACAATTGTATCAAGACAATGACAAAAAGAGTGTTGTTACCGGTGATAACTATATGTTCATCATTATGACTAAAAACGGAAAACGATTCTTCGATGTCGCATCCTTATACGACTCTGTAATTCTTGCAAAAAAGAGCTTAAACGAAAAAGTGTCCGATATCGAAACGCTCAAAAAAAGTATCTGTAACGAATATTGTGAAAAGAATAAAAACAAACCTGATAAGATGCTGTGTTATCTTCAGCAAAATGATTTGGTGTACATGCCTCAAACTAAAGATTCCCTTTTAGAACTAGACACGTTAAAATTAAAAGAATGGTTTGAAAGTATTGAGAACAAAAAAACATTCGCACAAAGAGTGTACAAAGTTGTAAAATTTACAGGCAAAGACTGTTTCTTCATCCCCAATAACTATGCAAAAGAAATTTGTCTTCCAAAAGACCTCTCCGGCGAAGCTCTAGCCAAACTAAAAGAAGAGAACAAAGACAAGAAGATTCCCAAGCAAGAATTGAATTACATTGAATTTGGAACATATTCTAATTGTTCTCCATTAGAAAAGAACGAATTGTTCACCAAATTAATGAGAGAAGGAAAGAAATACAAAGGAGAGAAGCCAAGAAAAATTCAAGACTATTGTGTAAAAGTAAAAACAGACTGGCTTGGCAATGTGACCGAATTTAATGGAATAAAACTGTAATCTCAAGGTAATGCCAATGATTAAACGAACTCTTTATTTTGGAAATGCGGCTTATTTAAGCCTAAAGGACAACCAGCTGGTTGTCAAGAAGCCCAATGAAGACGTTCGTACGGCAGCCATTGAGGATATTGGCTTTGTCATTCTAGATTCACCGCAGATTACAATTACTAATGCTCTGCTTGGTGCGTTACTAGATAATAACTGCGCAATCATCAATTGTGGGAAAACTCACTTGCCAGAAGGCCTGTTGTTGCCACTTTCCGGCAATACGCTTCAATCGGAGCGTTTCAATGCTCAAATTGAGGCTTCCCTCCCGCTAAAGAAACAAATGTGGCAGCAAACTGTTCAGCAAAAGATTGTAAATCAGGCGACGGTTCTGCGTCAAGTCCGAGGGATTGAAGTCAAAAATTTGATTGCTTGGGCGAATTCCGTCCGCAGCGGAGATGCCGATAATCGCGAAGCCGTTGCCGCCGTCTATTATTGGAAGGAAATGTTCCCTGACATAGCCGACTTCGTTCGAGACAGGAATGGCGTTCCGCCAAACAATTTGTTGAATTATGCTTACGCCATTTTGCGTGGCATAGTGGCAAGATCATTAGTCGCAAGCGGTCTTTTACCGACTTTTGGAATTCATCATCGCAATCGCTACAATGCCTACTGTCTTGCAGATGACATTATGGAGCCTTACAGGCCTATTGCAGACAAATTAGTCACAGAAATCATCAATCAAAATGACTCCATCCCCAAAGATTTGTCAACCGAAATCAAGGCATCTATTCTACAGTTACCCACAAGAGAAGTTTTCATTGACGGCAATCGCAGTCCGCTCATGAACGCCGTTTCAACAACGACAACATCGGTTTACAGATGCTTTGCCGGAGAGTGTAGGAAAATCATCTATCCTGAGGTTCCGGATGGACCGGTTTAGTGAGTACCGAATTATGTGGGTTCTGTGTTTTTTCGATTTGCCGACAGAGACCAAGATAGAGCGGCAACGCCACAGCCAGTTTAGAAAGGACTTGCTTAAGGACGGTTTTTCCCGTTTTCAGTTGTCAATTTATGTTCGACACTGTGCATCTGTCGAAAACGCAAATGTCCACATAGCCCGAATCAAAACTTTCATGCCCCCAAAGGGATCGGTTAGCATTCTTTGCATCACGGACAAGCAATTTGGGAAAATTCAGGTGTTCTATGGGAAAAAAGAGAAGCCTTTGCCGCCTCCATCTCCTCAATTGGAGTTGTTTTAGAATTAGATTATTGCCTTAAAAAAGCAAAAAATCGACCTCATAGGGTCGATTTTTTATTTTCTACAACCGACATCCAACCTATTGAATATCAATCTGTTAGACAGAATCAGTTGTTATTGCACTAGTAAAACTAGAAAATCTGAAAGCAATTCACAACAATCTTGAATAAGGGAAAGTAATAAATGGGGTTGTTATTGCACTAGTAAAACTAGAAAATCTGAAAGCAATTCACAACCGACAAGGAAAACGGCGTTTCACTTTTGCAGTTGTTATTGCACTAGTAAAACTAGAAAATCTGAAAGCAATTCACAACATCCTTAAGCTCTTTTCGCGCCTTGTTGCCGTTGTTATTGCACTAGTAAAACTAGAAAATCTGAAAGCAATTCACAACAAATTTGCGTAGGCATAATCCGCATTATCGGTTGTTATTGCACTAGTAAAACTAGAAAATCTGAAAGCAATTCACAACGATTATTCTTATTCTTGCGCCAGAACTCAAGTTGTTATTGCACTAGTAAAACTAGAAAATCTGAAAGCAATTCACAACCATGACGTTGGAGTATTCACCAATCTTAGCGTTGTTATTGCACTAGTAAAACTAGAAAATCTGAAAGCAATTCACAACGTGAAATAGCTGATATGTGTGTTACTACTTGTTGTTATTGCACTAGTAAAACTAGAAAATCTGAAAGCAATTCACAACCATTCTTTACGGCTTTCGTGTAAGCCTGGTGTTGTTATTGCACTAGTAAAACTAGAAAATCTGAAAGCAATTCACAACGCTTACCGTCCGCAGGCGTTCTTCCGTCGAGTTGTTATTGCACTAGTAAAACTAGAAAATCTGAAAGCAATTCACAACTGTTGGTTCGCTTCATGGCTTTTCCGATATGTTGTTATTGCACTAGTAAAACTAGAAAATCTGAAAGCAATTCACAACTGCTTCTGACCCTGACGGAAAGCAGTGGTCGTTGTTATTGCACTAGTAAAACTAGATAATCCGAAAGTAATTCGCAACAATAAGAAAAGAAAAACAGATGATATCTAACTTTATCAGCTCGAAGGGCTGGGGTAATCGCGGGCTTTAGTAAACAATTTTTTTATTCCCGAGGCTCTCGCTGGGGCCTAAAAAAAGATATATTGTGTCCCGTGAAAAAGTTTTCGGCTAAATTGATGACGTTGCTCATTTTTGCAGGAGTTGCGTTATCCCATGCAATTACGGCAGTTCCCATTAGCGGCATCAAGGCTTCCGCCACCCTGCCGGATTATGGTCAGAACACCTTCCGACCCGAAAACATGGTCATGAAAAAGTACGTGCACCCCTTTTATCAGGTCTGGGGAGCCAAATACAATGACAAGTCGATTACCCTGGAATTCCTGGTAGAAGCCCAGCGTCTGGATCAGATTACCCTATACAATGGGTTCATGCGAGATTCTGCCTCTTACGTGAACAACAGCCTTGCCAAAAGCATCAAGATTTACCTGAACACCTCGGACAATCTTGTAAAGGTGGCCACCCTCGCAAAGCCCAAATGGCACGGGTACAAAAATCCCCACGCCGACATCATCGTTTTTGACAGGCCTTTGAAGAATGTCTTCAAGATTATCATCGAAATCGAAGACATTTATCCGGGAAAGCTTTATCCTAACGTGTGTATCGCCCTGATCAAGTTCTGGGGATTCCCCAAGATGCCCCGTAAATTCCAGACAGGGCAGATGACGGACCCCCGCGATGGCCAAGTCTACAGAACCATTACCATAGGCGACCAGACTTGGATGGCTCAGGACATGCGATACAAGACTCCTGGAAGCCGCACTTTTATAGGGGATTCTCCCAAAATCAAGCAGCCTTCCGATGCCGGCCTCGAATACCCTGAATCGGACATCGAGGGAATTTGCCCCGAAGGTTGGCGCCTCCCGAAAGCGGTCGAACTGGAAAAGCTGAAAACGGAACTTCCCGAAAACGCCTCTTACGACGATCTTTTCTCTGCCGCCTACCGGAGACCCTTCTATTCCATCCAGGAAGTCGAAAAACAGAGCGGATCCCAGGCCTACTCCACGGATGCCGAATTATTCTTCTTCCCGACGAATGCCACCGGGCTGAATTTCTCCACTTTGACACGCCACTATTACGATGGCGAATGCACCGAAGAAGCCGGCGAAACCTACGCATTTTCTTCATATTGGACCAAAGACGCAAAAGATATTCCCCTTTGGCCTGACGAAAACGGCAACGTGGAAGTCAAGCACCTGAGACACTACCGCTTTGGTGGTACTGATTACTGCGAAGCCATGCTTTGCCACGAAGACTACCATTTCGTACGCTGCCTAGAAGGCTCCGATACTCTGGAAGAATCCACCAGCGAGAGCTCCGACAGCAGCGAGAGCGTCGAAAGCAGTGAAAGCGGCGAAAACGGCGTCACAGGCGAAAGCCAAGAATAAACCCTCTAAAAAACACAAGCCATCAAAAAGAGACTCTTGGAAGAGCCATCAAATTTTTCTATTTTTATGCATAAAACTAAATAAATGCATAAAAACGTAAAAACACGGCGGTTCGTGCCATGGAAAAGAAAATGACTCTACGCGAAGCTTTTGAAAGCAAGATGATGCTGCTCGATGGCGGCATGGGTTCTGTCATTCAGACTTACGGCATCAAGGGCGCGAACAACGACATGCTCTCCATCGAAAAGCCGGATATCATTCTCGATATCCAGCGCCGCTATGTCGATGCGGGCGTGGATTGTCTAACCACGAATACGTTCTCTAGCCAGCGCGTCAGCCAGCACGAATACCACCAGGAACATCGCATTGCCGAAATGAACCGCGCCGCCGTGAAAATCGCGAAGCAGGCCGCGGCAGAGGCCATGGAAAAGTACGGCCGCCAGGTGTACATTCTGGGCGACGTAGGCCCCACAAGCAAGATGCTCTCCATGAGCGAAGACGTGAACGACCCCGCGAGCCGTAGCATTACTTTCGACGAACTCGAAGACGCCTACCTGGAACAGATTCAGGTGCTGATTGAAGAAGACGTCGATGCGATTCTAATCGAAACAATTTTTGATACGCTGAACGCAAAGGCCGCTGCAAGCGCATTTGTGAAGGTGATGGAAGCGCGAGAAAAAGCTGCGGGCGACAAAGCCGCGGACCTCAAGCCTGTGGAAGTCATGTTCTCCATGACGGTGAGCGACGCCTCGGGCCGTACACTTTCGGGTCAGACGGTGGAAGCATTCGCCGTGAGCGTGATGCACATGCACCCGCTTTCGATTGGCCTCAACTGCGGTCTCGGTGCCGACGGCATGGTGCCGTACCTGCGCCGCATGGGCAAGGTCGCGCCCTGCTACATTAGCTGTCACCCGAATGCGGGGCTGCCGAACCAGTTCGGCGGTTACGACGACACGCCCGAAGACATGGTGCGACTCATGGGCGTGTACCTGGACGACAAGCTGGTGAACATGATCGGCGGTTGCTGCGGAACGACGCCGGAACACATCGCCGCCATGCGCAAAATGCTCGACGCCCTGCCGGCCGATTACGAACGCCGCAAGCCCGCGCCCAAGTATGCGACGAGCCCGCTACTCCGCCTCGCCGGTTTGGAGCCGCTGTTCAAGGAACAGGTGCGCCCGAGCAACGGTGCCGACAGCTGCAACGCCGAAGACTTCGTGAAGGTGGGCGAACGCTGCAATGTGGCGGGTTCCAAGAAGTTCCTTCGCCTTATCAACGAAAAGAATTACGAAGAAGCGCTCGACATCGCCCGCAAGCAAGTCGAAGACGGCGCCGACGTGATCGACGTGAACATGGACGACGGCCTCTTGGACGCCACCGCCGAAATGCAGACCTTCTTGAACTTGCTCGCATCAGACCCGGCCATCAGCCGCGTGCCGATTATGGTGGACTCTTCCCGCTTCGAAGTGATTGAAGCGGGCCTCAAGTGCGCCCAGGGCAAGTGCATCGTGAACTCCATCTCCCTAAAGATGGGCGAAAAAGCTTTCATTGAGCATGCGCTCACTATCAAGCGCCTCGGCGGTGCCGTCATCGTGATGCTCTTCGACGAAGAAGGTCAGGCCACCAACTACGAGCGTCGCGTACAAATTGCCGCCCGCGCTTACGATATCATGGTGAAGAAGCTCGGCTTCGATCCTTCTGACATTATATACGACCCGAACGTCTTGACGGTCGCTACAGGCATGGCGGAACACAACGCCTACGCCATCGACTTTATCCGCGCCGTCCGCTGGATTATGGACAACCTTCCCGGCGTGCGCATTTCGGGCGGTCTTTCGAACCTTTCCTTCGCTTTCCGTGGAAACAACTACCTGCGCGAAGCGATGCACACCACGTTCCTGCATTACGCGATTCCAAACGGCATGGGCATGGCCATCATGAACCCGAGCGCAATCATCGAATACAAGACGATTCCGCTGGAACTCCGCATGGCGATTACCGAAGTCATCTACAATACGGAACCGGATGCCAGCGAAGCGCTCATCGAAATTGCAAGCCGCATGACCGCAGCTGCCGCTGTCGCCAAGGAAGCGGGCACCAAGTACGACCCGAAGGCAATTTTTGCCATGAGCACAGGCGCAAGCAGCTCTTCTGACGATAACGCGAACGCCGCCGCAGACGCCAAGCCCACGACGCCCGAAGAACGCCTACAAGAAGCCCTCCTCAAAGGAACCTCGACATCGCTTCAGCCCGACTTGATGGAACTCATCAACCGCGGCGATAGCCCGGTGGGAATTATTTCAGGTCCGCTGATGGACGGCATGAACGAAGTCGGTCGCCGCTTCGGCGAAGGCAAGATGTTCTTGCCGCAGGTGGTAAAGACCGCACGCACCATGAAGAAGGCCGTGGAAATTTTGCAGCCCTACATCGAGGCGGGCAAGGATGCCAACGCATCGAGCCGCGGCAAAATCGTGATTGCGACAGTGAAGGGCGACGTGCACGATATCGGCAAGAACATCGTCTCCGTGATCATGGCCTGTAACGGCTACGAAATGGTGGACCTCGGCGTGATGGTTCCCGAAGACGTTATCGTGAAGGCTGTCATCGAGAACAAGGCCGACATCTTGAGCCTTTCCGGACTGATTACGCCCTCGCTCGAAGAAATGTGCACAGTGGCTAAAGCCATGCAGGACGCAGGCCAGCGTATTCCGATTATCGTCGGCGGTGCCACCACCTCGCCCACGCACACAGCCGTAAAGATTGCCCCGTGCTACGACGGCCCCGTATTCCACGTACGCGATGCCGCCAGCAACCCTGGCCTCGTGCAAAAGCTCTTGGACCCCGCGACAAGCGAAGCTACGATTCAAGAAAACCGTGAAGAACAGCAGCGCATTCGCGACAAGCAAAACGGCATCCAGACCGAAGCCGCAAACGCCATGGCCGCAGCAGAGAAAACTCCCGAAGAACGCCGCTACAGCTGCGATTGGAGCAAGTACCAGCCTGTGGAGCCGCCGTTCATGGGCGAAAGCAAGCTCCCGCCGATTCCACTCGAAAAAGTTATCCCGCTTATCAGCTGGGAATACTTCTTCTTCACCTGGAAGGTCAAGCCGGATTGCGAAGAAGCCAAGAAACTCAAGGCCGACGCCGAAGCACTCATCAAGAGCCTCACAAAGCCCGAATATGCATTGCGTGCCGTGCAGGCGTTCTACCCTGCCGCCGGTACGGCAAGCTCCGTCATCTTTAACACGGGCCGTACCGGCACCGACTCCGACCTTGTCGAAGTCGCTACGGCACGCCAGCAGAATCCCGAAGGCACTTGCCTCGCCCTCTGCGACTATGTGGCTCCTGCCAATGCGAACACCGCAAGCGTCTTCGCCGCTCCCGCCGGTAAAGATGTATTCCGCGACATCGTGGGCGCCTTCGCCGTCACCGTAAGCGACGCCTTCGTCAAGCGCCTCGAAAAACTGAAAGCCGAACAGGGCGGCAGCGACTACGACGTTCTCCTGATGCAGACTGTCGCCGACCGCCTGGCCGAAGCCGGCGCCGAATACTTGAGCAAGGAACTCGCCCGCACCAACAACTGGAAGGGCATCCGCCCGGCCGTCGGCTACCCCGTGCTCCCGAACATCAAGGAAATCTTCAACGTCGCGAAACTCATTGATTTCGACAGCGTGGGCATAAGCCTTACCGAAAACGGTGCCATGTACCCGCAAGCCTCCGTGAGCGGTCTCTACATCAGCCACCCCGAAATCGACTACTTCCACGTGAAGGTGTAAATTACTTCTCGACCACGATCAGTTCAGGCGCGCCCCTCCCGGGGAGCGGCTTGAAGATTTTCACGTTGGTCTGGACAGCCGGGCCACCGAAGGCCTTCATTTCGCAAACGAAAAGGAAATTCGTACCGGCCACCACCTGGGTCGACACGCTCAGCGGCTTGAGTCCCAAATAAGCGTAGTCCTTGGTCGCCTCCACAAAGACGGCAGAATCTTCTGCAGCAAGCGGGCGCTGCTCCGAAAATCCGCCCATCAGCATTTCATCGGTCTTGCCGGTTTCCAGGTTTCCAAAGAAGGCTTCAACTTCACCCACGGCGACTTCGGCACCATTTTCGGCGGTAACGCGCTTGTTCGAAATTCCGTAAGCAAGCGTCACGTTCGCATTCGGTTCAAGCGTCTTGAGTTCTTCGGCAGAAGCCTTGCGGCCACCGCTACCGTACGTGCAGAACGGAACCACCACCTTACCGCTCAAGTCGTTCGAATCGAGGAAGGTGTAAATCGGCGGAGCAAAACTACCGAACATAATCGGGTAACCCAAGTAAACCGTGTCGTACTTGGCCAGGTCCACCTTCGCATTTTCAAGGGCGGGCCACTGCTTGGTATCGCGCTGGGCCTTCACCGCGGCAATGGTGCTGTCGTAGGTCGAGGGGTAAGCCGTCACCAGTTTCAATTCCACGGCATCGGCGTTCCTTGCCTTCGTGAAAATTTCAGCGACTTTCTTGGTCGCACCATTCTGCGAGTAATACACCACCACCGACTTCGAAGGAGCGGGTACTGCCACCTCAGCCACTTCGGCCTTGGGCTCCGGCTTGGATTCCTTCTCGTTGCAGGCGGTAAACACCATCGAGGCCGCCAATACAGACATGGCAGCAACAGTCAATCTGAAATTATGGAACATTGTGTTCTCCTATTTAGCTTTTAGCCTGTTCCGGCGCAACGCCGTTTGTGCCTTCTGCAGCCGTTTTCGTTGCAGCAGCATCAGCATTAGAGCCTTCTTCCGGCTGCGGCGGCAGTTTAGTTCTTGCGCCGTAAAGTCTTTCAGAAATATGCGTGAAGGTTTCCACGATATCCGGGTCAAAATGTTTACCCGCACCTTCCACAATAATCTGCATGGCCTTTTCATAAGTGAACGGTTTCTTGTACACGCGTTCGGCCACAAGGGCATCGAACACGTCGGCCACGGCCATGATTCTTGCTGACAGCGGAATATCTTCGCCCTTGATGCGCGTCGGGTAACCCGAGCCATCCCACTTTTCGTGGTGGTAATGCGCCATGTCAATCGATTCGTTCAAGTAATCTGCATCAATGGTATCGCCGGCATCTTCGACCATCTTCACCAGGATCTTCCAACCTTCGGTGGTATGGCTCTTCATGATGGTGAATTCTTCGTCAGTGAGCTTACCCGGCTTATTCAGAATCAAGTCAGACACGGCAATCTTACCGATGTCATGCAACGGAGCGGCACGCTTGAGTTTTTCGATGTAGGCATCCGTAAGCACATCGACAAACTTGCCTTCGGCCTTGAGCTGGCGGGCAATCGCTTCCACATATTCAGCAGTCTTTTTAATGTGGTTACCCGTGCTCTTGTCGCGCGCTTCAACCACTTCAGCGAATTCCATAATAATGACTTCCTGCATGCGCTGAATTCGTTCATTCTGCGCTTGCACTCGCTGAATAAAGTTGTAGGTATCGCTCGCCATGGTGTACATGGATTCGTACAAGTGCTCAATTTCGTCGTTCGTGCGCACCCCGATTTTTCCGAGGCGTTCCACGCTGTCGCGAATGCTTTCAAGATCCACCTTTTCGGTTTCGAGCATGCTGGCACGCGTCGTATTGGCGGCAATCTTCATGGCAGCCAAGGACATCTGGTTCATGGGAATCACCACGCCGCGCTTCACCAGTTCAAGCACAATACTCATGATGATAATCGAAAGACCAAAGAACAACGAAAGCATCTTGATAAAGAAGATCGCTTCATCGCGAATGATATTTTCCATCGAGATATCAGCCGCAATATAGGCAACCGTCTTGTTCGACGAATTGCGGATCGGTCGATATACGGTCAACAACCATCCGTACTTGTCATCCGAGATAATCGGTTCAATCTCGCCGCCGGCCAAAAGAGTCGACAAATACGGTTCAAAACTAGGATCGAATTCCACAACGTCGCCCGGAGAACCTCCCGGTTCACCTTCGGTATCCAAGTCGAATACCACATGGCAACCGTCATCCCGAATCTGGTACACGTACAGGTACTTGGTCTGGGGGAAGCTTTCTCTAATAGAGTACAGGACCTTCCTCACAAACGCATAGTCATCGACCTCGTAGCCGCGGGCTATATAATCTTCGACCTTTTCAGGATTAATTGCCGTAGACGCCGCCTTGGTCACACCATTTGCAATACCGATAAAGCTATTGACGGAGTTTTCGCGGTACAAGAAAAAGCCAATCGTACAGGCGAGGCCGCCCAAAAGAACTTCAGCCGCAATCACCATGTAAACCACCTTGCGCAGCAAGGAAGTGCGGACCATCTTCTTCATGACATCGTTGCCGTTGACGCGCAGGAACACCCTATTCAAGTGGTTCTTGATGAAGCGGGGAATAAAGCGGAAAAGGAACACCGCAAAAATAACGACAACGCCCTTGTCAAAGAAGTCGAGGATAATGTCGGCCCAAAGCTGCGAAGTAAACTTGCTCCAGCCAAGGACTTCGTGGAATGCAATCGAGAACGGAGCCGAAAAGCCTTCACCAAAATTGAATCCGTACAGGAAATAGGTAAATACAGATCCGATTCCGCCGCCAATCAAGGCAAACGAAAGGATCACGACAAACAGGCGCGGAATGTTCTTGAAAAAGCGCTGGTGGTAAAAGAATG
>JAEEGJ010024007.1_pt1 | contig 12703 bp, 8 predicted proteins | sample 8958761 | NCBI WGS metagenome assembly JAEEGJ01 (sample SAMN16246546, study PRJNA631951) | gut metagenome | biome: gut microbiome; feature: rumen; material: RS-attached | host: Bos | place: Iran: Karaj | collected 2018-10
CATGCCTACACTACGGCAAATTACCTCAATCCACTCATCGAGAGTGAAGTACTTACGACCTTCAATATACTCTTCGATATCAGTTGCTGGCATCTGAATCGGTTTCAGCGATGCAATGGTGAATGGGCTTCCCTTTGCATTCTCATCATAGAGATACTCCATGTCTATGATGCACCAAATACCGCCACAAAGCAACTTCTCGTACTTCTTGACATACGCATCATCAATATAAACCTTGTTGATGTTTATGTTGAATATGGTTCCTTCATAGCTATCTGTATGCTCATTGAGTTTGGCAGATACTTTATCAATTATCTTGTAGTGACCACGTTCACGAATCTTTGATTTGATCTTCTCTGCTTCGTCAGGACGAACAAAGTTGTCTGCAAGTACATGCTTCACCATACTCACACCCTGTTCGATGTCTTCTGAATCGTCAGTAGCGCAATACATGCCAAGCAGATATTCCAGCACATAGCTCGGAACATTTGCACCTTCCTTTATGCTTTTGGTAAGGTCTTTGCGAACTACCTTACCACCATAGTATTGGTTGAGTTTGATATCTAATTCGTCCATATTACCACTCTGCTTCAAACATTACACTTACCTTATATTCCTCCTCACGATAAAGGGCAAATTGGGTTGTATTATCGACCTGACGCTCCATTCGGAGTATAACTGTCTGACCATTCAATTTCGATATGACATTCTTGAACTTGAATGTATGCTTCTGCTCACGCTGCCCGGAATCAGCACTTGTGCTATCAAATGTAAGGGTGACAGAATCGGAGATTATCTCACCATCTGTCGTATAGAAGCCAAGTCTGAGAGTCATGCCCTTCACCTTGTCTGTTGCTTCCTCTGTCTGATAGAATTTTACAGACTGGTTCATCTGAGTGATTCGGCTTTGCTTACCAAGTATATCTACATCAACAGACTTCACATCGGTTTTCTTCTTTACATTGATATGGAGTACAGGAACTGCAACTTCTTGTGGCATACATCCACCATGAACAAAGCGAGTGCCGGAACCCTGCTTACGAATGCGGTTTATACCCTTGCAGATTTGAATGTCCACACCTGCTTTTACACCCACGTCTTCACTCTTCCATGTCTTTGCTCCGTTGCCATCCCAAAGACCAGTCCCTATCACAAACCTTCGATTTTCAATGTAGCAAGTGCCACCCTGAGCTTTGAAGTCAGTACAGTCCGTTTCGTCAAGTGTCTCGTTCTGGTAAATATAGCCGTGATCTGAAGTTATAAGGATATTGTAGCCATTGGCATCGCGGATAGCCTTGACGATACGAACTATCTTGTCCATTTCGTCCTCTGTAGCTTTGAATACTTGTGTTTCTGTTGCCAAAGCGTCACCAACTTTGTCGATAGTGTTACTGTAAATATACACTAAGTCGTAATCCTTCACCCATTCTTTGTTGCATACTGTCAGAAACTCTTCTGCCTTGATAGCCGTACTCTTTGGTACAGCAGTCTGTAATATCTTCGTACGGTTAGCGGTTCCCTGTGTGCTGACACCATCCGCAAACACCTCCGCAGATTCCTTCTCATACGAAAGAACACGATGTGGCAAAAGTGCCGCCATACCAAGCTGAGTGTAGGATGGCTGAACACAAAGCATCGCAGGTTTCATCGTGGTCTCCATTCGGTTCTCCTGTGCAATACGCTGTTCCAATTCCTTCATTGTCTCATAGCGTAGTGCATCGCTAATGATGACAAATAATCTCTTTCCCTTCTGTACAAAAGGCGAAACATGTGTGCTGAAGAAGGAACGTTGTGTGCTTACACCTGTTATTTGCCATTTATCCATAGCATCCACAATAGGTTGCCATTTGTTTGCCAAGACTGAGAGGAACTTATTGGTGTATGTCTGCTCAACCTTCGGTATGATGTCATTGACCAAATTGGTACTTTCTGCCAACTTTGCTTCGTGGAAGAAGTGACGATAATGTTGATCAATGATATAAAGTTCATTGACATACATCTTAAAACCTTCGTCTGCTGACGTAATGCTCAAACCAGCCATCTTCTTCTCAATGTCCTCAAATAATCTGCGGGCTTCGAGCATGGCATTGATGGTATGCTGGGCTACTCCAAAGAAGATCTTGTTGCGACGATCATCTACGATTAATTCAACCTTCTCTGTGGTGATGGTCTCATTCTTGACCTCCTTATGCAGATATTTGGCAATAACTTTATCTACGCAAGGGAAGGTCTCTATGCGTACAAGTCTTTCTATAGGCTCGCCCTGGATCTGCTGCATCACACCCAGTTCCACTTCGAGCATTTCAGCCCATTGCTTATACATGGCTCCATACTGACGGCTGTCTCGCCAATCACGCATGAAGATGTGTGCTTCATTGGTCAGAGCACCGCTGTCTATGATACTTGCCAGTTCATCCTTGAAGAGTACAATCACAAGGTCCTTTACCTTTCGTTCCTTGTCATAACCGAAAGCCTGTTCTGCCATTTCCCAATAGGTTGATAGCAGATTATACTTTTTAAGGCGGTCAAGTGTCTCTGTCTTTTCGTTGATACATTCGTCTGCAAGGATGTAGGTCAGTTGGTCGTATGTAGCCAGTGCAGTGTTTGCAGCCACCGCCAACATCGTGCTGATGATTTCTGCACCACTCATATGTGGACGGATGATATTCGCCAGTTTCGTGCGATTTTTCTCATCCTTGAAGAACTCGATATGCTCATCTACAATACGGCTTTTCAGCTCCAGAGGAATATTGCACTCCGTAGCATAGAGCGAAGCCATGTCAGCGCAGAACTTCATGCCCTCCATCTGGAGGTCAAGAAGCCAGTTGCTTGCTGGTTCTGGTTCAGACTCCTTACTATAAATAAGGAATCCACGTTCAGGTTGTTCGCCTGTCTGTATGCGATATTTCAGCGAGAAGGCATTATGATCAAGAGTGAGTATTTCTACTCCCTCTATCTCCATACCTGTAGCCAGTTCTTCCATCGTACCGTCTTCGTCGTACCAAAAGATAAAACGATGCTTATTGAACAGCTCGCTGAGCACATTCTGTATCTTTATCTTGTTATCAGCCATGATTTAATCTATAACTTTATACAACTGTTTTGGATGGTTTTTAGGATATAACATCTGAATCTTGTTGGCCGCAAGAAGAAGTGGCATAACATGGTTGCGCAGGTATCGGGGCTTCCTGTGTATCGATTTTGCCAAATCTTCAAGCGAAATCCATTCTTGACAGTTCTTCAGTATGAGTTCTTGCAATTCCTCACGTGACATTCTTTTCTTGAGATGTGTTACAACTTTATTAGCATCATCAGAGGTTGCAACATTAGCACCTGAACTTGCAACATTAGCATCATCAGAGGTTACAACATTAGCACCAGAACTTGCAACATTAGCAGGATCTTCTCTCAACACATCAATACCCTTGACAGGAAGAATATATCTTGTACCTCTGCCATATCCTTCCGAATTGCAATATAACCTTCTGCCAAGTTAGGGGTTATGTAAGTATTAACAAAGCTCGATCTGTTACGCAAATTCATTCCCTCCATCAAAGTTTTTAGTTCGCTCCTTTTTCGCCGACTACTGACAGGAACGTCTATAAGCGTTTAATCTTAGAGGGGTGCATAGAGGTTGTATGGTGAACTTGTGTGGTTGTATGGTGTGTATGTTTATATGGTTGTATGGTGTTCAGGCATCTCACGCATCGTCAGATTATGCAGCTTTGCAAGAATCTGGTCAACTGTCAAGATGAAGGGGGTCGTGAAGTGTTCGTAGTCCACCACATCTTGGTTTTCGTCACGCAGTGACCAAGTAACTCTCACTACGGCAGGGCGGAGCTTGAACACAGAAACAGGCTTGCCAAGTAGAATGATAGCAGCACGAGTAATGCCACCATCTATCATTACTCCAGCATTACTCTGAAATTCCTCTACCGACCACGCATTTACCTCTGCAGCGGGAATGCGACTATGAATTTTCTTGAACATCACCTTTTCTTTAACAATGTCCACCTCATCCAAATCGTCAATCGTAGCATTGGGAACAATTACGATAGACCAATCGGTGTCTGTGAACAATGGTTCATCCAAGATGAAATTCAAGCGATCCTGCGTCAGTTCCATTAACGAGTCTTCAATCCGTTGCCATGCCTTATCTTGACCACTGAAGTCATACTTCATGTTCTTGATCTATTACCACTCGCACCCCTCATCCTCCTTGGGGTAGCGCTTGATGAGATATTGTTGAACTGCTTGTTCTGTTTACTTTGTGCGTTTGTTAATCCGGCTTTATAATTAACGCCTATTTCAATAGAATATTAGTTATTTCGTTTGTTCTTTAATACTTAACGACTTTCTTTGAAATTCTTCGTAAAGCATATTGTAATAAGGAATATCTACAGGCTTACCTTCTATAAAATCGGCCTTTGTCTTTCTGTTTTTAAAATAACTCCGCAAAAATGGAGTGTTGTCAAACATATAATCACATACTATGACAGGATAATCGGAACGCTCATCGCCTTCTTCCATAATATCTACGATGCAGTAATAAGGGATAAGAACTATATGGTCAGCACGTACATCAAATTCATTTTCCATAAGTATCTCATCATTTTTTATCTTTCGCCAACATCTGGTGTTAGTGTTAATCGCTATTCTAAAATCAATCCAGCAACAATCAAAGAATTCAATACCGACCTCTGTTAATTGGAAAAAACATATTTGGCAAAAACTCGCTTCATCGCCATAGGGATCATCCACATCATTAATAGAGCGTATCAGGGCCTTTGTATATTTGAACTGCAAAGAAGGGTCTTCAGCAATTCTCATTCGTGTATTATTATGATTCCAGTCTATTTTTCGCAATAATTTTTCCTGAATTTCTTTTTTCATTATATTGCCCTGAAGAACCTTTTCCTTATTCAAGTTGTTCCATTCTCTCGGACCAAAATATTTGGAGAGTAAATCCTTATGGCTGTTCCAAAGCATTGCCTCCAAAGTGGAGGCCGTCCATATCATAGCATTCTTAAAGCCTAAACTTTCAGAATAATTATCGAAAGCATTATTCGCCTTTTTAGACACTTCACAGGCTACAACAAGAAGAATGTTTCCCCCATTGGTGTTGTTGTTTTTTGAAACAATTTTGTCAACAACGGTTTTTATTTCCTTTTCTGAAAAAGACGTGTACCTTTTACATTGGCAAAACCATTTTTCACCATTACAACCTTCGCAGAAGATATCTATGCCGTCATCAGAACCACTTCTACCGAAATTATCAATACGTTTCCAGTCTTCTTTCCTATAAAGAAGTTCATACGCCAAATCTTCAAATCGATGCGGATCTAAATCCTCGAAATGAAGTCTATTTGTAGTCCGAGTAGGGTTGTGCATAATCATTTCAAATACTTGTCAAGAAGTGCTTGCTTTTGTTTTGGAGCTGTCTGTATTTCCTCCTTGAGAGAAATAAGTTCCATGTCTAAATCGACAAAAGCCTTAGACAATTTTTGCTGCTCTTTCAGCGAAGGCAAACGCAGCTCATAATTTTCTATATGTTCTTTCTTACCTCTTGGCATCTTTAACCCCTTAACGTCTTCCATGATATAATCAAAGAAATTATTACTACGAAGATAATAATAGACAAATGATGGATCTACAATTTTATCATCATTACAACGCATTACCAAAACGTCAGGATTACACCCACCATCACGATCTGCTAACCATAATTTCTTTAAGTATGGTCGTATATTAGATAGCAAAATATCTCCTTTGCGATACTTGATAATGCTTTGAACCTCTGGTTCCCCATTATAAGACCTTACTCCTTCACAATTTTGCAGCATATTGTCTGTAGAAATAAAAGACTCAGGAGCAATGTCCTTATAAGTGATTCGGTCAGTTGCAAATGACATAATATCTTTCAACCGTTTGGAATCACCTGTTACCTTGTTTCTTAAATCTTCCATTTCTTCCATTATTTCATACATTCTAGCTTCACATACCTTTTGTGCTTCATCAATTGTTTGGCACTCTTTATAAATTGTTTCAAGAATTTCCTGCGGAACATCTGGTATAGGCATTTGGGCGTAAAAGTATTCTGGAACTCTACGGTGTCCACTAGCTCCTGTCTCATTTGAGGTAGCAATATTCCTAATATATTCACGATTCAAATACTCCAAGATGAACTTGGCTTGTTCCTTACTTTTGCCACGAATAACATGGAATTCCGTACTGCCCATTCCTAAACCATTGGTTAGACCTGTTGCCATACCGCATTTGCCATTCTCCATAGATGGGGATATCTTTGCTATAAGGACATCGTTCTCTTTAAAATAAGTATAGCCACCACCAGACAATTCTGCAATCGTTTTATCCTCCTTAACATCAATTTTCCCAAAACCAAGCGATGCCATCTCTACAAATGAGACAACTGTATCTTTTGCGACTTCGCGTATTTCTTCTTTTGAAGGATTTATTTTCTCGCAATAGTTTTTCAATTTCACTATAGGAAAATGACTTTGTACCTCTACCTTTAGTGAAACATTAGTCTTTAACTCTTTTTTAAATGCAGTTGACTTGAAATCCAACATCTCGACAAGATTTCCTAAAGTTACATAATCCTCAAGTCCATCTGGGATTTCAATCTCTTCCCCTAAGAAATTTTTGCGAATTATAGAATTTATTTTTTGCTCGTCGCTAAGATTTGCAGGATTGAAAAGCGGAGTGACAATACCATTGATACCACGTATTTGCTGCATGGTGTCATCATCTTCTGCATTACCATCTTCCTCATCTTCCTCACCAGATTGTTTATGTTTCTTTACATGCAAGTATTTGATGCCTTCATTGCCTTTCGTGTCGCTCCACTCATAGCCAAGGAACTTCTTTCCTTCACTCGTTCCAGAAGGCATATTAACAATCACAACAGGACATGAGGCATTATAAGCCAAGATAAAATAATAGACCTTGTCCTTTTCTATTTCCTTTACAAAAGAATAGAAAGCATCATTTGATATTTTGGCACGATTATCAATGGATAAACGTTGGAACGTTGGACTGTTTGCTTTATCCTTGTATTTTTTTCGAATTTGTTTTGCTTCTTTACATACGCCTTTCATGGCATCACGTTGGTTGCCAAAGAACGAATCTATATAGTTTTGAACAACCTCTGTACCCTTCATCCTATCAGGAATACAGCCATTCAAGAACTTCTTATAATCCTCCATGTCATATCCCATGTGAGCACAATAAGCATCAAGTAATTCTATATCCTTATAGACTTCGTCAGCTTCATGCCAATTTCCAAACCAACACTCTACACGGTTATGATAGTGTTCTGCCTCAGATGTGTTAGTTTCCTTGCGTCGCAGGAATAATGTTATAGTACTTGTATTGGTCTTTCCGAAAGTGTTTTTGCCGAATGTTGTTAATGATATAATATCGAAATTTTTCAAAATAATCTCACGAGCATGCTTATATATACCATCCTTAGTTAATACAGAAACAGGAAGGACGATACCTGCGACACCTCCGGCCTTCATGAGTTGCGCAGAACGTTCCATAAAGAAGGTTTCAATGGCATTATTCTTATCAAGGTTAATATCCTTGTTGTATAACGAATAGCTTTTGCGCTCCTTTTCAGAGAGTGTCTCCAAGAATCCTGATACAGCATAAGGTGGATTAGCCACCAATACACTGAATGAGCCATCTTTCACTTCTTTGATATGTGTGAGAGCGTCAGCATAAATAACATTCGTATCATCATGACCATACATAAAGGCTGAAACCTTTGTCACCTTTGACAAACGGTACTCTTTTTCGATGCCAACCGTGTGTGCATAATACTCACTAAGCGGTATATTAGCATGGTATTTTTTCGCAAACTCAGCAATACGGAAATTATATTCTGTCAAAAAGTGACCTGCACCGCATGCGTAGTCTATTGCGTATGGAGCAGTGGGACTTTCTTCAATGATTTTTTCCAATGGTAATGCTGATACAATAAAACGCACAATGGGCATAGGCGTAAAGAACTGGCCTTCGTTCTGTTTGACGCCTTTGTTTAGGAATCCTTCAAAGAGGTCGCCAAGCAGTTGGTTCTGATTAGAATCGTCAGGATGGCTTTCATCCTCTTTGACTACACGTAAGCGGATATCCTGCAACATCTTTACCACTTTACGCAATATCTCTGCATTCTGTTTAAATAGCCGCTCATTATGAACACTAATGAAAGAAAAATCATTGTCGGAGAAAAACTTAAGCTGGCGGAAATATTCTTTAATCTTTCGCTTTGTTGCATCTAAATCATTCTGAACCCATCGAAATGCTTTGTCAATCTCACCATCTTCAATGTACGTAACATCTTCATGAAGAAATTTATACATACCATCACGGTATAGCCGTTCAAGTCTGTCTTGCAAAGAAAAATCGTCATCGTATGATTTGCCTTTCCAATAAAAGTGCAAATCATCCGGATTGTTTGTTTCATCAACAACTTTGGCAAGAAAAAGATTAACCAATTTGTCGAATGCGTTTTCATGGCTGCCTACATTATGTTGACGCAGAATGACGGCAAACTCATTATACTTCTTCTTGATTTCTTCAGTATCAACCGGCCGCAGGTCTTCTTTTGCATTTAGTCTTTTATTGCTTATTCCGAAAGTTGGCACTTCGTCTTCAAAAGCACCACGGGTCATACTGTCATATTCGTAAGTTTCAGCCCACACTTGAAAGAATTCTTCATAAGAGCCATTCTCTGCCGAAACCTTTGCATAACTCTGCACATCCCCCTCCAGAACTTGCTCTTCATTATCAGTCATTTTAATAAGTTGATAATCTCTTTTCAACTTACCATCTACGAGGTCAGAACAATACAGACAAAGATATTGAGCTTGACGATAAGAATTGTAATAGCGGAAGAGTTGCCCTCCATCCCTTTTTACCTTTTTCCACTCGTCATCGTAATCATCTCCTGCATTTTTGCATTCAATAAGCATATATGGCACATTGTCATTGTTGCGGACAAGGATGTCACAATAATAGTTGGAATCTTGACGACCGCCAGGAGTTTTCGGCTCTAATACAATTTGCGTTGGCTTGTAGCCTATTTCCAACAACCTACATACACATTCGAGTACCACGAAAAACTCTGGTTTTGAAAAGTCTTGGCTTGTTTTGCGATCTGCTTGAATATTTGATGGATATATGATTTTCTCATTAGCAAAATCTACAGAGATGGTTGCACCGACTTCGTCATAATGACGCTCCAAAACTTCGTACAAGGAGTTGGAACTATCCTTAAAGCCAAGTTTTTCTAACAACAGTTTCAAATTTTCTGTGGTAATCATATCAGCTTTCTTTTTAACTTAACTACTAACTTTTCGAGACACCTATTAAGTGTATTTTAGTTACTCTCAAATTCAAATAAAGCAAAATACTATTGTCAAAAGAGTTTATATACGATGTTTCCGGCATCTTTGCTTCCGAACAAGAAGTGCTTCAATCTTTTTGCCTCATATTCGCTTCTTAATTGAAGATGTCGTTGCAATTCTTGTTGATCGTATTGAGTCGCCAATCCACCTCGTTGTCTTATCTGATTATAAATGCTGATGATTTGATAGTTTTCTTCATTAATATGCTGGATGCAATTATTATATTTAGATCTATTATACTCATACGATAGACTATCAACGGCTAACTTCATAAATGGGTTGCCGTTGTTTATTCTCTTTATGTTTTCAAGCATTGCTTCAAATGCTATTTCGCCCAAATTGTACATTTCAGAAATCTTTAATAGATTTTAATAATTCTGACCACAAAGATATAAAAATTATGGCAAACAATCGCAACATTGGAGTAAGAATCTGCAAAATTTATGTTTTTTTGTGAGAAATAATGGAATTTTGAGCGGAAAAGAGGCAAAATGAGAGGGTTGTCTTTTCCTTTTGGTTACTTAATAAAGGGTGTGGCAGTTCCTACGGCCACTCCCTTTATTATGCTTTAATTACGGATGGATTGACCTCTGGCTATTGCAGGATTTAGCAGATGGGAGGTTTTTCATCATCTTCAGTTCCCATTGCACAATGCCATTTCGGAGAAAGGACGATTAGTTTCTATCTGCGGCATAACCGTTTTTGGCCAAGATTGGTTATGCCGCGATCGAAGTATGCCTAATTTTAGCCAAAAAAGGGTATGCCGCGAACGGCGAAAGCACTCTGACGGCCGACGGAGTGCTTTCGCACAAAGGAGAATAACCAATCTTGGCCAAAAAAGGACATGCCACGAACGGAGCATATCCAATCTTGGCCAAGAAAAGACATGCCCCGAACGTAGCATAATGATTTCATCTGTCAAATCAGTATGCTCTAAGCTCCGCATAACCAATCCTGGCCAAAAATGGTTATTCTTCGGTCGGATAGAGCACTCTGACGGCCGACAGAATGCTTGCTCCTGTCGTCGCATAACCAATCTTGGCCAAGAATGGTCATTCTTCTGCGAGAGTATAACCATTTTTGGCCAAGATTGGTCATGCTATGTTTTTACGAGATAATTTCTCCTTTCTTAAAGAGGTTTCAGACTGACGGCAAAGCCTCCACCAGGTACGGCATTGAGTTTCAGCACGGTCTTGCTGTTCACCGTCTTTCGGGAGATGACGTAGGCTTGCGGATTGGTCAGGTAGTTGGCGTCCTTGGCATCCTGGTAGATGGTGGCTTCGTATTTGCGATTCGGGTCGAGGAAATCGAGTTTCACGGCCGAAGCATGTGGATCCATGCCCGTTACACCACCGATGAACCATTGGTCTGAACCTTTGGCCTTACGTGCTGCCACGATGTATTCCATTGGCTCGGCTTCGAGGTAGAGGCTTCGGTCCCAGTCACAGGCAACATCCTTGATGAACTGGAACGCATCCATGAAGCGCTCGTAGTTCTCGGGGAAGTCGGCGGCCATCTGCAGCGGACTGTAAAGCGTCACGTAGAGGGCAAGTTGTCCGCAGATGGTCGAATTGCAGTGGCTGCCGCTGGCACATTCCATCTCGAAGATACCTGGCGTGTAGTCCATCGGACCACCTTGCAGACGCGTAAACGGCAGGATGGTAGTGTGTCCGGGCGGAAGGCCGCCGAATGCCTGGTACTCGGTGCCGCGTGCGCTCTCGTTGCCGATCAGGTTGGGCCAGGTGCGGCACAGGCCTGTGGGTCTTACCGCTTCGTGGGCATTGACCATAATGTGGTAGTCGGCAGCACGTTCGATGGCATGCTGGTAGTGGTTGATTTCAATCTGGCTGTAATGGTGTTCGCCACGTGGGATGATATTGCCCACATATCCGCTTTTCACGGCATCGTATCCGTAGTCGCGCATAAGCTGGTAGGCACGATCCATGTACTTCTCGTAGTTCATTACCGACGAAGAGGTCTCGTGGTGCATGATGAGTTTTACACCTCGGCTGTGCGCATAGTCGTTGAGCGCCTTGATGTCGAAGTCGGGATAGGGCGTCAGGAAGTCGAAGACTTGTTCCTTGGTGTTTCCGCTCCAGTCCTCCCATCCGATGTTCCAGCCTTCGACGAGCACGGCATCAAACCCGTGGTCGGCGGCAAAGTCGATATGCCGACGTACGTTGGCGTTGTTGGCGCCATGTTTGCCCGAAGGTGTTGCCTTGGCATAATCGGTCAGTCCAAGTTTCACCGATGGGTAGTCGCGGGTATAGGCCCATTCGCTTTTGCCCGAAATCATCTCCCACCATACGCCGACATACTTCACCGGATGTATCCAGCTGGTATCCTCGATCTTGCAGGGCTCGTTGAGGTTGAGGATAAGGTTCGAGGACAATACCTTGCGGGCATCGTCGGTGATGAGGGCGGTACGCCAAGGAGAAACCAGGGGAGTCTGCAACCATCCCTTCTTGCCAAGAGCGTCGGGGGTGAGCCATGAGGTGAAGACGAGACGCTCGGGATCGAGGTTGAGGTGCATGGCGGGGTAGTTGACCAAGGCAGCTTCGTGGAGGTTGATGTAGATGCCATCGTCGGTCTTGAGTTGTAGAGAGGTCTGGACGCCCGTTTCGGAGAAGAGGGTTTGCGAAAGGTTTTGGCTGACGGCATCGTGGAGATACCTGCTGATTTCACTGAGGCGCGAACGGGTGTAATTATATTCCTGAGTATCGTAATCACCGGGTATCCACCAAGCCGTGTGGTCGCCTGTCATGGCGAACTCGGTGCGTTCTTCCGAGACGACGAAGTAGTTGAGCTTGCCTTTCTGGGGGAACTCGTAACGCAGTCCGAAGCCATCGTCATAGACGCGGAAACGGATGTTCATGTAGCGGTCTTCGGCTGTTTGGGCGAGGCATATCAACAGTTCGTCGTAGTGGTTGCGTATCTCGCGGTTTTCGCCCCAAACGGGTGTCCACGTCTCGTCGAAAGTCGAGTGTTCTTCGTTCAAGAGGGTAAAGCCGTCGAGCAGGTCAGCCTTTTTGTCAAGGTCATAGCCCAAGCGGCTGGGCAGGATAATCGGTTTGCCCTGATAGGTGACACTATATGTCGGCACGGTACCCTGCAACTCGAAGTTGACACGTATCGAGCCGTCGGGCGAAGAGACTTCGCTTGCCTGTATGGGAAGAGTGGCGAAGAGGAGGAGAAGGGGGAGGAGGCTATGGGATTTCATCTTTTTTGAGTTAATGGGAGTAAACGGGAGCTAACAGGAGTTAACGCTTTCG
>JAEEGJ010024013.1_pt1 | contig 12701 bp, 9 predicted proteins | sample 8958761 | NCBI WGS metagenome assembly JAEEGJ01 (sample SAMN16246546, study PRJNA631951) | gut metagenome | biome: gut microbiome; feature: rumen; material: RS-attached | host: Bos | place: Iran: Karaj | collected 2018-10
CTTCGATGAATATCTTTTCGAGGGAGGCGAAATGCAAGGCTTCAAGCAGTTCGCCCTTACGGATTTCTAGTTCCTTACGTAGCAGGTCCTTGGTATAATCCACCGAACGGCGCAGTACATCGCTGATGGTGAGGAACTGAGGTTTCTCCTCGTCGATTACACAACAGTTGGGGGAGATGCTTACCTCACAATCTGTTAGGGCATAGAGCGCATCGATGGTCACGTCGGATGAAGCACCTGGTGACAAATGAATCAGAATCTCCACGTTGGCAGCGGTATTGTCTTCCACTTTTCGAGCCTTGATCTTTCCGCGCTCAATGGCTTTTAGTATAGAGTCGATGAGGCTGCTGGTGGTCTTGCCATAAGGAATCTCGCGAATCACCAAGGTCTTGGTGTCTAGTTTCTCTATCTTCGCACGCACTTTCACTACGCCGCCACGCTGCCCGTCGTTGTAGTGTGCAGCATCGATGCTTCCACCCGTTGGAAAATCCGGATAAAGATGGAACTCTTCATCGCGCAGGTAGTGTATGGCAGCTTCGCAAAGTTCGTTGAAGTTGTGTGGCATGATCTTGGATGACAGACCTACGGCAATGCCTTCCACACCTTGCGCCAACAACAATGGGAATTTCACAGGGAGGGTGACAGGCTCTTTGTTACGTCCGTCGTAGCTGTATTGCCATTCGGTGGTTTTCGGATTGAATACCACTTCCTTGGCAAATGGAGAGAGGCGGGCCTCGATGTAACGGCCAGCTGCGGCGTCATCGCCTGTAAGGATATTGCCCCAGTTGCCTTGCGTATCTACCAGAAGTTCTTTCTGTCCCAGTCCTACAAGGGCATCCTTGATGCTGGCATCGCCGTGAGGATGGAATTGCATGGTATGTCCAACGATATTAGCCACCTTATTGTAACGGCCGTCCTCCATGCGCCACATAGAGTGCAGCACGCGTCTTTGCACGGGTTTCAGGCCATCCATGATGTTAGGTACCGCACGTTCCAGAATCACATAGCTGGCATAGTCGAGAAACCAGTTCTGGTACATGCCCGTAAGTTGGTGCTTCGCTTGGGCATCCTTCACATCAGCAGGCTTGTAGTCAGAGTGCCCTGCTTCTTGCTTTTCTTCGTTTTCCAAGATATTATCGTCTTCAGCGCTCATATTCTATAGTTTGAGTGCAAAGATAATCATTTTTTTTGAAATCGTTACGATATTGGAAATATTGGCACCATATACTTCCTCATGTCATTTTATCTGCTTGTTTAACAAACTTTTTCCTATGACTTACCTTTTATATGAAAGATAGTTAGTAATTTTGTGCGGTAACTAAAACTAATGGGATAATGAAGAGATTTCTGATATTGATGCTGACCTTGCTCTCTGGCTATGCACTGATGGCCCAAGGACTAACAGGTACTGTGCTTAAGAAAGGGAAACCAAAGAAAGGCGTAGTGGTGTGGCTTAAGAAAGCCGACAAGTCTGCTACGACAGACAAGGAAGGTCGTTTCGCCTTTGAAAGTACAGGGGCAAATGATACACTGCAGATTGCGGTATCAGCAAAATATGATGCCTTAGTAGCTGTGGGCAACTCCCGTGAGGTGACGGTCTCCCTGAACGATAAGGATTACAGCGTGAAGAACGTGGGAGATGTGGATGTGGAACGTACATTGCCTTATGTGCAAGTAACAGCAAAAAGCAGCGGTGGTGTAAACCATGAACTGATTATGCGCTCGGGATTTCGTTCTGTGTCTGAGGTGCTGAAAAACTGCGTAGCAGGCATCATCGTATCGGAGGGAATGACGGGTAGTAGTATTCGTGTACGTGGTATCAACTCCATCAATTCGAGTAACGAACCGCTCTTTGTGGTAGATGGTGTGGCCATGCAGGGCACTGACATCGATGCCATTGTGCCTGTGGAGACGGTGGAGAGCATTGAGGTACTGAAAGATGGTGGTGGCTATGGCGTGCGTGGAGCCAATGGCGTGATAGTGATTACTACAATTAAAGGTGGTACGGAATAATTCTCAATTCTCAATACTCAATTTCAATTTATTTTACTATTTTTGCAGCCGATTTTATAAAGGAACTAAATAATTATGGCACAAGAAGACGTTTTCAAGAAAGTAGTGGCGCATTGCAAAGAGTATGGTTTCGTATTCCCTAGCAGCGACATCTACGACGGTCTGGGCGCAGTGTACGACTACGGTCAGAATGGTGTAGAACTCAAGAATAACATTAAGCAATACTGGTGGCAGAGCATGGTGCTGCTGCACGACAACATCGTGGGCATCGACTCTGCTATCTTCATGCATCCTACCATTTGGAAGGCCAGCGGTCACGTGGATGCATTCAACGACCCTCTCATTGACAATCGCGATTCTAAGAAACGTTATCGTGCCGATGTGCTGATAGAGGACCAGATAGCTAAGTATGACGAGAAGATAGAGAAGGAAGTAGCTAAGGCGCGCAAGCGTTTTGGCGACAGTTTCGATGAAGAGAAATACCGCGCTACCAGTCCGCGCGTAGCTGAGGAAGTGGCTAAGCGTGATGCTTTGCACGATCGCTATAAAGCTGCCATGCAGGGACCCGACTTGGAGGAGCTGCGCCAGATTATCCTGGATGAGGGCATCGTTTGTCCGATCAGTGGCACCCGCAACTGGACAGAGGTGCGCCAGTTCAACCTGATGTTCTCTACGGAGATGGGCTCTACCGCTGATGGCAGCATGAAGATCTATCTGCGTCCTGAAACCGCTCAGGGTATCTTCGTGAACTACCTGAACGTGCAGAAAACTGGTCGTATGAAGTTGCCTTTCGGTATCGCACAGATAGGTAAGGCTTTCCGCAACGAGATCGTGGCACGCCAGTTTATCTTCCGTATGCGCGAGTTTGAGCAGATGGAGATGCAGTTTTTCTGCAAGCCTGGCACTGAGATGGATTGGTTCCGTAACTGGAAGGCTCAGCGCATGAAATGGCATCAGGCCTTAGGTTTTGGTGCTGAGAACTACCGTTTCCACGACCATGATAAGTTGGCGCACTATGCCAATGCTGCTACTGACGTGGAGTTCCTGATGCCTTTCGGCTTCAAGGAGGTAGAGGGTATCCACAGCCGTACTAATTTCGACCTTTCTCAGCATGAGAAGTTCAGCGGCAAGAGCATTAAGTACTTCGATCCTGAGACCAATGAGAGCTATGTGCCTTACGTGGTGGAGACCTCTATCGGTGTGGATCGTATGTTCCTCAGTGTGATGTGCGGAAGCTACTGCGAAGAGCAGTTGGAGAATGGTGAGAGTCGCGTGGTACTGAAACTGCCTGCAGCTTTGGCTCCTGTGAAGTTGGCTGTATTGCCATTGGTGAAGAAAGATGGTCTGCCAGAGAAGGCTCGTGAGATAGTGAACGATTTGAAGTTCCACTTCAACACCATCTACGAGGAGAAGGATAGTATTGGTAAGCGTTATCGTCGTCAGGATGCCATCGGTACTCCTTATTGCGTGACCGTGGATCATGACACGCTAAATGACAACTGTGTGACGCTGCGCAACCGCGACACCATGGAGCAGGAGCGCGTAGCTATCAGTGACCTGCGTGGCATCATCGAGGATCGCGTGAGCATTACGAGCTTGTTGAAGAAATTGATGTAAGGAACGTGAAGCAATTAAGGTACATAGTTGGAATACTGGGCTTCGTGCTGATGGGTGCGATTATATCTTGTTCAGAGGTGGACGAGGACAGTATCATGGATAAATGGCCCGAACTGAATGATGCGGTATGTGACTCCTTGCTACGTGAGGCTGGTTCCAATTTATTCAGTCAGGCGGCTGACACGGCCAATGTAGATGCCATGCCTATCGGAAAGATTTTCGGTATTGAAACCAGAGTGAGCACAACTAAGAAAAAGGAATATGTGTTTTGTGCTAAACTGACGTCGACAAATGGCAGGCATCCTATTTATACGGACAATGTATCAGCTTTTTACCGTGGTTCCTACATTCTTGGAACAGAATTCGATGGTAATTTTGAAGGGTATGTGGCAACGGATACTGACTTTGATGGCACAAAGAAACTTCCTGCTGTGTATGATACGCCAACCACTTTTCCTATTCAGAGCACTTCCACTCAGGGATTGATTCCGGGTTGGATAGCAGCTTTGCAATATATGCGTGAAGGAGAGCGTTGGTTGCTTTATGTACCTTGTCGAAGTGGGTATGGGGTTAAATCTACTTCATCTACGATTTTGGATAATTCCACCCTCTTCTTCGATATCATCCTTGATGAGATTGTGGATTGACACTTTCTATCGCTTTTTCCACAGAACCATGCAATAAGAGTAAGGACTTGGCTTGACCATAGCCAAGTCCTAATTCTTCTACCAGCATCCTGGTGCCACGATCAACGAGCTTTTCATTGGTGAGTTGCATGTTCACCATTTTGTTGCCTTTCACTCTGCCAAGTTGTATCATCACGGCAGTGCTTATCATATTGAGAATCATCTTCTGTCCAGTGCCAGACTTCATGCGGGAGCTGCCTGTGACAAATTCAGGTCCTACCACCATCTCGATAGCTACATCAGCTTCGGCTGCCATGGGGGAGTGGGGATTGCTGGTGATGCATCCTGTGAGTATGCCATGCTCGCGGGCTTCACGCAGGGCTCCGATAACGTAGGGTGTGGTACCAGAAGCTGCAACGCCTATCACAGTGTCGCGAGTATTGATGTTGTGCTCCATCAGGTCTTCCCATCCTTTATGTTCCTTATCCTCAGCATTCTCGATGGAACGGCGCAAGGCTGACTCTCCACCAGCAATGACGCCTATAACCATGCGTGGAGGCATACCGAAGGTTGGGGGAATCTCTGAGGCATCGAGCACACCCAGACGGCCACTGGTGCCAGCTCCGATGTAGAAGAGACGCCCACCTTGCTTCATGCGTGGCACAATCTTTTTCACCAGTTCTTCTATCTGTGGAATGGCTTGCTGCACGGCATCTGCCACGCGGTGGTCTTCCTCGTTGATGTGTGTCAATATCTCATGCACCGACATCTGTTCCAGATGGTCGTAAAGCGAAGGCTCTTCAGTGATTTTCTCAAAGGTTGCCATAGTATTGTATCAGTCCCTCCATCGGACTTTTGGTGATTTTGCCTAACTGTATGCCAGTGAGCTCGGCCGACTTCTCCAATACCTTGCGATAGGCGTAGGCTACGGATCCAGTGAAATGGACGAGCAGGTGCTGATAGTCGTACTGCATCACGTTGCGGGCAATGAAGTGTGAGAATGCCTCCATCACCAGGTAGAAGATGGCTTCATTGTCGAGGTTCTCTTCCAAAAACGGTTGTAGACTGGCTAAGAAACTGTTGGGGAACGGCTTGCGATAGACACGGTCGATAATCTCAGCAGTGGTGAGATGGTATTGCGCCAGAAACTTTTCCTTCAGTTCCTCACCGAGTTGATTTTTTAGCAGATCGCCCACCAAGATCTTGCCAAGCACCGCACCACTGCCCTCATCTCCGAGAATGAATCCTAGAGGCGAGACATTCTTCACGATCTTCTTTCCGTCGTATTCGCAGGAATTGGAACCCGTCCCCAAGATGCAGACGATGCCGGGTTCATTGCCACATAAGGCGCGGGCAGCTCCCACCATGTCGGAGCAGACCTCCACGCGAGCCTCGTCGCTGACCTGCATCATCAGGGCTCTGGCAAGGATGGGCGCCTTCTCTGGGGTGCATCCGGCACCGAAGAAGTGAATGGCTTCAATCTTGGTACCTTTGGGAATCTTAGGAACCAAGGCGTTGGAAAGCTCGTACTCTATTTCTTTTTCTGTCTCGTAGAATGGGTTGATACCCTTGGTCAAGATGCGTTTCATGACGGTGTTTCCATCCATCAAGCACCAATCAGTCTTGGTAGATCCGCTGTCGGCAATCAGTCTCATATTATATTTATGAATTATGAATTATTTAGTAAGCATTCTCAATCGTAGTTCCTTGGTAGTAGTGTTTCAGGATATCTTCATAGGCATAGCCTTTTTCTCCCATCACGGCAGCACCGATTTGACAAAGTCCCACACCATGCCCCCAACCTGCCCCTGTGAGGGTGAAGGTATCAGGCAACTTACTGCCTGCTTTATAGGTCTTATCCACCACGAAAGCAGAACTGAAGAGGTGACTTGAAGAGAGGGTGCGACGTATCTCTAGTTCCTTACCTATCATCAAGGTCTGCTTGCTACCCACAATGCGTAGTTTGCAGAGCCTGCCACTGGTGCCACGCTCCACAGGTTGCAGATCCAAGATGTCGCCAAAGTCTATGCCAGAGCGCTCCTTGATCAGGGCAGCCAGTTCTGCCTGCGTGTAGTGAACCTGCCAACGATAGAAATCAATGGTCTCTTGGTCGTAGTTGTTCAGCACCTGCGCCAAGATCCGCTTGTCATCTGTATTGCAGAAAGAGGCAGAGGAGGTCCTAATCCATTTGTCTGCTTCCTCCTCGTTGGTAAGGTCGGGTAGTTCCTCCGAACCATCAAGGTCTCTTCCCTTCAGTAAGTAAGGCAGGTCTTTATCTGCCCAAGCCGTATGAAACTCCTCGAAAGCGCCACCACAACTCTTAGAGTAGCGGGTGTCACAAATTTCGCCATTGTAGGTAAGCACCTGTCCGCGTGTAGCCTCTATGGCCTGCCTTGCCTTCTCGGTAGTCACCCTCGTGATGCCCTGATAACGTTGGCAATGATCGTCTGCACAGACATGGAAGCGCTGGTGCGCATCGCTCTCGTACCACTTAATTAATTGAGAATTGTCAATTGCGAATTGTGAATTATCAATTTTCAATTTTGAATTATCCATTTTATTCAGTAGCCAACTGCGTGAGATCACGGCATGGGCTTTAAGGAATTCCAAGGAAGCATGGGCACTCATCTCGCTGGAAATCACGCTGAGGAGGTAGTCCTCCACAGGTATCAGGTTCACAGCAGTGATGCCGTTCTCCTCCACAATCAGCTTCAGTGCCCCTTGAAAGCGCTGCTGTTCACGACGCTCCCAATGAAAGTCCACCCCGATGATTACATCTTCTATCTCTATATAGTTGTCATCCTTTGTAGGCGTGAACAGCAGTTCTGCTTGGTTGGTACCATTCCATGTCATGCTGCCATTCTCGTACATCACTGTCTGCTCTCCAGTGACCTTCTTGCCATCAGGCATACGGTAGTCGCCTTGCAAGCGGAAGCGGATGGCCTGTTGTTCCAACAGGATGCCTACCTCTACATTCGGCTCTTTGGAAACGGGAGTTTGATGGCAACTTGTCAATCCAAGGGAGATTCCGAGAAGCAATGCCATGGTTGTCAAAGCACTTTTCTGTCCGCTGCTAATAAGGTAGAGTCCGATGAACGTAAACAGGGCGTTCATGATAAGAAGTTCGTAGCTGAATTGGTAACCTCCTAACCAAGCCTCACTATGACTGTCGATCACATAGCAGAGGATAGGGGAGGCAATGACTACCAGTGGAACGAGGTAGTGGCGTACCTTCCGCTTGGTGAATATGGCAAAGGCAAACATGCCAAGTATAGGTCCGTAGGTATAACTTGCCAGCACATAAACGGCATCAATCACGCTGGTATTGTTCAGGATGTTGAAGGCCACAATGCAGAGCCCCATTAGCACTGCCATACCAATATGAATTTTCTTACGTCCAGAGGTAATCTCTGCTTCTGATTTATTTTTGGTTCCCCAAATATCCACTGTAAAGGAGGTGGTCAATGCCGTAAGGGCAGAACCTGCAGCTGCAAAGGCAGCGGAGGTAAGTCCCACCACGAAGATGATGCCCACAGCCAATGGCAGGTAACCGCCTGTGGCAATGGTAGGGAAGAGTTCATCGCTCTTTGCTACTGTAATGCCATGTTCTTGTGCAAACAGGTAGAGGAGCACGCCTAAACCTAAGAAGATCCAGATGACAACCAGTTGGAGCAGGATGCTGACGATCATGTTTTTCTGCGCATCGCGTGGGTTCTTGCAACTCAGGTTGCGTTGCATCATGTCCTGATCGAGTCCGTTGGTGGCAATCATGGTAAAGGCACCTGCCAAGAATTGCTTCCAGAAATATTGCTTCTCGTTAGGATTGTCGAAGAAGAAGATGCGACTCCATTCGCTGCCCGTGATATTCTGAAACACATCCACGGCAGAGAAGTTCAGGTCCTTGGCGATGTACCAGATGCAGAGGAAGAGCGACAGTAGTAAGCAGAGTGTTTTCAGTGAATCTGTCCAGATAAGCGACTTCACGCCTCCTCGGAAGGTATAGAGCCACACTACGATCATCGTCACCAAGGCATTCAGCGCAAAGGGGAGTTCTAAAGGTGTAAAGATAAGGAGTTGCATCATCAGGCACACCACGAAGAGACGAACAGAGGCTCCCAGCATCTTGCTGATGAAGAACATCCAAGCGCCCGAATGATAACCTCCCTTCCCCAAACGGTCCTCCAGGAACTGATAGATGGAAGTGAGTTGCAACTTGTAGAATAGAGGCGTAAGCACGAAGGCGATGGCCAACTGTCCTGCCACGAAACCCAGCACCATCTGCAAGTAGCCCATCTGACTGGCTCCCACCATACCAGGCACGGAGACGAAGGTCACGCCAGAGATACTGGCACCTATCATGGCAAACGCCACCATGTACCATTTTGATTGTCGGCCTCCAACAAAGAAGCCTGCATTGTCGGCCCTTCTGCCTGCCAAGTAAGATACGGTGAAAAGTACGGCGAAGTATATCGCTATGGTCAATATCGCAACTAATGGACTCATTTCTTAATTATGAATTATTAATTATCAATTAACTTCGTTGATTTTGCTCACGCTCGGCAGAGCTGATGCAGCATCGCTCTGTTCTCGCTTAATCGCAAAATTCTCAATCTTCAATTCTCAATTCTCAATTATTCATCGTAGAGAAGGTACGGCTTTCGTTCCACCTTGAACTTCTCCACATCGGGCTTCCAGCGGGCTTTGATCTCCTCAGCACTCTTTCCCTGCTTGATCATCTGACGCACATAGTCCACCCCTATCAGTTTCTCGAAAAATGCGGTGAAGAACTTGTCTCCCATCTTCAGGTTCTGGTAGGCATCGATGACGTAATCCAGATTCAGCCCTCCTTGAATGATGGCGTCATCTTCCAGCGTGCTTAAATCCTTGCCATAACAAAGCTTGTCTTTCTGTGGCGGATTGGTAGCACCAGGCTTGCTTTGTGGTGTGAAACTATAGGGTTGGTCCTTCATTTGCGGATGTCCGTAGATCTGGAAAGGTTTATCAGTGCCTCTGCCTAAACTCATGACTGTTCCTTCAAACAAGCACGTGGAAGGGTAGAGGTAGATGGATTTCATGTTTGGGAGATTAGGCGATGGGGCAATGGTCAGCTCGTACCTGCTCTGATGGGTATAGTTGGCGCAAGGAATCACGGTGAGCTTGCATTGCCTGCCTTGAGGCAGCCACTTCTCGCCATTGACCATCTGTGCCAGTTCGCCCAGTGTCATGCCATGCACCACGGGGATAGGCAGCCATCCCACACCACTCTTATGCTTCATGTCTAGGATGGGACCATCCACATACATGCCGTTAGGGTTGGGTCTATCCAGTATGATAAGTTCCTTGCCCTGCTCTGCGCAGGCATCCATCAGCCGGCACATGGTTATATAATAGGTGTAGAAGCGCAGCCCCACATCCTGAATGTCCATCACCAGCACATCCACCTGCTGCATGGTCTTGGCATCGGGTTTACCTCCTTGTTGGCCATAAAGTGAAATGATAGGCAGTCCCGTCTTTGCATCCACAGAGTTGTCCACCTTCTCTCCTGCATCGGCATCTCCCCTGAAACCATGCTCTGGTGAGAGGATATAGACGATGTTGAACCCACTGCGTTGCAGCAAGTCCACCACATGCTCATCGCCCGCCATGCCCGTCTGGTTGGAATACACCCCAATGCGCTTGCCCTCCAACAAGGGGAAGTAAGCCTCCGTCTGAAGGTCGCCCGTTAAAATAGGGGCAGGGCGCACCTCCTCCGTCTGTGCAACCTTGGCAGGTTCTGCGGTATTTTGTGCCTTGGAGCAGGCTATGAAGCAGAGCAACAAGGACAATATCACGAGTTTCTTCATAGACATCGTATTAGATACGCAAAGATAATAAAATTCTTATTAATCGTGCAAAAAAAGAAGCATCTCATGCACGATGAGTGCTGAGATGCTTCTGCTTATGAAGTAAAGTGCTGATTAAAGCGCGTTTTCCTTAATCAGATATTCGGCTATCTGTACGGCATTCAGCGCAGCACCCTTACGGATCTGGTCGCCCACCTGCCACCATGTGATACCATTCTCATTGGCGAGATCCTTACGGATACGGCCAATATATACAGGATCCTTGCCTGCCAGGAACAGCGGCATAGGGTACTGCTTGTTGGCAGGATCGTCCATCACCACCACACCATCGGCCTTCTCAAAAGCTGCCTTAGCTTCTGCTACGCTGATAGGTCTTTCAGTCTCTGCCCATACAGCTTCGGAGTGACTGCGCAGTGAAGGCACACGCACACAGGTAGCACTCACTTGCACGTCGCTGTGCATGATCTTGCGAGTCTCGTTGTACATCTTCATCTCCTCCTTGGTGTAGTCGTTCTCTGTAAACACATCCACTTGAGGAATCAAGTTGTAGGCCAACTGATACTGGAACTTGCTTACAGTGACAGGCTCGCCTGCCAATACCTGACGGTACTGCTGTTCCAACTCCTGCATGGCCACGGCACCAGCGCCGCTAGCAGCTTGATATGTGGCTACATGCACACGTTTTACGTGTGAGAGATCCTCGATGGCCTTGAGGCATACCACCATCTGGATAGTGGTGCAGTTAGGATTGGCAATGACGCCACGAGGGCGATCCTTGGCATCCGCAGCATTCACCTCTGGCACTACCAATGGCACATCGGCATCCATACGGAAGGCACTGCTATTGTCTATCATCACAGCCCCATATTTGGTGATGGTTTTTTCAAATTCTTTGGAAGTGCTGGCACCTGCTGATGCAAACACGATGTCGATATCTTTGAAATCATCGTTGTGCTGCAACAGCTTCACCTCTATTTCCTTACCCTTGAATGGATACTTTCGGCCTGCACTGCGTGAAGAACCAAACAAAACCAACTCATCCATAGGGAAATTTCTTTCCTCCAGCACCTTCAGGAACTCCTGTCCCACGGCACCACTGGCACCAACGATTGCTACTTTCATAATACTTTGTTACCTTTAAAATTAATACTCTATTAACCGTTTGGGTGCAAAAATACTACATTTTGAACTATCTTTAGCATGAAATGGAATTTTTTTGTTTATTTTGCGCTTTAAAGAGAGAAAACGGATGAATTATGATTAGACTGGAAGGAATCACAAAGAGTTTCGGCTCATTGCAGGTGCTGAAGGGTATCGACTTGCAGATAGAGAAGGGTGAGGTAGTGAGCATCGTAGGACCCAGTGGGGCTGGTAAGACAACTTTGCTGCAGATCATGGGTACGCTCGATGCTCCTGACTCTGGAAAGGTTTGGATAAATGGTTCTGATGTGTTGACTTTGAAGGAAAAACAGCTCTCAGCCTTCCGCAATCAGCACATTGGGTTCGTCTTCCAGTTCCATCAACTCTTGCCAGAATTCACAGCCATAGAGAATGTTATGATTCCTGCCTTCATTGCAGGACGTAGTCGAACGGATGCTTTCGATGCAGCCAAGGAACTCCTTGGAATGATGGGGCTTTCCGATCGTTCAGAGCATAAACCCAACGAACTTTCTGGTGGCGAGAAACAGCGTGTAGCAGTGGCCCGTGCATTGATCAATCATCCCGATGTCATCCTGGCTGATGAGCCTTCTGGCAGCCTCGATTCTAAGAACAAAGCTGAGCTTCACCAGCTCTTCTTCGACCTCCGTGATCGCCTTGGCCAGACCTTTGTTATCGTCACCCACGACGAAGGCCTTGCCACCCTAACAGATCGCACCATCCACATGAAGGACGGACTTATTTCTTAACAGGATCAAAGGTAAGTCCGCAGCCTAACTTCTTGAAGATCTTACGATCTACCTCGCTGAGCATTACGGTAGCATGTACTTGGCAACCATCAAGCATAGGCAGAGCTTCCAGCGCTTTGCGACAGTTCTCATCATGCTGGCTCAGTACTGAGAGGGCCACCAGCACCTCATCGGTGTGCAGGCGTGGATTGTTCCCATGCAGCAACTTGGTCTTGGTGTACTGGATGGGCTCTATCATGTTCTGAGGAATCAACTTCAAATCATGGTCGATACCTGCTAAATATTTGGTAGCATTGAGCAGTAATGCGGCACTAGGACCCAAGAGGGAAGTGGTCTTGGACGTTATCATAGTACCATCGGACAACTCAATGGCTGCAGAATGGGTGCCTGTTTGCTCCTTGCGTTCAGCTGCAGCCACAGTACAACGACGGTAAGCGGTGGTGAGTTTCATCTGCTTCATCAGCAGTATCAACTTGTTCACTTCATGCTCATTGCTTCGTCCATCGTACATGTTGCATACAGCATTGTAGTAACGGCGGATGATTTCTTGCTTAGACGCTTCACAGCATACTTCATCGTCACTGATGCAGAAACCTATCATGTTCACGCCCATGTCGGTAGGCGATTTGTAAGGACTCTCGCCATAGATGCCCTCAAAGATGGCATTCAACACTGGGAAAATTTCAATGTCGCGG
>JAEEGJ010024017.1_pt1 | contig 12697 bp, 14 predicted proteins | sample 8958761 | NCBI WGS metagenome assembly JAEEGJ01 (sample SAMN16246546, study PRJNA631951) | gut metagenome | biome: gut microbiome; feature: rumen; material: RS-attached | host: Bos | place: Iran: Karaj | collected 2018-10
TTCTCCATCTTGAACTATATAATCTACTTCATTATGCATAATAAAGTTTGCTCTTAAAGCATTATTAACATGGTGTACTAATGCAGAATAGTTAACATCATACATATTATCTATTTTATAAAATTGTTCACATTTCTTACTACCTACATCAGTTAAACTAATACTCTTTGTCTTTTCATCAATAGTAAAATCTTCATTTTCTTTAAGATTTTGAACAAATCTTTGAGCATCCATATATTGATTAGATGTATGCATAGAACCACCAGATATAATTAATGGAGTTCTAGCTTCGTCGATAAGTACTGAGTCTACTTCGTCTACTATTGCAAAGTTAAGAGGTCTTTGTACTCTATCTTCTTTTCTAACAACCATGTTATCTCTTAGGTAGTCAAAACCAATTTCGTTATTAGTAGAATAAGTAATATCAGCATTATATGCTGCTTGTTTTTCTTCATTACTTAATTCTCTAGCATTTATTCCTACAGTTAAACCTAAGAATTCATATATTTGTCCCATCCAGTGAGCATCACGATCAGCTAGGTATTCGTTAACAGTTACAATATGAACACCTTTTCCTTCTAATGCATTTAAATATGCAGGCATAACTGATGTTAAAGTTTTACCTTCACCAGTCTTCATCTCTGCTATATTACCATAATGAATAGCAAGTGCTCCAAGAATTTGAACATAATATGGATATTCACCAATAACTCTTTTAGAAGCTTCTCTTGCTGTAGCAAAAGCATCTACTAAAATGTCTTCTAATGTTTTACCATTCTCTAATAATTCTTTAAATTCTTTTGTTTTATTTTGTAATTGCTTATCAGTTAAAGAAGCATATTCTTCACTTTTCGCATCTATTTGATCAGCAATTTTCATAAACCTTTTTAATTCTTTATATTCTGTGTCTAACAACTTCTTAAATATACTCATCTTTTTTATCCACCTTTATACCATTATACCATTATTTGGCGCAAAAAAAAAGACTATTAAGTCTTATATTTTTTTAGATTCTGATAGTCTTTTTACAATTATAATAGCAGTTAAAGCAATAGCTACTACTAACACTACTAATACAATAGTAGTACCTCTATTAAGTTTAGCAGATTTATTAATAGTTATATACATATATTTTTCTCTAGTCTTTTTATTTAAAGTCCAAGAATATGTATTTTCACTTGTTAAATCAGCATTTTCTTCGATTACCTTCAATGGTGTAGTTACATTTATTTGTAATGATTTAATATCATAAGCATTGTTTAAATTACTATTAGTTAAATTTAAAATATTACTAGTAGATAAAGAAAATTCTTTATCATCAGTATTATAGGAAACATTATCAAATAATTGTTTATATAAATCACTCTCTAATAAATATTCTTCTATAGAACTATATTCATGCTTATAATCAACTTTTATATTATCTCCTTCATTGGATATACTATAATCATCTTTATTATCTACTTCATTACTTAATAATCTTTCAAGCATTAGATGGTTTTCTTCTTTATCGGCTACAGTTACACTTAATTCCTCTTTAACAGACAAATCTTCATCTATTTTTAGATTATATGTTCCTGCACAGCCAGTTATTAGTAATATAATCAGTATTAGGAATACTATTTTAATTTTTTTCATTATCTAGTACCTCCTATAACAATAAATCTATTTGCATCCATTGTTATTGTTAAATAATCAAAAGTTAATTCATTATAATTAGCTTCTAATACATTACCAAATCCTGTTGATCCCTCTGGACATATATGTCTATATGACCTATTATTTGGGTCTAACATTAAGTATTCGTTTGAATTATTAATACTATATATTAAGAAATAACTTTCATTACATGATAAATAACCGTTACCGCTTGTTTCTAGTAAAACAGGTTTACCATTTAATACATAGTTTCTTAATTCTTCTTCTCCAATAACATTAAAATAAATATTATACTCATTACTTATCATATAGAAGAAGCTATCTTTATTTATAGGATTTCCACAAGATATTAAATTATTAGCAACAGTCTTATTATATATTTCAATAGGAGTAATATTTTGATTAAAATATGTAGATAAAAGCATAGCTGTAGATGTCATAATATCAGAATAATATTTATAATAGTCATAATCTGTACCACAGTCTACTCTTTTAGCTGCTAATGGTAATTCAAACCCATTATAGTAATATACATCACTATTTCTATATGTTTTATAACTAGTGTCTGCATCTATACTAGTTATGTTACTTAATCCCCTTATATTATTATAATAGTCAAATGAATTATCACTTGTAGATTCAGATATTAATTTCAGATTAAGTATGCCTCCTATATTTGAATCAACGACAAAAGAAACACCGCAAAGATATAAAATAACTAGTAATAAAAGTACGGCTATTTCTACTATATACAAATACTTGTTCTTCTTTTTAAGTACAAATATAATTATAGGAACTACAATGATAGCAAGTATTTTAGTAATAAAAAATAGTATTAATAAAAATTTGTCCATTATATCAACTCCTATTTTATTTTTTTCACAGTATCATTTGAAAATGTATATATATCATAAACAGTTGGTGTATCATCCCCAGTAGATTTTGATAAAACTATCTCATACATTCTATCATTATTAAAGTCAATTAATCCAGCAAGGCTATAAGATTCAATACTATCTGCTTCAGTATAATCAATTTCACTATCTATAATACTAATTACATTTTCATTTTTATAAACAAATATATTTGTTACAAACGACTCATTTTCGTTATATAAGATTAAATATATTTCTTCTTCAACAGAATCATTATCAATATCAAAGGATATTCTTTTGTAATTTATAACACTATTAAATGATATTTCTTTTTCTAGTAATTCACTAATTCTATTAATTATATCTTCGTTATAATTATTATCATAGTATTTGCTCGAAACGACATTCAATTTAGCAAAGCTGCCCGAAGCAATTAAAGGATCAACATTCATAGTTTTGTTATTTGAATTTACCACATAATATCCATATTTCCCTTCTTCTTTTGATGATTTTAAAAATCCCTTTACTTGCTTTCCGTCCCTATATACATTTACTTTCTTTAATAACACTTTTTTATTACTATTAAATTTATATATCTTGGTACCAAAGGAAATAATTCTAGTATTACTTCCAATATATATTGTTCTAGCATTTACAACTTCAAAAAGAACAATAGTAATAACACACACTACCAACAATAATACAACTATTCTTTTTTTCATAATTACCTCTTATTTGTTCCTGTTCCTGGAGCTCTATATGCTTCAATAAATCTATGTTCACCACTAGTTGAATAATTAACTTTATGAGGTCCCATAGTATTAATATGTGGTGTATATCCACCACTATACTTTTTTCCATCTCCAGCATAGATTTCAACGTGTCCACCACGATTAGAACCAGTAGCTGAAATACAACTTGGGTTATAATCAAATTGTGGCCAAGTAAATACAATATCACCAGGTTGTAAATCTTCTATTTTATCTACTCTAATCCAATCTTTCTTTATCAAAAATGCATGAACACCTGATGCTTGAGTATTATATCCACCCCATCCACAGTGTTCAGAATTAAATTTATGCATATTATTTATTTCATCTTCTGTAAAAACTTCTGCTAAAGCTAATACAGCACTAACATAATCTGCGCAACACATATTTTTACCTTTTGCATGATTTCTATAGTTGCTTAAAACCCTTCCTGCTCCTATACAACCATAAGACCAATCACCATCTGCTGATACTCTATTAATATCTGCGGCAGCTTCTAAAATTCTTTGAGCAATTTGATCATTACCTTTTCCTTTTTTTCTAGAAACATAAGAAATAGTTACTTTATAAGATTTAAAATTACAAGCATATTTACTTCCTGCAGTCTTTTTAGCAGCAAATGTATTAACTAAAACATTTACTAATACTGGAGCAGCAAATAATAATACTAATGCAATTGTTCTTCTTACAAATTTTCTATAGGCTGCTTTTCTTTGTTTTTCATCACCTGCTACTATAGCAGTAGTCAAATCAATAGAACCAAATAATATTAATAGTATAGGTCCTGCTATATACATAAGTATAAATATCTTGTCTATTGCATTTTGTAATGAAGCAGACATAATAGTACTACAAGAACTTTCATTAGCATCTAGAATCTTATTTATTTCATCACTAATAAGGTTTTTGTCATAATCTCTTGCATTATATAAATAAGTAAGTGATTTTGATTTATCATAACCATATGAATTACACTTGTTAACAAGTGCAGTAGTATATAATGTACCTTCACAGTTATTAGCTGATAATTCTGATACTGCATTTTTATACTTTTCATAGTTCTCATTAACTAATGCTGCAGTAAAATCACTTTGCGCATTAACACTAAAAATTGTAAAAAACGAAATAAAAAAAATTGTTAAACCTATTATTCTCTTTTTCATAGTTACCTCTACGATAAAATTATACTAAAATTAGCAAAAAAAATAAAGTCCAAAAGGACTTTATTTTGTTTCAATTATTCCGTAGTTTCCATTCTTTCTTTTATAAAGAACACAAATCTTTCCAGTTTCTATATCTTTATAAACAAAGAAGTTGTGACCAAGTAATTCCATTTGAAGAATAGCTTCTTCTTCGTCTATTGGTTTTAACTCAATAGATTTTCTCTTAACTATTACTTCTTCTTCCATGAAATTATCTTCAATATCTATTTCAAAGTCTTCAATGACTTTTTTCTTCTTATTTAATTTATCTTTATTTTTTCTAACTTGTCTTTCTAGCTTATCAATTACTAGATCAATAGCAGCATATAAATCATCATCTACTACTTCATTTCTTAATGTAAAGTCGTTTGTTGTGATAGTAACCTCAATTTTATATCTTCTTCCTTCTTTTTTTGTTAAAACTACAGCTTCAATATCATCGGAGTCTTTAATATACTTATCTAATCTAGATAATTTAGCTTCGATATACTCCTTTATAGAATCTGTGTTTTCATATTTGTCTCCACGAATCAAATATTTCATCATACCATCTCCTTAAAATCATTATAACATCAAAATAAAAATAATTGTCAAGTTTAACAATTATTTTACATATGTTTTACATATAATTATTTATTTTCATACTTAGAAATCTTATTAACTCTTCTAATATGTCTTTCATCAGTAGAAAAAGGAGTTTCAATAAATGTTTCTATAATTCGAATAACTCTTTCCTCATTTAAATAACCTGCAAATGATATTACATTAGCATCATTATCATTTCTAGTAGCTATAACATCTTTAATACTTGTTACTCTACCACATCTAATTCCTTTTACTTTATTTAAAGCTATACTAAATCCAATACCAGAGCCACATATAGCAATACCTTTTACTTTATTCTTAACGCAATATTCACCAAGCTTAAATGCATAATCTGTATAATCTGTTGAATCAGTAGAATCTGTACCAAAATCAATAAATTCTATATTCTTCATATGCTTAATAATATATTTTTTTAATTTGTAACCATTATGATCACAAGCAATAGCTAGTTTCATATCATTACCTCCAATATTATTATACAAAAAAAATTAGACATAGTCTAATTAATTTTTCTTAGCTTGAGCAGCTCTTCTATTAAATTTATCAACGTTACTTGATTTATTTGTTCTAATTTGAGCCCCTGTATAGAATGGATGACATTCAGAACAAACTTCTACGTGGATTTCATCTTTTGTAGATTTAGTATCAAATGTTGCTCCACATGCACAAATAACTTTACAATCTTTATAGATTTCTTTCTTTTCTTTTGCCATATTAATATGTTCTCCTTTCGCCATAACTAAATAAAGTTATAGAATTTCTAAAAATCTATTATATTTTAACAAATATATAGGGAATATGCAACTGTTTTTTATATAAGTTCTATACTAGCACCTATATTTGACAGTTTTTCTACAATTTTTTCATATCCTCTTAATACATAATCTGCATTTTGAATCTCTGTTTTTCCTTCAGCCATTAAACCGGCTACTACTAATGCAGCTCCAGCCCTAAGATCTGTAGCCATAACAGTAGTTCCTACTAATTTAGTAGGTCCATATATATAAGCTCTTTCCCCTTCAACTTTTATTCTGGCTCCCATTTTTGCTAATTCATATAAATTTTGGAATCTGTTTTCCCAAATTGTTTCATCTATAGTTGAAGTTCCATTAGCTTTAGTCATTAAAGAAGCTAATACTTGTTGAAGATCTGTAGCAAATCCAGGGTATATTAATGTTTGTACATCTACAGGATTATATTTTTCTGGTTTTTTTACAAATACATAATCAGGTCCTATTTCCATAGGTACACCCATTTCTCTTAATTTCTCTGTTAACGAATAAATGTGTTCCGGTATTAGATTACATACTTTTAGTCCGTCTGAAACAGCAGCCCCAAGTACTACAAAAGTCCCTGCCTCTATTCTATCTGGTATTACTTCATGGAAGCATGAATGTAGATAATCTACTCCTTCAATTTTAATTCTGTTAGTACCTGCTCCAGATATTCTAGCACCCATATTATTTAAAAATGTAGCTATATTAACAATTTCTGGTTCTTTTGCAGCATTTTCAATTATAGTTTTACCCTTTGCTTTTACTGCAGCTAACATTAGATTAATTGTAGCTCCAACTGAAGCAAAGTCTAAATAAATATTAGTTCCTACTAATTCCTCAGCTTCAATAATCATATTATCTCCATCTTCAGTAACAGTAGCCCCTAATGCTTTAAAACCTTTTAAATGAAGATCTATTGGTCTAGCTCCAATAACACATCCACCAGGAAACGATATTTCAACATGACCATATCTACCAAGTAAAGCTCCCATAAAATAATAAGATGCTCTTAATTTTTTACTTAATTCATTATGAATTACTTTATTGGTCATACTTGTAGGATTAATTCTTATATAGTCTTCCTTTGATTCTACTTGTACATTTAAATATTCAAGGATTTCTATAAGATTGTCTACGTCAGACAATTGTGGAACATTATATATATTAACATCTTCATCACATAAAACAGCTGCAGGTATTAATCCTACTACACTATTTTTAGCTCCACTAACAACAATCTCTCCTCTAAGTGTCTTGCCACCTTCAATATTTATTGTATGCATACATCATCACCTAAACTAATTTTATCATATTTATAACACAAAAAAAAGGTAATTAAATTACCTTTTATTTTGTTAATGTTTTAGTATCACAGTTACTCTTTAATTCATAGTATTCTGTAGAGATTCTTGAAAATTCATTTTCCATAGCTATAACGGCTTCATCATATTTAGTAATAGCTAAAGTATCTTCAATTGTATTCTTTTCAGCTTGAGTAATAAATTCTCTTACAAATCCATCTTTACCTAAATACTCAACATATCTACCATTTACTGTAACACCATCTATTTCTTTAGTATCATATGGAATGCCATCTTGTTCACCAAATACATATGCATTAATTATAGCAGCAGCACGCATATCTGGAATTAATGGTTTAACTTGATCAACGCCTTTAGCATCTGTATAGAATAATACACCATTCTTAACTAGAGAACCTGCTAAGTTAACTAACCCCTTATTACTCATATTTAAAGCAAGTTCGTCACCGTTAGATAATTCACCAAGGTGATAGTATTCATCTAAGTTTTCTTCTTCAGTTACTACTCTTTGAAGAAGTAATGTTCTAGCATTTGCTTTTTCTTCATCAGTACCATTGTTTAAAGCATTGATAAAGTTATTAATTATAGCTGTATTATCATTAATTATTTTTCTAGCTTGTTCATCTTGAACATATTGTCCTAAACTTGGAACATTTTCAATGTGTTCAACTGGTTCACCAGTCATATAGTTACCAGCACCTTGAATAACGTTTGTTGGCATGAACATGTTTTCCATAGCATAGAATGTATTTCTTAAATCTTCATTAGTAATTGTTTTACTATTATTTGTAAGAACTAATAAAGTGTTATTAATTTCTTTAATAGCATAATCTTTGTTTTCTCCATATTGGTTAACGAAGAATTCTTTATTAGCTTCATAAATTTTATTAGCTTCTTCTATAAAGCTTACTTCTGTAGCAGTAGTTTCAGTAGTAGTTGTAGCTACTGTAGTTTCAGAAATTGTAGTTTGGCTAGTTTCAGCATTTTTCTTACAACCAGCTAAACCAGTTGCTCCCATTGTAAATGCTAATGCTAAAGCTAACATTTTACCTTTAGTTAATTTAATATTTTTTCCCATTATTAACACCTTACTTTCTTAATGTTAAAGTCTTATCTGTAGACTTAGTATTTTGTCCAGCTTTGAAATATGTTTCATATGTTTCATCTGGATCTTCTTCAACTGGCATACCATTTACTGTTCCAGTTGTTGGTTTTGCAGTTGTTGTAGTTGTTGGTTTTGCAGTTGTTGTAGTTGTAGCTTCAGTTGTTTTTGAAGTCTCTGGAATATTAATATATGTTGGATATGTTTGTGTTGGATCTTCCTCAATATATTTAGGATTTTCACCATCATGAACATCAACAGTTATATCTCTTTGATGAGATTCATCAGCTGGAGCTGTGTTTTTAGTTTCTACTGGTTCAGTAGTTGGAACTGAAGGATCAGTAGTTGTTTCAGATGTTGTAGTAGTTGTAGTACTTGTTGTTGCAGAAGTTTCAGCTGGTTTAGTTGTACCTTCTGTTTGACTTGGACTACCATTGTTACCACTATTTGATCCACCATTGTTTGAACCACCATTGTTTGAACCACCGTTGTTTGAACCACCATTATTTGATGAACCACCATTATTACCACCATTTGAACGAGTAGTTTCAGTTGGTTCATTTATTTTAATACCATCCATTTCCTTAGACATTGATGGAACAGCTCCATCAGTATCATAAGTAGTTGTAGCACTTGTAGATTCACTTGGAGTAGTTGTTGTAGCTACAGTATTATCTGTAGTAGCTTCTGTTGTAGTTGTTGTTGTAGTTATATCAGAACCATTATTGGCCTTCTTATTACTACATGATTTAGCACAAGCTAAAACTGCAACGATTGCACCAGCAGCAACAACACCCTTTAATGTATTATCTAAGTGTCTTAATGTTCTACGTTTCTTAGAAGCCTTAATTTCATCTTTAACATATTGATCCTTGAAGTTACATTTATTAAAGTGTTCTTCATCAAATGTAGCATTTTCAGCAACTCTCTTATAGTTTATGCTATTTCTATAATTAAAGTATTCTTCTGTATCTAATGTTTTTGTATCAACATTACCAGTTATAGCTTTACCTGTTGCTAAAAAGTCTGAAATTTTCTTTAAAGCTTCTTTTTTATCTTCATTTGTTTTTGCTTTAAGATAATCTTCTAAAAGTTTTTCATACGATTTCTCGTAATAAATTAACCCTTTCTTTTCCATGATATTATTCCCCCTTTGAAATAAACGTGCTCTATAATACCACAGGAGTTATAATATGTCAAATTTTTTGACCCTTTTTGAAAAGCAAAAAAAAGAAGGATTTTAGCCTTCTAAATTATTACTGATATCTATGAATTCCTCTAAGGATAAATTTTCTGCTCTAACAGTTAAATCTTTTCCATATTTATTAAGAACCTTTTCGATTTTAACTAGGTCATAATTCTTTAAATTGTTTCTTAAATTCTTTCTCTTAAATTGGAAAGAGTCTCTTATTAAATTAAATAATATATTTTCATTTTTACAATCATCTCTATAATATCTTTCAAACTTTATAACAGCAGAATCTACATTTGGTTTTGGTATAAATGAGTTTCTGGATACGTCCATTACTTTTGATATTTTGAAATAATAGTTTAAATATAATGTTAGAGAATTATACTCTTTAGTTCCTAATTTAGCACTAAATCTATCCCCAACTTCTTTTTGAACCATTACAACTAGTTTTTCTGCTATGTTTAGATCAATTATTTTTTCAATAATTGGAGTAGTTATATAATAAGGAAGATTTGCTATAACGTATAAGTGTTTATAATCGTACTTTTTAAGTTTCTCAGTTACATTAGCTTTTAAGAAATCTTCAAATACTATTTCTACATTATTATATTCATGCAGATTATTAGCTATTATCATCTTTAAACTATCATCTATTTCAAAACCAAGTACATATTTTGCTTTCTCAGCTAGGTATTTAGTTAAATAACCAGCTCCTACACCTATTTCTATAACTAATGTATCTTCTTCTATATCACTTTTTTCAACTATATTATTAAGTACGTTGTTATCTTTTAAAAAGTTTTGTCCAAATTTCTTTTTAAACTCAAAATTAGATATATCACTCATACTAATCCTCCAAAACAAATAAGTTTTTAGCGTTATTATATGTTATTTCATATATTTCTTCAATAGGAATATTTTTAACTTCTGATATTTTAGATGCTATTTCTTCTAAGTTTAATGGTGTATTAACTTCTCCTCTTTTTGATTCTGGAGGTAAATATGGACTATCTGTTTCAAGTAATAGATTATCCACAGGAATATTAGTTATTATATCTATTCCTTTTTTACTATTAGGATAAGTAATAGGTCCATCTACTCCTATATAAAAACCTAGTTTAATATATTCTTTAGCAAGTTCTAATGAACCTGAAAAACAGTGCATAGAACCTTTTCTAACGCCAGATTCTTTAATAATATCATATACTTCTTGAGAAGCCTTCCTAGAGTGTACAATAACAGGCAAATCATATTTTTCTGCAAGTTCTAATTGTTTCTTAAAGAAATATATTTGTTTGTCACTATTCTCTTTAGTCCAATGATAATCTATACCTATTTCTCCAATAGCTACTATTTTATTATTTTTAATTTGATCTTCTAATAATATTAAATCATTATCAGTAAATTTATCTATTTGATCATAATTTAATCCAATAGCAGCATATACATTATCATATTTCTTAGATAACTCTATTATTTCATTATTACTATCTATATCAACACCATTTAATATTAAATATATATTATTTTTCTTACATTCATTAATAATATCCACAGCATTTTCTATTTCACTAGGGTAAATATGATTATGTGTATCAATAATTTTCATAAAAATCACCTAAATAAATTATAACATAAAAAACTAGGTTATAATTAAACCTAGTTTATATTCCTTTCGATTTTACCTTGCTTGATTCAAATTTTTCTATGCTTTCTTCATCATATATATACTCTTCATGATAAAATCTTTCCGCAGAGTTCCATTTAAAATAATCATATCCTTCAGGTAAATCAGAAAAACTATCTACGTCATCACTCTTTAAAAGAACATACTTCCCATTTGAATCCTTTTCAATCTTATATGCATTAAATGTATACTTACATAATCTTCTAGTACCTGTTAAATTTTCAGCATCTGACTCTGTAGTCCACACGTCATTAGAAATTCTAGATTTCATAGTGAATGATCCTAGTGCATTCATACCAACAAGATTTGGATCAAGTATAAATGGTGGAATATCTTGAGGTGATTCTTGATAATCAACCTCATATTCTATATGATCTTCTAAACCTTCTAATACCTCATCTACTATTTCACTATTTTCATCAAATCTAAATAACTGATTCTTATTGGCAAATGTTAATAAATCTGATTGTTCCTTGTCAACAAGTATATAGTTATCAGTTCTCCATAATGCTTTTTCAATACCAAACGAACTTTCTTTCCATTCCTTATCACTATTAATATATCTACCAAAAGTTGGATTTAATGGACTATCTGAGCTATATGTATAAAAATGCGCATGTTCTTCCTTAACACCACATTTTATTGTCTTATTACATCCGCTATATATGAATAGATTTGAAATAATTAAACCTGTAGCTACTATTTTATTGATGCTACTATTTGGCTTTATTGAATTAATATTTTCTTTAATACTTTTATGATTTTTGTTAATTTTTATCATAATTACTCCTCTATACTTTCTAATATTGAGTTTAATATTTTTATTTCCTTATCATTTAGGTCTGTAATTAAAGATATATTATCCTTATTTTGTTCATATTTAGCTCCATAATACTCACCATCTATTTTATATATTACATAATCACCTAAATTCTGAATACTATATTTACAAACTAATTCAGCTTCGACTTTTTTACCATCACTAGTATCAACCATAATAAAATCCTTTTTCATATATACTTCACCTAATGCTATTATAACATAAAAAAGGATTACTTCATTAATCCTTTTATATATTCAACTTCTACTGCATCATCTAATCTAATAAATATAGGTTCACCTTTTTCAATAACTTTAATACCATCAAAGTTCTTACAATTCTTTAGATCTTCAATAGTAACATTATTATCTAATCCCATTTGTCTTAAAATATTATCAGATGTTTCTTCCATAAATGGTCTAATTAATATAGCTATAGTTTTAATACCATAAGCTAAATGATTCATACAAGAAGCAAGTTCTTCCATCTTTTCTTCTTTATATAAAGCCCATGGAGCAGTTTCATCAATATATTTATTTGTTCTAGATACTATTGAGAATATAGTAGATACACATTGTGAATATTCACAGTTATCTAAATATCTCTTAGCTTCCTTAATATATGTATCAACATGATATTCAAATATATCATCTACATCATTAACATGACCTTTATAATCAGGAATA
>JAEEGJ010024020.1_pt1 | contig 12695 bp, 2 predicted proteins | sample 8958761 | NCBI WGS metagenome assembly JAEEGJ01 (sample SAMN16246546, study PRJNA631951) | gut metagenome | biome: gut microbiome; feature: rumen; material: RS-attached | host: Bos | place: Iran: Karaj | collected 2018-10
GTCGATCTTCACAAACGCCTCACCGTTCAGTCCATAAAGCGTTGCGCCGTTAACGGACTCGTAGGCAGTGATGTTCGTTGCTGTGCCCTTGAAGGCTTCAGCGAGGTCAGCTTCGCCGAGGTCATTATAAAACATCTGGACGAAGTCGCCTTCCCCAGCGCTGGTGGCGGCCACCTCGAAAGTACATGCAAGTGCCGCTGTGCCGCTGTTGCTGATGATGACGGGCGTATAGGCTGGGATGGCGCGCCGGGTAATTTCCTTCAGCACCACCTGATTGTCGCTGACGGCACTCACGGCATACATCTTCACGCCGTCGGCATGGCTGTCCACCACTCGCATGCCTATATTATTATAATAGGTAGAGAGACCGGCAGGCAGGGTGACCGTCACCGTGGGCATTTTCTTGACTACCTCGTTATCGTCTAATACGAGAATGTAGTTACCACCGCCACTCCAGGCGAACACGCTAGTGGGGTCGATGACGTTGCTCTGGTCGTCTTTGCAGTGAGCAGCATAGCCAGAGGTGATGGTGAGCGGGGCATTGCCGTCGGCACTCACCTTGATCTTGTTGAATTCAGTGGCGGGAACGGCGAAACCGTCGCCAAGCACAATTTTTGCACTCCCTGTTAGGGTTATATCTGTGCTGTTTCCGCTGAACGTTGGCCAGGCAGTGAACGTCACATTGCTATCTGCCCTGATGCCAACGTTGTTATCGCTCTTGATGGTGGCGGCACCGATGGTGCACGATGTAGCTGTTGGATCGTTATAGATGGCAAAACCAACCTTCCCCTCGATAGTTCCGCCACTGACGGTGAGTGCGCCGCCGTTATAAATGGCAAGGATGCCGGCGATGCTGACGTCGCTCAAGGTGATATTGCCATAGCTCGTGATGGCTCGGCCTGTCTCAGTGTGACTGTTTTCGATGGTGCCGTTCTTGATGATCACGGTCGGAGAGGTATCACCGTCCTCTCCAATCTGGAGCACACTGTAGTCACTTTTACTTGTAATCTTGTAGTCGTTCAGGTCGATGGTCACAGGTTTGTCGGCCGTGCCCTTATCGATATAGAGGCAATTCTCGCCACCATTGACATCCTTGCACAGCGTCAGCGTCGTGCCGTCGGCAAGCGCATTGAAGGCCTTCGTCAGGGCAGCGGCATCGGTGGTGATGTCATTGCCGTTCTGCGCATAAAGGCCGGTGAGGCTGCCGTCGCTGGCAGTGTTGTAGGCCACGAGGGGCTTGGTTGTGTCATACGCCACAGCCTCGCCGCCTGCGAGCACAATGTTGGCGCCACTGATGGTAAAGACATCAGCGGGATCAACCGTCTTGGCGGGATCGCCGGAAGTAAATGCCGCAGCGTAGCCCTTGGTGAAGACGAAGGGAAGAGCGGCCAACACGTACTTATTATTATTATCATCATAATCCATAACCTTCACTCTGATAGGACTTGTCGGTTTGGTGAGGCCAGTGCCAAGGGTGATAGGCTGGTATGGGGAGACTTCAAAATCAGCCAGCACAATGTCCCACTGGGCATTGGTGGCATCGGTAAATGTAGGCACGGCATTCAGTGTCAGATTGCCTGAGTTGGAAATGCCGCAGATGGTGAAATCCTTGATAGTCACACCCGCGCCGATGGTCAACTCACCCGAATTTGCAATGCCATTATTGCCGCCACTGATGTTACAGTTGGTAACAACGACAACGCCACTCTGATAGTTGTTGATACCAATGTATGTTTCGCTAATGCCGATGCCAGTCACGGCCAGCGTGCCCTCGTTAGAGATGACAGAAGTGTTTGATCCTGTGTTTATAATACTGGCAGGCGTGCTGTTGTCGCCGCCGATGATCGTCACGTCAGCACCTGCGGCAATTTCAACAACATATCCATAAATGTAACTCGAGCCCGTGATGGTCTTGCCGTTCAGGTCGAGGGTGATCTTCACCGTGCGCTCGTCGTCACCGCTTCCAACGGTGTTGGTATTGTTAAACGTGACATACGTCGCGCCAAGGTCCACATCATCCAGCAGCGACACCGTCACATCGCCCGCGGCGGCATTGGCAGCCGTGACGGCAGCCGTCAGGGCTTCGGCGTCAGTACCGTCCTTGGCATAGAGGTCAGTGATGCTACCGTCGCTGGCAGTGTTCACCGCCACGAGGGGTTTGGTAGTGTCATATGCCACAGCCTCGCCACCTACAAGGACAACGTTGGCACCGTTGATGGTAAATACCTCGGCGGGATCGACTGTCGTGCCTGTCTCGCTGTCAATGAATGCCGTCTTGTAGCCCTTGGTGAAGGCGTAAGGGAGAGCGGCCGCTACGGGCATACCATTATTATATTCCACAACCTTCACGCTGACAGGATTTGTCGGGGCGGTGAGGCCTGTGCCGAAGTCGATGACTCCACCTTTTTCCAGACGGATGTCGGCCCCGCCAGAGTTGGTGAAAGTGGGCAGCGCTGTCATTTTCAGCGTACCACTATAGTTCCAGATGCCATTTTGACCGCAGTTTTCGAAACTTACGCCTTCGCCGATGGTCGCTATACCGTTATTTTTGATGGCGTCGTTGTTGGAAGAGGTTAACTTGGTGCCACTCACCTCGATCGTTCCCATGTTTTCGATACAATAAGAATTGGTGGTGATGTTACCGCCGCGAATGAAGGCCTCGGCATTGTTAAAATTATAAATACCCTTACTAGCGTTGATGACGATATTATTGGTATGGAGTTCGCCAAAATTTCTGATGGCGTAGCCGCTGGCAGTGTTCTCAACTTTGCCAACACCCTTTGAGTCGGTGATGGTCACGGAGGGGTGGTTGACATTGCTGCCATTACCGACCATTATCACGCAATCGCTACTCTCTCTACTGCTGCTAAGGGTATGTCCGTTCAGGTTGAGGGTTGTCATGACGGGGCGCGTTTCCGAGCCTACTGTGACGGGGTTGGTATTTGTGAAACGGATGTACCCATATCGAAAAGTCTGCGGATCCTCCAGCAGCGTCACATCGGCCAACAGCGTCACCGTCACATCGCTCGTGGCGGCGTTGGCAGCTTGCATAGCATTGTCGACTATGTTGTAATTCGTGGTGTTGCCATCGATGGTGACACTGACTATATCATCTGCCCAGGCCCGCTGCGGGCTGGCGAAGGTTGCGGCGAGGCAGACGATCATCAGGAGCATCCTGCCCGCATTGCAATTACGAAAAAAGTTCTTCTTTTTCATAAGCTATTATATTTTGTTGTTATCGTACCATGTATTTCTTGCCGTTCTGGATGACGATGCCGCGGTAGGTGTCGGCGACACGCTGTCCCTGCAGGTTATAGCGCGACACGCTGTACGCAGCCGCTCCCCTCCCTTCAAGGAGTGGGGTCTGTATCCCTGTGGTATCGCCGTCGCCAAAGACGATGGTGAGTGTCCTGGTTCTTGCGCTCGCAGTGGCGGGAATCTCCAGCCAGCAGCGGTGGGCAGCGATGTCTGGCGTCCCGTCGAGCCTGACAAACGCCTCGCCATTCAGTCCATAAAGCGTTGCGCCGTTAACGGACTCGTAGGCAGCGATATCCTCGGCCGTGCCTTTGAAGGCTTCAGCGAGGGTAGCGCCGCCGAGGTCGCTGGCGATGGTGGCGGCATACTCGGTCTTCTTCCACGCCACTTGGTCGGTGACGAAGTCGAGGCCATGGTTATTTTTTGACGTGTTGCGCACGATGACTGGCGTGTTGACAGGAATAATACCTGACGGCAGTTGCTTCACGACGACCGCACCATCCGTCACGCCGGTGACGACGAAGGCGGAATAGTCGTCGTCAGGCCCTGCGGGCATCAAGGACTCGGCGCTATAGTAGGTAGAAAGTCCGCTGGGGAATGAAAGTGTCTTGCCGCACTTGTAGATAACACCCTGGCCCTGCTCGTCGGCATCGACGACGTAGGTGGCAGACCTGCCGGCGAAGACTTGCCACACGTCGGCACCGACGGCATCGGCGGAGAAGCCAGTGGTGAAGGCACTGCCAATGTCGCCATCCACCTTGATGGGACTATAGTCGGTGTCGGGAACATGGAAATCGCTGCCGATGACGATGTTCACACCTTCGCCGAGAACAATGTCATAGAGGTTTCCGCTGAATACAGACCATGCAGTGAGCGTCACGTCATTGTATGCCTGGATGCCATAAAATCCGGAGGCACTGACATTGCTCAGTACAAGGTGATCAAGGTTACTAATGGCGTTGCCTCCATAATCGTTGCTGTTGACAACCGTGCCGTTCTTGATGACAGCATGAGCGTCGCTGGTAATCGCATTATAGACGCAGAAGATCTCGGTAGATTTACTGCCGGTAACGGTGTGCCCGTCGAGGTCGATGGTGACGGGGGCGGCATCGGTGCCCGCGCTGACAGTGAGAGTCTCGCTGACATCCTCCACATCCTTGCAGAGCGTCAGTGTTTCGCCGTCGGCAAGCGCGGTGACAGCCGCCGTCAGGGCTTCGGCATCGGTAGTGATGTCATTGCCGTTCTGCGCATAGAAGCTGGTGATGTTGCCGTCGGCGTCTTTCGTCGCTGCCACGAAGTCCGTCGCGCTGGTAGTGGCCACAGCCTCCCCAGCCACGAGCTGGACGGTACACTCACCATTTTTATTACGATATTCGAACAGGTCGGCAGGGTTGATGGTGCAGTGGGCGCCGTAGCCGTTAGTGAAGGCGAAGGGGAGTTCGACGTCATCATAATCTTTATGAACGCTCAATGTAATCCTGCTGAAATTCTCGGGCAGCGCAGTGATGTCGCCGCCGATAACGATTTTCGATCCGTTCATGATATAGATGCCATAATCATTGCCGCTGAAATCGGGCAGGGCGGTAAGGGTCAGCGTGCCACTGCTTACAATGCCATACTTCAATCCATTGTCATCGACGTTATTAGCAGTGATGGTGGCATTGTCGACGGTCAGAGCGCCTCCATTATTAATGGCTATATAACCACCTATAATGGTAACGTCGTTAACGGTCAGATTGCCTTCATCATTAACACCCACGCACACACTGCTCATCCTGGTATTCTCTATCTTTCCCTGGTGGGAGTCGGTAAGGTCTGTTATCGTCGCTTTGCCGGTTACGCCTACGATGGGGTTGGACTGATCGGCGTGGATTGTATGTCCGTTCAGGTCGAGGGTCACGCCAGCCGCACTACTAAGCAGGGTGACACCAGATACGTACACGTCGGCCAGCATCTTGATGGTGGCTGCGCCCTCAGCGCCATTCGCCGCTGTCGCTGCCTCGGCGAGCGTGCCGCACGGCTCAACGATAGGATGCTCTCCCTCACCGGCGGCGATGGTCACGGTAGCAGCGGCGACATAGACCTCATCATTGTAGAGATACAGCCCGCCCCAGGCTGATTCAGGCAGAGCAAACACCTCGTCGGGCGCAATCACACCCTCCTCACCTACAAAGTGCGTGCTGTAACCCGTAGTCAGGGCGTAGGCACCGTCGGTAGGATCCGAACAGCCGATTTTCAACTTATTGGCGGGCGCAGCAGTAAAGATCGCGCCCTCGGCGTCGGTGAAGTCGATGGGAACGTTTGCCCCGTTGGCTTCTATGGCGATATTCAAACCCATCTTCCCCTGGAATGTGGGCAGGACGGTTATTTTAAAGCTATTTCCTTCTTTGCCATAGAAATAAATGCCCGTGCCGCTGTCGGAGTAGCTGTCAGTGGTGTCGAACGTTCCGCCGCTGACATGAAGCGTTCCATAGCATACGATACCGGTTTGTTCGAAGCGGATTGTGCCGCCGCTGATGTTGGTGGTGCCGCCGTCGTCTGCAATGGCAATATTGTTTGTCTTGGCTTTTCCGATGGTGCCGCCACTGACGGTGAGCATGGCGCCGTTTTCATTTTTGATGACGTAATTTGCAGCACCTCTTGTCTGGAACGTGCCGCCCTCGATCTCGAGCATGCCACAGTTATCTAGGGCGAAGCAATTGCCTGTCCTGTCAGTATTATTCCAAACGAGACCGCCCGTACCGCTGTCGATGATAGTGAGTTTCGTGTTCGTAGGGACTTTGATGATAGAGCCTGAACTATTGAGCTGGCCTTGGAGTTTTTTGCCGTTCAGGTCGAGGGTAACACCCGCCGCATTGCCGAGACTGATGCTGCTCGCAACGTCAGTGACGTCGTCATAAAGTTTAAGCGTGCAAGTGTAAGTGCTGGTAGCAGCCACTGCATCGCTGAGCGAATTAAAGTAGGCCTCCCTATAGCCGTCGGACTGGGAGGGATTGGCGAATATCACCACGGCATTGCTGTAGGCAATCCCTTCAGCATAGGCATTGCCCTTGAGATATGCCTTACCGTCAGATCTCAGCGAAACTGGGGATGTGACAGCGGCCCCAGCGATACCGCCCTGGTCTTCGCTGGTGAGTATAAGCGTTTTGCGATAGGAAACGATTATCGTGTACCCCGAACTGTTAATCTGGTGATTGTTGAAGTCGATGGTAAGGTTCTTGTCGACAGTGATGTCCCCTTCCAAGCTGAAGTTACCTCCTATGGTCACGGTGCCACCCTCGGATGCGTCATTAATGGCGCTCACGAGACCTTCGTGGCTCGTAGGATCGGGACTGCCCGCCCAGGCCCGCTGCGGGGAGGCAAAGGTTTCGACGAGGCAGGCTAAAAGCATGAGTATCCTGAATGTCCGCTGGTTGATGGTGTTATGTAATCTTTTTGTCATACGACTCAGTTTTTTAAGTTTTGTCACTATTTTCACTAACGATCTCAGCCAGATTAATCACTATTAATCTAATCGCTGGCAAAGATAGTGCAAATTGAGCGAAAAACCAAATTTTTATTTGAGTTTTTCCTAGAGTTAAGTAAAAATCCCGAAACGACCAAGCGTTTCGGGATTTTTAATTAATAATAAGGCATCGAGCTATCTAACGACGACCACTTTACCATTACGGATATAAAGCCCCTTGCCTGGCTTTGCGACGCGCTGGCCTTGGAGGGTGTAGTAAGCGTTATCTGATGGAGCATTGAACTTTGAAGATTGATCTTTTATTCCAGTTGTAACATCTCCATCACTGCCGATACTTCTGAAGACTGGAATCTTGATCATCTCAGGCTCTTCCATGAGGTAATTGGCCTCAGCACCACGAGTGGAGGCTGCAACAGCAACCATCGAGGTGGGCAACTCCAGATAACACTTGTTGTTACCAATGTTCACAAATCCGTTCACACTGACGAACGAACCGTCACCCTTCAGATAGAAATTCGTCTGAGTGCCATCCTCTGACTTCTCCTGAACCTGAATCTGATCACCACTGGTATTGCCAACGAACATATTCATGTAACTACTCTGAACAGCGGCAGAAGGTATCTCATAATCCTTCGCATCACCCTTCAGCAGTAGACCCTCCCCCTTCTGGACTTTCATCACACGAGTCAGCCAGATGGTCTTCGTACTCTTGTCGTAGCCTGTGGCCGTGAAGGCCTTCAAACCTTCTACATTCGTAAAGTCAAGGTCTACAGGAGCTGCATAAGAAGCCTTGCCAATGTCCTTGATTGTCACCTTTTGGGTTGCACCTACCACTGCGGGGTTGAACGTGCCTGGCAACTGCAGGTAGCACTTGTTGTTACCGATGTTTGCGGACTTATTCACACTCTTGAATGTACCGTCACCCGAGAGATAGTAGTTAGCAAAGTCACCCTCAGTTTCAGTGATCTGAACAGTCTCACCACTCGTGTTACCCACGAACATATTCGTATAGTAAGAATTCTGGCTGTCCGTCACAGGGACATCATAAGTCTTATTGGCATCGCCCTTGATCAAAACAGGAACACCAGCAGGCACATCTTTTACTCGCGTCAGCCAGATGGTACCCTCATCCTTGTCAAACCCCGTTGCGATATAGGCCTTTATTTCATCAGAGAAGCCGAAATCCAGGGACTTGTCACCGCAATAAGATGCTTTACCACTCTTGCCGATAGTGATAGCCAGCTTCTCTCTATCATCTTCCGTTTCAGTATCAGGAGCTTCCAACTCGATGATATTAGAAAACTCTTTCCATCCCTCAGTCTCTTGATAGGAATCCTTTGCACCGTATGGAACATAGAGTGTAGCAGAAGGCGGTACAATCGTTTCTATTGTATAGTCTTCATTCCATTGGGATTTTCCGAACACGTTATTTTTGATAGCAATTGGCTGTTGTCGGTGACTTACCACAGACACCAAATTATTGCAGTTACCAAAAGCATAATCTCCGATTTGTGTAAGTGAAGAAGGTAACTCTACCGTTCTTAGTCCGAAACAGTACCTAAATGCCAAATTATCAATTGTCTTGACACCCTCAGATATTATAAGGTTTTCCAAGGTATTCTTATTCCAAAACGCCTGCTGAGCGATTGCAATCACCGAATAATTGACTCCGTCAATATCAATAGCAGATGGAATAGTCATATTTGATGAGGTAGGATCACCAGATAGTAATGTTGCGACCTTGGAACCCGTCACATAACTATAGCTAATCCCATTAATTGTTGTCTCCTTCAATTCTCCCTCATAGATCGTTCCAAACTGCTTCCAGCCATCTGTCGACCTGTATTTGTCTGTAGAACCTATAGGGACATAAAGCGTTGCAGAGGTTTTTCCCTTCGTGGCCACGTTGTTATTCCAAATAGTAACTTCAAAAACGTTATCGCTAATAGCAATAGGATTCTCCATATGAGATATGACCGATAACAACCCGCTACAATAAGCAAAGGCATAGTCGCTAATCTTAGTCACAGTTGAAGGAATATCTACGCTTGCAAGTTTAAAGCAGTACTCAAATGCACCTTCTCCAATGCTTTGGACTCCTTCTGAAATGACAAGATTAACGATAGAGAGAGAATTGAAAAAAGCCTCAGGCTGGATAGATTTTACAGTAAATTGCGCGTCATTGTATAAAATTGTAGAAGGAATAATAACTGTACTTCCCAATTGTTCTCCGTCTGAATCGATGACCCTGGCATTATTTGTCAACATATTAAGGGAATATTTGATACCATTGACAGTTGTCTGACCAACATTGGCAATAGTAATGCTGCCCGTAGCCTTCACGTCATTGCCACTTTCGTCGGAAGTAATCTTCACATCAAAGGTTCCAGCAGCATCAGGAATGTACGACAGGATTGACTGGCCAGAATCATCCGTATCCAGATATGCGATACCTTGTGACTTGAGTTTCCAGACACCATTTTCCTGTGTCCAGAAATTTAGCATATGCTGAACAGTCTCTCCTATATTTGTAAGTTTTATCGTTATTTCCAGCGTACTACCTATTTCCGGGTCTTCAGAATAACTAATCTCATCGATGACATAATTATCCGTTCCACTGTCTATTTTTCTAATATTCAATTGTGTACCGTTCACCTCTGCAACAAGACTTTCATAAGTAGTGTTAGTGCAAATGCGCCAATCTGTCTCGCCTTGCAGTCTGTATATCGGATAAATTTGATATTTCCCGTCTTCAATATCAGATCCGAACATGAGTGTCATGTCGTTATTGAAAGAGCCATATTGGTCAATGGGTAGTTGATTGGTAACGTAACCTAAACATTTTAGGAATTTATCCTTCTGATATAATCCCCATCCATATTCTACATTTACTTGGGGGGCAGATGTTGGAGCCACATTATAGGATACAGAAATAAATCCTGTTAACTGTACATTTTCAAAATCCTGTCCGATTGTCGGACGGGTATATACTGAAGCTCCTACGCCAACATTCGAACTCCACATTTCTGGTAACAGTTGCTCATTCTCCGTTGACGGCTTAAATCCAATGATAGCACTCTGCCCAAAAGCATAACCGTCGGAACTGTTTCCGCCTCCGATACCTCTTCCGCTAGGATTTGCTAACGACAAGATGAAGTATCCGTCGCAATAACCGCCCCACCCCCAGTTCAAATGATAGCATCCAGCGCCATCATAGCCATCACAAATAAACTGATGCCCACCTGTTGCTGAAACGCCACTATAAAGGACTGGTCTGCGGTTATAAAGTTCATTATAGATCATCTGATCCCACTGACTATTGGTATAATAATCACGGAAAACATTTTGCATGTTCTTGCTATAACCGAAAAGACTGATAATGTTGTCTGGTTGTAACCCAGCAGAAGACGCGTTTTTAGTATAATCCATTCCATTGACTTGCCCACTATAGCGTAAGAGTTCAGCCACAGCATCCGCCGCATCACCAGTTTCGTCATAATCATATGACAGTTTCATCTGATCCCACTTAAATGTTGTAGGTGGCAAATCTTCCACCTTTATTTTGCGGGAATTAGTAGTATAGCCAGCTATGGCTGGACTCGTCTGTGGATATTTGTAATAGTACATCACTTGAGCCAATGCCACAGCCACACAACCTGTCACACAATTTTGACCATCGTCAACAGGACACATCAAATTATACGGATGACTTTGATTCCATGTGGTTTCAATCAAGGGCTCGATAGCTTCCATGTCCGAACGAGTGCCACGTGTTGTCACGTACTTGTAGTCAACAGGCAGAGCACTCATTTGTTTTACATAGCTTTCCAACCAATACTTAAAATTCTCTGGTGCCTGTGACCAATCTATCTGACCAGATAAGGAATAGCCTAGAATAGGTTCTGTCCTGTCATCTGCAGATACAATCACGAAACCGCCTTTGTTCTCAGCATTGAAGATGTAAAATGCATCAGTATATACCGTCTCACCAGAACGACTCGTCGCTTGAGGATTGACTACTGAAAAACTCTTGCCCTTCATAAATTGTTGGGCCTTCTGCAAAGCCTGTTGCTCTGTTACTTTTCCGGCATTTGCAACAGAAATAGATACTAAAGCACCTAATAAGGATAGTAATAATCTTCTCATAATAGTTTATCTGATGATGACTTTCTTTCCATTTTTAATATAGAGGCCTTTGCCTGGCTTGGCGACGCGCTGACCTTGGAGGGTGTACCACTCTCCATCCTTCATGCCGTTGCTCTTCACATCCTTAATGCCTGTCGTACCATCTTCATCATCATAACTGATACCAATGGAGCGAGTGCCTGCGAATACACTTGTGGGCAGTTGGAGGTAGGCTTTGTTCTTGCCGATGTTGGCGTTGCCATTTACGCTCACAAAGGTGCCATCTTTACCTGAGAGGTAATAGTTCGTCTTATTGCCATCAGTCTCTTCGATCTTGATGGCTTCGCCAACATTTCCAACGAACATATTGGTGTAATATGCCCTTACATTTACATGCGGAATCTTATAGGTTCCAGCATCGCCTTTAACCAAAAGTCCAGTTCCCGCTGGCACCTTCATTACACGAGTCAGCCAAATGGTCTTGTCAACATCATCATAGCCCGTCGCCGTATAAGCCTTGATGCCTTCTACGTTCGTAAAGTCGAGATCATACTCGCTACACCAAGTCGTCTTACCAATGTCCTTGATGGTGATCTCATCCTCGTCAGCATTATCTATCTCAATAATCTCCTTAAACTTATTCCAAGACTCCTGAGCCAGATAAGCATCACGAGTTCCCTTTGGCACATATAACGGAATATCATAATTTGGGAATGAATAATCCTTCATTTCCGGAGGAGTCGTTGCCAAGGATGTAACACTTGTCATGCTATAGCTGGAAGCGAGAGCACCAAAAGCACAAACGCCGATATAAGCCACGCTGCTGGGGATTGTTACGGAAGTCAGACCACTGCAATCTGCAAAAGCATCAGAGTTAATAGAAGTCACGCTGTTGGGGATGGCTACGGAAGTCAGGCCGCTACATCCAAGAAAAGCTCCACTGCCAATAGAAGTCACGCTGTTAGGGATGACCGTCATTTTACAACCTGTTATAAGACTATTTTTCGCAGTTTCAATGATTGCATCGCAATTATCTCGGGAATCGTAAACTGTATTACCTGATTCAACAACTATTGACTCCAGGCTTCTGCAATATTCGAAACTACGAAGTCCAATAGAAGTTACACTTTGGGGGATGGTGATGGACGTCAGACTTCTGCAACCCATGAATGCCTGCGTGCCAATAGAAGTCACACCATTAGGAATGGACACAGAGGTCAGACCACCACAAACAGCAAATGCTGAGTGGCCAATGAAAGTCACACTGTTCGGAATGGTCACAGAGGTCAGGCCTCTGCAAGAAGAGAAAGCATCATCTGCTATTCCTACTGTTCCTTCTTTTATAAATAAAGTAGTATTTTCAGGCATTTCTCCTTTATACTTATATGCAATCAGACCCGCATATACTAACCCATCTGGTTGATTATCATACCATGCAGTTCCTTCGAAAACACCACGACCTATAGAAGTCACGCTGTTGGGGATGTTTACGGAAGTCAGGCTACTGCAATTTTGGAATGCACGATCTCTAATAGAAGTCACGCTGTTGGGGATGTCCACAAAGATCAGACCGCTGCATTCAGAGAAAGCACCATAACCAATGGAAGTCACGCTGTTGGGGATGGTTACAGAGGTCAGACTGCTGCAACCGGAGAAAGTGTAACTTTCAATGGAGGTCACGCTGTTGGGTATGGACACGGAGGTCAGACCACTGCAACGCGCAAAAGCATAAGTATCGATGGAGGTCACGCTGTTGGGGATAGTTAAAGAGGTCAGGCTGCTGCAATAATCGAAAGCATGAGCACCGATGGAGGTCACGCTGTTTGGGATGGCTATAGAGGTTAGGCCT